>SDBU01006002.1_pt1 | contig 14378 bp, 9 predicted proteins | sample 2277071 | NCBI WGS metagenome assembly SDBU01 (sample SAMN10397929, study PRJNA504765) | marine sediment metagenome | isolation source: marine sediment core GS08_GC12, 126 cmbsf | place: Arctic Ocean: Gakkel Ridge, Loki's castle | collected 2008
AGATACGTACCAAGCCCAAGATTTGTATGCTCAGGATGAACACGCCCCCAACAATTGATCGAAAGATGCGGTTCAAGGTCCCAAACTTCATAGTATCCGGATATATTGCCATCCGGTGAGAGCACAATCTGAGTGTCTGTATCTAGGTTAAACCCAGGCGTTTGCCAATCACTGCCCACCTCTTGAAGGATGAATTTACCAATGCCGACGGTCTGTCTTGCATCAGTGTTGAACATCTCAAATGCAGCTTTCAGGTCGTCCATTGTTGCAGGGCGTGACCAATAACGTTTAGGTAAGGAATTCTTCATGAATCGTCTCTTTTAAACTATACGTTTGGACTCCACAGCTCTCCCGAGTGGCAGCCGGCGGATAGCGAAGTAATACTGGTACCCCTTCCCATCCATCTCCTTCTCGATCTCGGTATAGTTCTTCTTGATCTGAGCCGGGGAGAGCGGTCTAACCAGTTCCGTGCCCAGCAAGCGCTGAAACTCTGCATCCCGTGTCCAATGGGATTCGATCTCTGCATCCTGATCGGGTTTGATCGATGCCAGGTAGACCAGCTGTCCTTCGAATAACGGGGTATTAAAATCCATTTCGACCATCCTTTACATCTTTATTGGTGGGTAGATATCAACAATTTCATCTTTCACCAGAGTTTTACCGGTTAATTCTAGAAAGACGTCTTCCAGAGTCGGCTCATGCCCATTCGAGGAGCTGATCTTTTTTAGCCCTTGAGGGTTATCTAGAGCCACGATCTTTCCGCTATCGACGATCGCGATCCGATCGCATAGATTATCGGCCTCCAGCACATCGTGTGTTGCCAGCAGGATAGTGGTGCCTGATTCCTGATTGAGCTCTTTAATGACGCTCTGCACCTCCCGCTTTGAGTGCGGGTCAAGCCCGGTGGTAGGTTCATCCATCAACAACAGCCTGGGACGAGAAAGCAAAGCCCGGGCGATGGCTACTTTTTGTTGCGTCCCCCGGGACATCTCCTCTATCGGTTTGAAAATCGAGCGTTTCTTAAGCCCCAATCGGATCAGGATCTCCTCTACGCGAATGCGTGTTTCTCTACCGTTCATGCCATACAATCGAGCTCCATAAAGCAGGTTTTCCATCGGGGAGAGCTTCTTGAAAAAGCTCACCTCCGTTGAAACCCTATTGATCAGGCGTTGAACCTCCATCGGCTGCTGGACAACATCGAAACCAAAAACCTTAATATCTCCTTTATCCGGCAGCAGCAGAGTGGCGATGAGGCGGATCAGAGTTGATTTCCCTGATCCATTGGAGCCCAAAACTCCGAATATTTCTCCTTCTTGAACTTCGAATGAAACGCTATTCACCGCCACCACGACCGGTCTTTGGCCGTCGGGGTTTGGATTGAGGATATATTTCCGGAATAATCCTTCAGGCTTACCAAATTTCTTGAATACATTATGAGCAATTATTGCTTGAGTCATCATTTAATCCTTCCGAGTGAAACAAAAAAGCCACGGGGTTCCCGTGGCAGGCATAGTCACAACTCGATAATAAAAAGCCACGGGAGTGGAGTACACCCGTGGCCATCAAATTTCTAAAATTCAATTGACCGTTTGATCAGTAGGCGTACTCCAACAAGGAAAAAGCCCTACCGCTATCGGAAGCAGCATGGCGAATTCGGGTAATGTAAACAGGCGTATTGAACATCAAAAACCGACTCCTTTCGGAAATTTCAATGGCGGGAGTTTACCATGGAGAGTAGTTTCATGTCAAGGCATTAACCGTAGATTATTAAGACAGCACTCATTCGATCACTGCTGAGGGATTTCAAATGTATCTATAACTTCATTCAGGCGGTTGATGAATTGAAAGCGAATCGCGTTCTCGCTAGCCTCGACCAGCACAGCGCCATAATCCTGATTGTATCTCATTTGACTGCCATCGATAACACCGAAGAAAGAATATTTGGACTTTCCTCCCAATCCGTTAACGAAGTAGATGATACCATCCCTGAGAATGCGCTCGTATGTGTGATCGTGTCCGCTCAGGACAACATCTGCACCCCATTCAGCGAAGGGCCACTGCATCCAATCCACATCACCATGCATACCTGATGAGTATGGAGCATGATGGAAATATACAATATCCCAAGAGCTGGTCGAGGCCGCCAGCTGGTTTTGCAGCCAGACCGCTTGTTGGGATGTTCTCCCAACGCCATCTGGTTCTCGTGAGTCACTATCTAAGGCATAAAAATGAACCGGACCCCAGTTAAAGTCATAATAGCGCTCATTCCCGGGCAGTGTGAAATAATCCAGGTAGGGTTGTGCACCTGTAGAATGCCAATCATGATTGCCCAAGCTGGGGAAGAAGCGGTTCACCTGCCCTCCTTCTCCATAGCCGCCAACATAGGGTGCGATAAATTCATGGAAGAATTGACCAATGTTGTGATCGATCGTTTCTGAAGTACCATCGGGATAGTTATTATCCCCAGTGGTGATGATGAGATCAGGATTCCAACTCTTGACCAAGGCAGCTACATCGGCTTCGGGCTGCTTTCCGCTGCCATAATCACCGATGACGGCGAAGCGCACTATCTGGGGAATTGGAGTCTCGGATGGAATAGGGGGTAAGGTTGTCTCTGTGGGAATGTCGATAGCTGTTGGAAGTGATGTGGGCTGAATAAAAGTCGGTGAGGGGATTTCACTAGGGGTGGGTGAGGAACGCGGAGTTGAAGTTGGCAGAGGAGGGAGCGCAGTACCGTTGCATGCAGCAAGAAGAAAAACAAGCATAACGGGAACGAAGATCCCCCACATTGCTCTCTCGAGGGTTTTGTTTGTAAACATCACGAGGCTGGCCATTTTTTTCTTATGCCGCATATTATGGATTCAGATCTAATTTCATAGCGTTCGATAAGGAATAATCCGCATGGATCAATGGGATGGAGATTTGACGAGCTCAACAGCATCAACCACCATTCCTTGGCGATTGATAAATTGAAAGCGCATCATAATCTCACTTGCAACAATCAGCATGGCGCCATGATCCTCGTTATAGCGCACCTGGCTGCCCTCCACAATATCGCGGAAAGCATATTTCGAACTCCCTCCTAATCCATTGACAAAATAGAGGATGCCATCCCTTGAAATGCGCTCGTACGTGTGATCGTGACCAGAAATAACAACATCCGCGCCCCATTCGGCAAACGGCCACTGCATTCTTTCTTTAGAACCATGTTTACCTGATGAGTATGGGGGATGGTGCATGTAAACGATCTTCCAAACACTATCAGAAGCGAATAGCTGCGATTGCAGCCAGTTCGCTTGAATGGACTCGCTATTCGCGCCATCCGGTTCATCCGAGTCGCTATCCAGTACAAAGAAATGCACCGGTCCGTAGGAAAAGTCATAATAGCGCTCATTACCGGGAAGTGTGAAATAATCCAGGTAGGGTTGGGCATCTTTAGAATGCCAATCATGATTGCCCAAGCTGGGGAAGAAGCGGTTTTCCAGCGCTCCTTCTCCATAGCCGCCAACATAGGGTGCGATAAATTCATGGAAGAATTGGCCGATGTTTTTGTCGATTGTGTCTGCAGCACCATCGGGATAGTTGTTATCCCCGGTGGTGATAATGAGGTCGGAGTTCCAACTCTTGACCAAGGCAGCTACATCAGCTTCAGCTTGGCTTCCATTACCATAGTCACCGATGACCGCGAAGCGGAGATCGAAATTGTTTCTTGTTTCTTTGAACACCAGGGGGAAAAATGCAACCTCCCTGGATGAAAGTGAGGGAATCGCACGATCGGTTTGTAGATCTGTTGCGATTAGTGCGGTACCCTTGACCGGATAGCCAAACATTGACCCGCTGATAAGAAAACCGATCAGCAGAAATAAAATCGTTAATTTCTTTAGATTTGACATGAACTGCATAATCCTCATCTACTTACGAGCTTGTACAAGCCACCTGCATAACCGACATAATATACTTCCCCGTGCTCATCTTCTCCATAGGAAGTGATTCTGGTATCGGTTTGAAACAACAGCGTGTTCTGCCAGGAACCATCTGCATCACGCAATAGTCCCCAGATAATACCGGACCCATAATCCCCATAGAGATATATTCCCTGCCAGTCGGGGAGCTGGTCCCCCCTGTAAACCAAACCACCGATCACTGAAATGCCCTGGTCGCGACCGTATTCTGCCACAGGATCAGTGAATGTGGTGTCTTCAGGTGGCAGTGAAGGTGAATAAGGGTGTGCCCCCTCCATGTAATTCCAGCCGAAGTTAACCCTACCCGAATTCCCAGCAGGGAGGAAGTCGATCTCCTCCCAGGAACCCTGACCAACATCCCCGATGTAGAGATCCCCGGTCAACCGGTCAAAGGAAAAACGCCACGGATTGCGCAAACCCGAGACCCAAACTTCAGGTGCGCCACCACCGTTTGCAAACGGGTTATCAGGTGGAATGGCATATAAATCGCCTCGATCCACATCCAGGCGCAGTATCTTACCCAGGAGCACATCAGTGTTTTGAGCGTTGCCCAGGGGATCGCCACCGCTACCACCATCCCCCAACCCAACATAAAGATATCCATCAGGTCCAAAAGCCAGGCTGCCACCATTATGGTTGTTGAAGGGTTGTTCCGCGATCAGCAGCTTGACTTCACTTGATGGGTTGGCTTGATCAACTTCATCCGAAACCTGGAAGCGGGCAATAACCGTATCATTATTTATATCAGTGTAATTGACAAAGAAATAACCGTTGTGATTGTATTCTGGATGGAAAGCCAATCCCAGCAAACCACGCTCGCCACAACAACTGACCTGACCACTGATATCCAGGAAGGGATCGGGTAGCAGGTCATTACCTCGAATTACGCGGATTACACCAGATTGTTCTACGACAAATAGACGACCAGAGCCATCCCCTGCGTTAGTGAGACCTATTGGCCGGGCTAAACCGCTGAGGATCAACCGCCACTCATATGTTTCGGGATTAGGGAATTGGGCAGGACTTGATACACCATCTGACAGAGTAGGCGTGGATGGAAACGTCGGGGATACCGTTGCTGGTTCAGGCGTCAAAGATGCTGCCGGTTCCAGTATCCCAATCGATGTGGGCCGTGGCAAGGTCGGTATTACAGTGCGCGTCGAACCAATGCTGGGGAAGTGAGTTGGATTCAACTGGGTTGATGTTTGAGGTATCTCAATGAAAGAGCCCCCACATGCCGTACCCACCAACGCCAATAAACTATAACAAATAAACAACACCGATAAACGGATCAATAAATCCTCAATACTTGCTAGGATGTTTTCTCCTCTTCCGTGAACTCAGCATCGACAATATCTTCATCATCTATCTGCTCAGGATCCCGCCATTCACCAGGGATCATACCATTCAGGGCAGCCCGATGTTCCTCAACCACATCCGGTGGACAGAGCTCAACAAAGATAAATAAACCGAACCCAATGATAGCCGCATCGTCGATGGGGCCAATGATCAAATCAGGGATAATCAGGTAAAAAAGTGTAGCAATCGGGATCATCTTCAAAAATGTATTCACCCGCGGGTCACGCATGAGGCGAAACACAAGTTTAAAGTGATTCGAGATTTCATTGAATACACCCCCCCCACCTGAATTTATCACCGAACGCTTATTCTTGTCAGACATGATTACCTCAATGGTTATCCAAATAGCACACTGTTCATTTCTTGTTCATTATCAAAGCATACCGCACAGCCATACAGCCCTAATTTCTCAACCAGTTCTACACTAAGATGTTTCAGAAAGAGATTCATAGCTAATTTTACGCGTTCCGAACTTAGAACCTGATTGGACCTATTATAGAAGAGGAACAATATGATCGAAAGATCAATAATTATTCTTTAATCTCAAATATATCACCAGCACTATTACCTTGAACCTCAGGGAAATAACTTTGATAAGCCCGGGCGGGAATAACCCGATATTCTCCTGGTTGCACTGTGACAAATTGGTAGGTCAGTTCATATGTTCCTGCCGGTAAAGTATCGACTGCCCAGGAAATTCGGTCATCAAATACCTGTGGATCGCCGAAATGCCACCAGCCCCATCCCTGCTCAAAGGGTGCTTGAGGATTATATTGCGGCTCAGCACTTTGTTGGCTGGTCTTCAGGCTTCTATCCAGCACCTCTGCTCCAGCGGGGAAATGGTCTTCCACCAATAGATAATAAGTAGTCTCGGGAATAGTGAGCGTCAATCGCACCGTGACCAGTTCGCCGCTCTGGGCTTGCCCAATCGAAGGACATTCTTCTTCCAAGCACTCTCCGTCGGAGAGAAAATAAGCCCGGGTTATATTGATCCCTTTTTCAAGTGGGGCGACATCTTCAACTGGTTGGTAGACGCTGAGATGAGTATTATAGTACAGCCTGCCCATTCCTTCCCCACGCTGCACCATTAAGCTGTTGGGTTCACTGGGGTGCAAACTTGAGATGGACACTTTAGTCTCAACTGGGGTTAGTTGAGATGTTCCACTCGCTTCTCCGGCAACCAAGGGTGTGTCGTTAAGGGTTGCGGAAAAATCAAATTCACCACTCAATTCTCCTGTTCCCTGCATTACCTCTGCTAATGCCAACAAGGTCCAGGAAGTTTCATAAGTAGAAGCCCAGGCACCCAAAGCATTTCGGTGAGCCATCAAGTAGCGTAAAGCATCAGCAACCAGTGGTGAAGCTGGATCATGATTGGCCAGCGCGTATAGGACAACTGCTGTGGATTGAATCGTAGTGCTCATGTTCTGCCAGCTCGATTCACGGTTCTCCCAATGTGCACCCGTTGCAGTTCGAGTCGCACTTCTCTCTAAATCAGAATAAAGCGTCTGTATGCGTTCATCTCCTGGGGAAAGACTTTCCAATGTCAGAGCGAGCAGCGCTTGCGCCCAAGGGTTTAACTGTGAGCGTTCATTATACAGACCAGATACACCGAATAAATCCCCGTCTCCCGCCTGAGATAGCACGTAATGCACATATGCGAGACGATCATATTGCCAAGTCTCTGTTAGCATATCTATAGTTGGTAATGAGGCAGTCAAATAATTAATCGCCGATTCAATAACTACAGGTTCAATCTCGACCCCAGCATCCTGAGCCCGAATTAAACCGAAGAGCGCATAAGCAGTGATATAAGTATCACTTTGGTCACCTTTCCACCATCCCCAACCCCCATCCGGGTTCTGGCGAACATTCAATTGTGCAATAGAATCTTCCAATGTTCGTTCTAATCGAGCTTGCAGCCCGGGCTCTTCCAATCCAAAATCTTGGATAACACGATATGTTTCCAAATTGGGCAGGAATCGGGAGACAGATTGCTCGGTATTTGAATATGGATAGTTTTCAAGCACCTCTAAAGCACTCATCATGGCTGCACCCAGAGTTGGTGCCATCTCCAGCCTTAATTCCCCACCACCTGGGTCGAATGAGCGTGGCAGGCTCACCAACTCCAGTCGCTCTCCCCCATCATCCATAATTCCAGATGTTCCAAAGGTCTGCGGAGCAATATAACGTAAAACTGGCAAATCGCCCCAAGCAGGCCGGCTAGCATCCTGAAGAGTTCCTGCATCAGCAGTGAAGACCAGATCAACACTTTCAACATCCTCAGCAGTCCCCCACCACTCGACGCGTTCCCTGCTCCCCGGAGGAATGTGAACTTCCTGGTGCACAAGCTTCGGATCATCCAATTCAAATCCACTTTCCTGAAGCGAGACATCCACTTGAAGTTCATCAGTGGTGTTATTGTGAATGATGGCAGCAACAACCGCATGGTCACCGACCACTAAGAAGCGTGGGGTCACAGGTCGGACCAGCAAGTCTTTCGTACTCACAACCAAACCATTATCCTGGCCAACTTTCGTATTGGAAGTCACTCCGCGAGTATCCAGTTGCCAGGTGGTTGTATTATCTGGCAGAGTCAGAGTCACCTGAGCTTGACCCTCAGCATCGGTGGCGATCGCTGCATTCCAATAGGCCGTATCAAGAAATTCCTCCCGCACCTGAATCGGTGGAGCAGGTTCGCCTCCCCCACCACCTCCAATTCCTTCAGTCAGAAAGAGTCGCAGTTGAGTCGAGGCTGCCAAGCTGAGGCTCGTACTCACACCCAGCGGTTGTTCCCCGTAAAATGCTGAGACAATTTCCGGGGAGTTCGGATTTGCCAGCGCGAGAACAGCCAGATCGACCACTGATATTGAGAATTCCCCTTGGACTGGATTTCCTTGAGCATCGGTCACAAGCAAATTTATGGTTATTTTTCCACCGGGTTCGACAACAAGCGGGTCACTGGCCAGTGAAACATTTAGGGATTGCTCAACCGGTTCAACAGGCAGCACAAGATAGCCCTGGCGGAAATCAGGGTCTCCCTTACCATTCGGTTTTATTAAAGTCACGGAGAGATAAATATTGGGTGCCTGTTCATCTGTTAGAAGAACAGGAATTTCCACCCCGGATCCATTCACCTGGAGGATTTGATATTCAAAGAGCACACCACGCTCGATAGTCACCAAAGCTATCGCACCATCACCAAACGGGTTGGGCACAAATACCTGTGCGGTTTCATCTGGCTGGTAGGAACCCTTATCGGCAGTCATCTGTAACCGTTGGTTAGGCAATGTCGGCCAAACAGCTTGACCAGGACCCCCCACCCATAGGATAGTCTGCGTGACTGCGTTTTCACCAGACAAGCCCCGCCCCCTGACCTGGAGCTGATAGGTGCCTGGTTCTGGTGGAATAAAGGCAATACGTGCATTCCCATCCTCTCCAGTCAGGAAATCTGTGCTGCCCACAAGTGTGTAATGAGGTTCATAAGTGGGGAAACCTCGCAAATCACCCGGTTGGGGATCAATCCGCTTCCAAACAACTTTGCTGTACTCCGCTAATAAAGGCTGTTCCCCGACCGGTTCTTGATCCCAATCCACGACTTGCACTTCGAAACCGGTTTCCCTCCCAGCTCGACCCGACCAAGCATCCGGCCTGACTCCAATGAAAAACTCATCCGGGTTTACCATTACATCTGACCGAGCGCTGACGGGTAATCCGCTCTCGTCCACCATGGTAGCTTCGAGAGTATAACGATAGCGCTCGTCAGATCTTGGTATGACTCTCTCAATATCTAAATTCCCAGAGGGATCGGTCTGACCTTCTCCATGAGAGACCTGTTCCTGGAATCCAAGTGAAATAAAGCTTGGCATACCTGATAGCCAGCGAATATCTGGTTTTCCCACCTGATATCCTGGCAGGTAAAAATTTTCTGGGGAGCGGAACAGGGTCCAGCTGACAGGCACATCGCCAGCTGGAGCACCGAAGAAATAATTTGCCGACACAGTCCCGGTTATTTTCTCTCCTGCCAAGGTTTGATCAGATGGAAATGAAACAGTCAAATTGATCTCTGGTTTCCTATATTCCGCCACCTGGAAGGTCACACTTGAATAGTTGGCTTCCTCGCTGGTAAAGCGATAGGTGCCTGGTTCTAAATCCTCTGGTAATGTGTACAATCCATGCGCGGTCCCGAATTCCGAAAGTGGTAGATCCAAGGTGGCGATTTGTTCGCCAAAGTCGTTCCACAAATTAAGGATCAGGTTGGATTGATCGGGAAGATCGTATCGCCCGTTATAAGCTTGGCGGAGGATCGCTCTGAAATTAACACTTTGACCAGGCCGGTAGATAGGCCGGTCAGTATAAAGATATGCCTCAAGATGAGGTGGGGTGTAATCAACCCGGTATCCAAAACTTCCACCATCTAATCCCTGCCCCCAATTGGAAAGCGCTGCAGAAAAAGTCTCTTGACCGGGTTCCCCCAGAATGGCATAGGAAATGCCATAAATATCTTCCATCTCCCGGATTGGAATATCTGCATGGAATAGACCATCCGCGTCAGTTTGACCTCGGGCGAGCGCATCACCTCTCTCAGAATATACGGTTACAGGTGTATTCTCTACTGAGGTACCATCCTTTAAATTCACAGCCCAGGCAAGAACATCTGTCGCGCTCAATTTAAGCGTGGTATTGATGTCGCTGACAATCAGGAGGTAGGGCCCGGGATATATATTATCCACATCCGCGCTCAACCGTAATGAGTAAATCCCTGGAGCTAGTGGGCCGCCATCTAGCGAGAGTGGGATCTCAACGGGAGTACTCTGGTTGGCAGGGATTTCCAAATTGAGTAGAAGAGTTAGTTCTCGTTCCGGACGGTAGGATTGGCGTATTTCATAATCCCCGGGCGCGATCAGCTGCTGGAAATCTTCCAAAGGCACCTCACCGAGGGAGTATTTAATCTCATTTAAATTGGTGACCTGAATTGTAATACTTGACTGCTCTGGCGTCAGGAAGATAACATCCGAACCTGTGGCAACTATCAAGGAGGGATCTAACGGCTTAGTGCTAAAATTAAGAATAAACTCCCGGCCCAGACGACCATTCCACTTGTCAGGTAGATTAGGGGAGATTATCAGCGCATATGCAGTATCCGGCTCATAATAACCGCTGAGCCATATCGTGCGTTGCTCTTCGTCAACAAAAGCCTCCAGGTCTGGAATCTGCGGATTGAGGGTAACAAATCGAAGAATATTCTTGAACTTAATCGGAGAATTAAATTCTATTGCAATACTGCTGTAGATTTCTTTTTGACCATTATCCCCTGGATCACTTCTGATCACGGCGAGTTCTTGAATTGTCTGAAAAGTTGACAGATACTCTGAACCAATTTGTGTTCCACCACCAGATAAAGTTTCTTCGTTGAGTTCGATTGAATATACCCGGTCACGTTTCAACAAATTATCAGGAGTGAATGTGAATTCTGTGATGTCATCATTCCATGTGAACTCCCCACGTATACGGGTATTATTCGCTTCCAGCATCGTAAATTCATCTACAACGCTATCGGGTTCCATGGGTTGATTGAATCTCAAGAGTACATCAGAATCCAAGCTCACATTTTTTGTGCCATCGACTGGTTCAACGTACAGCAATCTGAGATCCGCCGTCGTGAACGACCAGGCTTGTCGAATCTGCAACGGACTTCCATCCACACCGGTTAAATCGCTATTTAATCTGACAGTGTAATCAGTCCCACCCGCCAGCGAGGGTTCAGGGGAAAACACATAAGTACTGGTGTTTATCCATTCACCGCGACCCACAGCATTGGGTTCCAACGCAAAAGCCGGGGTTAAGATCCTTTGATCAGCTCCTAGCGGTACTACCGGTCGATTAAAGGTCGCCACAATTGCAGATGAAGGTTCTACCGCTTTTGACCCATCCTTTGGCAAATCTTGCGTGAGATATAAATAACCGACCGCATGATAGACCAAATTTATTGGTTCAACCAATGGCAATCCATTGGCAGCTTGGGCTTGGGTATCAAATTGTAAATTGAGTTTTGCAGACGGAGTGAGAGGTTGGTTCGAGGTAAAAACCAGCGTTGAGTCATCAATCCAATTGAACCTGCCTGAAAGACCCGAGAATGCCGCCTCGACTGAGGTTTGGTCCATAGCCTGGTTGAAATAAAATATCACCGAGCCATCAAGCCCCAACTCTGAGTTTGGAAAAGGTTCGCTTTCCACCAAATCAGGTGGCAGTGGCTGGGGAGTGGGAGTTGGTATGGCAGGAAAGGTCGCAGTAGCTCTCTCAACGATTTCCTGGGAGGGTGAGAGGGTAGGTGTCTCAGTCTCTCCACTGGGGAATGAACAGGCAGATGAAACCAGCAAGAGTACAAATACCAGTAAGGATGGACAATAGTGTCTCAAATTACCTAGATTGTAGTCCAGCAATTGATAAAATCTAAGTGGCATTCCAGTTTCTCCATAAATAGGAGACGGTCAAACATGCAGCATGGTTCCTCAAGATAGCGTGATTATACTCGAAGGACGGTGCAACCCTTCATAAAGCAGCTAGTAAGATTTACCTAAACAGTGCCAGGTTTACACGGACAACTGACCAACTCCTAGTAAATCTGACAAATTTATTTCACCCCTCCAATCCGTTCTCAATATCAGCGAGAATGTCGTCCAGGTTCTCAATACCAACTGAAAATCGTACCAGACCATCGCTGATTCCCATTTTTTTCCTTTCAGCAGGTGGTACGCTGACATGAGTCATACTGGCGGGATGCTGTACAAGACTGTCGACATTACCCAGACTCACACCAAGGGTTGCTATCTGTAAACGATTCATTAATTTCGCACCGGCCTTCAATCCTCCCTTGAGATTAAAGGAGAGCATTCCTCCATAAGCGTGCATTTGCTCTACTGCGATGGCATGACCGGCATCGTTTTCTAATCCAGGGTAATTTACACTTGCAATTGAGGGATGTCCTTTGAGGAATCGGGCGACTCCCATTGCGTTTTCGCAATGCCGCTGCATGCGTAATTCAAAAGTTTTCAATCCCAGATTTGCCAACCAGGCGTCGAACGGACTCGGTACACCTCCAAAGGTCTTCATAATTAAAGGAATTTTCTCTCCCATATAATCCAAATGCGTGCTGATTACCAACCCCCCAATAATCACCCCATGGCCGGAGAGATACTTGGTTGCAGAATGAACTACCACATCCGCCCCCAAACTAAGAGGCCGCTGGCAATATGGCGTGGCAAAAGTATTGTCCACCATCAGCCAACAACCATATTGGTGGGCAAGTTCAGCCACTTCGGCGAGGTTAACCACCAGCATAGTTGGATTTGCTGGGGTCTCTGCATAAACTAATGTCGCATTTGGATGAGCATTTAGGGCAGCTTCCCAACCTTTCGCCGAGGTATCTTTTACCCAGACAACCTTGATTCCAACCCGGGGGGTGATTTGATTTAGAAAATTAAAGGCATTGCTGTAGAGTGATTCTTGAGCGATGATCACTTCTCCAGCTTTGACACGTGCCAAAATCGCAGAGGAGATAGCAGCCATCCCCGATGCAAACGCCATTCCCGCCACCAGGTTGTCGATGTCAGGTGTTTCCTGTTCGCGGATTATATCCAGTGCTTCCAGGATGGCAACCCTGCTGGCAAAATGGTCTGCATTGGGATTGCCAGCGCGAGTATACGTGTACCCTTTCTGGGAACCAGCATGAATTGCCACCCCAGTCGCATGATCCGGGAAACTAAACAAGGATGTTTGGTAAATTGGCATAACATGTGCATGATTAGGATGACCACCCTCGGCGTAGTGATTGACTAAGGTGCCTAAACCATATTGTGGTGAAAAATCAATCATCATTTGCTCCTATTATTAGAAAGTATAGAGAAAATCTTAAAACAATTATAAGTCAGGGCTTTTTGGTACAATTAAATCCCAATAATTATGGAACTTGTAGATATTTTTTATCGTTAAGATAATAATATGAGAAGTATTTCTGCCGCCTCAACAAATTTATCACGTCCAATCGACCTGATTCCACAGATCCTAACCGCTATCATTGGGGGATTGATAATTTTCACCGTGCTCTTGGTGGCTGTGGTGATCGGTTTTAACATCTCGTTCGCCGAAAAGATTTATCCCGGAGTAACTGTCGCAGGTGTTGACCTATCTGGAATGGAACCCGCAGAAGCAGCTTCCCTGCTTGAGAATAGACTGCAGTTTCCCAGTCAAGGCAAGATCCTCTTCCGCGATGGAGGTAAAATCTGGCTGACTACCCCTTCCCAGGTCGGTTTTTACCTAAATCCTCAAACTACCGCCAGCGCGGCTTATCAGTACGGACGTAATGGCAGACCTTCCACTCGCCTTTTTGACCAATTCAAATCCTGGTATCTGGGCACATCCCTACCTCCAATGTACGTTTTCGATGAAAACACTGCCCAGGTGTACCTGGAGAAGATTGCCCCCCAAACTGATATTCAAAAGGTTGAAGCCTCCCTCAGCGTCGATGGAGTAGAGGTAGTCGTACGCCCCGGGCAGATCGGCAGGCACTTAAACATCCCTGCAACACTTGAAGACCTGAGAGAACAATTACAAACAATGCGTGATAGCGAGATTCTGCTGGTTATCGACGAAGATTCTCCGGTCATACTAAATGTAGGAGAACAAGCTGAAATCGCACGGCAGATCCTGAGCCAGCCACTGAAACTCACAGTCCCTGATGCTCAAGAGGACGATCCTGGACCCTGGACATTTGAACCGGATGCCCTGGCTCAAATGATCACCATCGAACGGATTAAAGACCCCGAAGGCGAACGCTACCAAGTTGGTTTACAGACAGATGGGCTTAGCTCGTTCTTGGAAGGTATTGCACCTCAACTGGCACTAAATCGAGAGAACGCCCGCTTAATTTTCAATGATGAAACCCGTCAGCTGGAGGTGATCGAACCGGCAGTGATCGGTCGTTCATTAAATGTGGCCGGCACAGTTGAAGCCATCAATCAAAAACTTTTGGCTGGAGACCATAAGATCGCCCTTGATCTC
>SDBU01006004.1_pt1 | contig 14373 bp, 26 predicted proteins | sample 2277071 | NCBI WGS metagenome assembly SDBU01 (sample SAMN10397929, study PRJNA504765) | marine sediment metagenome | isolation source: marine sediment core GS08_GC12, 126 cmbsf | place: Arctic Ocean: Gakkel Ridge, Loki's castle | collected 2008
CCACCGGATCCTGGGCCGGATCCTCCGGAGTTAGATCCGCCGGCAGTGGATCCAGAACCGGACACGCCGCCGGTCGCTACACAGGCATGGGTCACGCTCACGTCCGGACCTGGTAATGCCAAAATATATGTCGATGGTACGTTTAAGTTCGTCAATACCCCCTTCGCGCTTCTCCTGGATGAAGGCGTCCACAATGTCCAGCTCACCCTGGACGGTTATAAGAATGTGTTCGACAATATCCTTGTGAGGGGCGGGGAAAACATCGTCCGCAGCTATTCCATGATCAAGCTGTGGCCTGACGAGCCACAGGATCCGTTCATCCCGGTGCCGATAGATATCGAACTCCTACCCATTGAAGAGAAGGAAATCGTACCTACCGCGTGGAGGACGACAATAACGGCCCGGAATGCCATTACTGGCGAGATTTTGTCAGGAAAGATCATCATCAATAGCATTTTCACAGGCAAATACACCACCAATTTCGTAGATCTTGAGCCGAACGAGAGCTTCACACTGAGGCTTGAGGCGTTCGGCTTCGAGCCGGGTGAAACTACCATCACAACAGGAATATTACCGGGAGGATAAAGTGACAAATGGATCCGCAGATGTCAGCATAACCCAGGAGCCGGTCAGAGTTCCGGAGAGCCAGATCATACGCGGACTTGGGAAGCCGGGAGGCATCCCGACCAAAGAGGTCGAGATTACGCTGCGGCCTTTGGCCCCCACGACGACAGATGAACCGCCCATCGCGGCAAGGCCGCCAATTATCCCGGTTCCCCCTGGTGCGCCACCGATCAAGAGATCCATGGTGCTCAACATTGAGGCCACGAACTTTAATCCATTGAAGGGCCAGATCATCAGCATCGGATACCTGGACATGAACACAGAGGATCCGCAGCCAACTTTAATTCTGCTGCAGGATGAAGCGGAAATGGTCAGGCAATTCATGATCGTGTTCAACGCAGGGGATTTTGAAGAGATCATCACTTATGGCGGGAGCTTTGATCATCGATACATCTATCTCAAATGTCTCAAGTATCGCATCGCCTGCAGGACATTCGCGCGGGTACCGATAAACGACCTGATGCAAAACATCCAGCAGGTTAAGCAGGCGTTCGTCTACAACACGCAGAATCGCCTAGGCTTGTCGGATGTGGCGGATTATCTGTACCAGTTCCCGAAACCATACCCTGATGCTCAGATGCTCACGTTCTACGCAGAAGGCAACATCGAACAGGTCAGGATCTTCGCAATCGGCCAGATCGTCAGGATCCTGACATTGCATTTGCTCATACTTGCAGTGGACAGCGGGGATTTCCCGGCCGTGGTCCTGGAAGCTGCTCCGACAGCTTCACATTCTACAGGTAATCCCGGTCCGGCTGTTTCTGAAAACCCTCCTTTAAATAATCCGGGCACAGTCTCTGCTGTTCCACTGCAGTGCCCGAATTGCCTGTCTAATCTGACTTTTCCACCGCAGACAGAATTCACACACTGCGACATATGTAACCAAGAGGTGACGAAACAGAATGCCAAACGACCCATCCCCTGATAATGACCTGAAACAGCTCAAGCAAGCGCGGGGGATCCTTGCGAGCGTGTACCGCAGCCAGGCAACAGACAACAAGGTTGATAACGGAAACCTGACGAACATCAATGATGCTATCCTGCACCTGAACAATGCGATACATTGGCTGACTCGACACCTAGCAGACAACGAAACCACATGACAGGGATATGCTCCTTGGTGAGATCCATCAAGCTACGAAGTCAATCCCCCATATCTTTACTAAGCTCGACATACTTGAAGAACGTGTCAGCTCACATGGAGCTTGGATCAGAGCATATAAGTACATTTGTTCTGGCATTGGAGCTCTCTTACTCTATCTCCTGAAAAAGAATTAAGTCACTTCATCGTAGCCGATGCTGACAAATGTCCCGGCTCCACATGTCAAGGTGATGGTTTCGTTTATCGCGCCGGTCGCGCAGATCTCGTTCCCGACAGCTGTCGCCTTCTTTGAAGTGTAGAGCTTGAAAAAGATATCGCCGCTTGTGGTGAACTGCAGCGTAACAGGGTTCACATCATCCGCACTGGATACAAAGGCGCTGACGATCCGGATCTTCTTTCCCACTGTGGGCGTTATGATGGCTACTGCGGCCTGAGCTCCTGCGTAATCAGCACCAAAGCATTTCTCGGGCGTGTGTGTCTTGACATCGAGATAGCCGTCCGCTGTGATTGTTGCGGTTTCAGTCCCATCAGAGAGCACGGCCTGGATGTTGCCGCTCGTATCTGTCTTGATCAGGCGCGGCACGTTCCCCGAATCTTCTGCGATAGTTTGTCCCATCAGTCCTCCTTAGTCAACGTTACCTGGTCAATGTAGAATTCCCTGGCTGCAGTCACGTCAGTCGCTCCGCGCACAGTGATCAGCGCATGAGGCCCGAAAGCTGATGCGGATTTGTACGGTGCGAGAGCTCTCAGGTCGAAAGATTGCTCATTCACAAAGAGATCCTGATATTTGCCGGTCGCCAGGTCAACAATGACTTTCATATGCTGCCAGCTGTCAGGATCCGGATAAAGTAATTGTGCCCCGGATGGAATGTCAACAACAGAGCCGGCAGAATTGTAATACTGCCATTTGTAATTCAAGGAATCATAACGCACATGAAAGTCGTAATAGTTTGTCCCATCATACAAGATGATCTCAATCTCGAAGTACCTGAACCATTTGGTCGGGATCGAGAAGTGCAATGAGACGCCGATCTTTGTCCCTTCCGGGAACCCGACACGTTTACTGATTTGAGCCGTATGGCCTGCAGTCGCTCCCGTTGTCAACAGTACGCTGTTACCGCCGGCATAGCTCCGCGCAGTTGTCAGGGCAACCGACCAGGTACCGCCGCCAGCAGTTGTCCAGTTCAGGACAGCGCCTTCAAATTCATCATGCAGAAAGACATGGCCAGACTGATACAAAATCAGCGGGATCATCGCTATTTCCTGTTTCCTGGAATACCGGCCAAAGTCCGGAAAGCCTCGCGTCATTTATCGAATCTCCCGCCGCGCGAACACTGAGCGCAGCGATTGGATAAGTCCTTCTGCAGCTCCCGCCGGCATGATGGCGAATTTCGGCAGAACCCATACCCGGACCTCGATGGTGTGGTCAAATGTATCGTCAAGGTTATGCGCGAAAACGTCCACAGAGAGCGGATGATCATTAAGCTCCTGGAACATCTTGCCGCTGATGACAAAAGTATCAGCTCCGACCGTCTGGCCGGCTGTCACCGGAAAGATCTGATGCGCTTCGCGCTGCAGAAAGACTCTCACGAGGTCAGAGCATCCGGGCGGGAACTGGACATCGATCTGATGTATGACGCCGCGCGTCAGCTTCATGAACATGTGCACGGGAGTAAGAGAAGTGGTGTTCTTAGTGACAGTGAGCTGCTGCGCGAACATCATCAGTGATCATCTTCCTATCCTGTGGCGATTTTCTTGCTGCCTACTCGCGCGAATACGATGCCAAACGAGGCCAGGACAGCATAAATCTGTACCGGAACCTCTACTCCAAACGTCTGAGCAATCACCAGGAGAAGCCCGATCGCGGCCGTCCACAGGGCTTTGGACTTCCACCAATATTTAGTGTGTTGATTCATGAGCATAATACTCCGCTGCGCGGGTCGTAACAGGACAATCCGACCGGACAAACCTGGAGCGCACAGACTCCAGGCTCACCGGGAGGTAACACTTCAATATATGGGACAGGATCCACTGCGATCGGTACGCCGTAGAGCTTGACATATTCGGCGTAAGGGATCCATTCGCCCCTGTTGCCGGCAAGATCTACGCACCGCTTAAAGCCTGATCTGTTTTCCGAATAAGGATAGGCTGAATAGCCGGTGCCGGAGATCCCACCTTCAAAGATACTAAAGGACTGTGTTACATCGCAGACGTAAGCATGCTGCAGCTCGCCCGCGCTGAAGTGCTCATTTATTGACATACCACCGAGGAGCAGGATTATGGCTGCCAATGTGCCGATAATGCCCGTCTTTTTGTCGATTTCCATGTGTTCATACTCAGGTACAGATGAAGCTCCCATCATTCCGGACGCCGCACTCGAATTCTGTCGCGTCCGGACTTTTGAATGTCATGTTACCTGATGCCTTGAACTTAAATTTCTCAGTGTCGTTGACCCGAATCTCAAACTGGTTATCGTCCAAGGCATATTGGAATCGCCCGACGTTTTCATCCGTGGGACTGGCGAACTTGATCTGTAGATTGGATGTGTTGACGCTCAGAAGGTGAATGCCTGTATGGGTGTTTGACTCGATCGCCAACCCAGCTTGAACGCCGAAGTTCGTAGGATATCCTCCCGCGGACCCTTCCTTGATGTGTAATTTTGTCTTAGGGTCGTTCACACCGATGCCCACCACCCCTCCGGATTCATTCACGTACAAAATTGTCCCGGCCTCAAGAGTGAATCCTTGGCCATCATTCTGGATTCTGAGAGCGGTTTTGGTGAAGGCCACATTATCCACTTCGATGAATACAAGAGAATTTGTCGCAGCTGCACCAACATTTGAATAGACCCATTGGGCATTATTAAGGCCCACCTGCTGCATCTTGACCATCACCTGATCATCGGTCTCGTTCTTCTGCCAAATATGAACCATGAAGCTATTCTGCTCAGCAGCACCCAGGTTTCTAAAGAATTGTGCATTCTGGCCGCCGGTCGTTCCGGCTCTTGCGAATTGAATCTGATTGCCATTTGTACGGATGGCATTTTGAGTTAATATAGCGCCCCAGGAATTGGTGCTTGTCGAAGTACCTGCGACAGTGATCCCGTTAACTGCGGTAGAAACAGCGATATCAAGCATAGCTCCTGGATCCTCTACCCCGATACCGACCCGGCCAGTATCATTCCGGACATAGAGCACTCCCCCGGCCGCGAGATTGGCATCAATTACCAGATCCCCTGTCGCCGTATCGCCGGCAGTGTTAAGCCATAGATCCTGACAGGTGCTCGAATCACCAAGGCCGGTGATCGCAGCGGATCCGGCGCAGTCAGTCGGATATGAAAGATGCCGCCAGGTTGAATTAGTATTCGACTCAGTAGCATTAAACTCGTCCACCCCATAGATATTGTTTGAGTCAGCGTCAATATTGTCCAGGAGCGTGAAGCCGGACATATACGAGATATTTGTGAGATTGTGGCCGTAGTGATTGACGTTCACATAAGTGATCTCGTCGGCAAATACCAGCAACACAGCTGCAGCCAGGCAGATGATCAACATAATGACGATGTTCCGGATATTCAGCTCCATTTCTTCTGTATGACCCCATCAACATAAACTACTATCGTCTTGGCCGCAGTATTGACCAGGATGTAAGTGTCAGAATCTCCCAGCCTGCGCGTAGCATTGAACTGGCCGGGATTGTGTCGAAGGCGCACCATTGTCTTTTATGGCACCTTCAAAGTACAGACCACCATGGATGCAGTCCCGGAAATGCCGTACAGCCTGATGAATTCGGTTGGCTCCTTGGTCTGGATGCTGGCGATCTCAACGCCGACAACACCATCCTTACCCACTGGCCGGACAATGATCTTGTCGCCAGTGTAGCTTATCTCAACAGACTCAGAAGCGCCAAGCTCGAAACCGTTAGAAGTTGTCACGTCCTTCTTGCCGACAAAGATCGTGGCTGTGTTGGTCGTTAATGCCTTGATCAGCGCAGCCTCACCACCGAAGATTTTGATTATTTCCTCAGCTGGTGCAGAACTCGGAAGAGTGACCTGAGTATGGTCAAAATATCTCTCGATGGTAGATTGTCTAAAGTCCTCGTGTGGCATCTTCACCTTCCCAAAAGGGGAAAAAATAATCTCTTAGTCAGTATGATCTGAACTGCTGCAGTAGAACGCTGTTTATCCCGGAGCCGCTTCCGCCTGCCTTGATGTTCAGCCGAACACTTTGCCAAGGCCGGGGATTGAACCATTTCTCGATCTCCATCTTTTTCTGCAGCATGATGTTGAGGCTGCCGAAGGGCGCATAGCCGGTGGCTCTGCACGCGAAAGATTCGCTTGAATCGTTGGTGACTTCGATCCTGTTGCCGGCTGGCTGGCTGACGATCATCGCGCTCTGGTGCGCGGATCTACCGACACCAATGCCGTAATTCTCATACGTCGATGCAACGAAATAGTCAACTGCCGATCCTGTGCCGAGGCCTGCGAAGTCCTCCTCAACTTTGTCCAGGATAGGCCATACCTTCAACAGCTCTGACACGCTGATCTCATTGATCAGGATACGCTTATCCCAATCGAGCGTGAACTTGAGCGTGTTGATCTGGTCGGTGTAGACCTTCTCGTCGACATAGCTCTGCGGGATGACGAACCTGTAAGGCCAATCGGTCGGAAGCTCGATCTCTTTCCATGCAGAAGCCGTCAAGGTGTACGCGAAATGCTCTTTGCTCATCAGAAAACCGCGTGGCGCGATGTTCGCATCCTCGAACATGTGCGCGAATATCGCCATGGTTCCTGCGTCCGGAGCACTGCCGCCCAGCGCCTTGTCGTGCGTGATCTTAAGCTGCAGGTTGTTGAACCTTTTCGGGTCCAGCGCAAGGGCTTCATCCCATAGCCAGCGGCCGAAATTGATATTGTACGTCGCTGCGCACTGGATATCGTTCTCATATTCCGCAATGGAAAAGTTCAGCTCTGGCTTCTCCTGGAAGTTCAATGCCTGGCACTGAACCCCGGACATGGCGAACAGGACATCACTGCCGTCAACGACCTCAATCTTCTTGATCATCTTCGCAGGGTGCGCTGTCGGCGTACTGGAAGAATTGGTCCCCTTAGCCCGGATAACAAAGCTCGATATCGGCTCAGAGGTCTTGATGTCGATTGTCTTGGTCGCTGCGGTATTGATGGATTCGCTCTTCAGGACTTCATTGATTCTCATAGGCATTTTTATTCATCCCCCGCATAATCGATGGTCGGAACGGTGCACGGACTGCCTTCTTTCTCTTCGGATTTCTTCTCAGTCATCTTGATCCACCACCACACTCTATTTCATGGCCGCAAGTGCGCTAACGATGGGCTTCACTCTATTCTCCACGTTCTGCATAGGATCTGCAACCCTTGCAGGCAGAGTTACGCCGTGCAACACATCGAGCACTTTGCCGATTCCGGTTGCGAACTTGGGCTTGGCTGCTGTCATCCCAGCGCCGATCCTGGTCGCGCCTTTATCGAGCGAGGCCTTTTTCCACATCTCGTCGGTCACTTCTGCGAGCTTGACAGCGCGCCTCTTGGCTGCGATGGATTCCTGCATTTTCTGAGCATAAAGTTCTTCCGCTGCTATCGATGCTGCAATCACGCCGCTCGCGCCTGACACGCCTGCCGCATAAGCTGCTGGTACTCGTCCGATTGCATCATTCCAATTCTTTGTACTCTGTTCGAGGGATTTGGTTTCTACCATTTTGTAGCTAATTTAGCTCTCAATATTTAATAATGTTCGCTCGATCCGCTGTTTACCGACACAAAGCGTAAGGTTAATAAATAAAAACCCCGTACCCATTGCACTGATGGGACGCGCATCAATTTGTCGAACTTGCAAGCGACCGTCGAAGATACGGACGCGCAAAGGGCAATGTCCGAGCTGCTGTATTAACAAAACCATCGCTGTCAATAAGCAGCTCCGGGCTGCGCGAGGCAAGCATTACCAAAAATGGAGAACAAATCTGCTCGAATCTTTGCTGCGAAAATCACCGAAATTTTGACGCCCATTCCGGATCTGTTGTCGGATTGGGACCGTTACCGGCGCGAGCCGGCATGGCATCAAGGATGGTAATTCTTAAGAAAGTCCGGCATTGGCCGGGCGAAACACACCTTATTAACGGCTGGCTCTGGCGACACCATCGCTTTGATCCGCAATGGCGCCGTGTGCGCCTCGGACCTCTGCCTACACACTCATTGGCCAGGATGTATATGACGCTGCTGCGATGGGCTGATGCAATATTTATCAAAGATGGCATCGTGCACATCGTCGAAGCAAAGCTGCGACCAATGCCAGGAGCTCTTGCACAATTGGAGCTTTATAACAAACTCTTCCCTGAGACTCCCGAATTTATTCAGTATAAGAATTGGCCAAGGAAATTGGTTTTCCTCACGACGATCCTGGACACCGCGATCGCGGAAATGACAACGGAAAAAGGCATCGATTATGAGATTTTCACAGAGGAAGAGATCAAGGACGCCTATAAGGAATAAGAAAAACCCACCAGGACGGGAAGTGGTGCCAACCGCCCCAGTGGGAAAAAGAGGTGAGCGGTTATGCCGCTGCTTGCGGCGTATGCTTCCTGGCGTAGATCGCCTCAACATTCTTACCCTGTACGACCATCGGCTGCGTGAACAAATCGACGAGATTGTTAACCCATTTAGTCGTGTCACGGCCGTACAAGGCCATGACAGATTTCTGGCTCGTCTTGTTCATGCGCCAGAGTCGCTTCTCCCCGCTAGGGAGCAGAATGTTGATGAAGAAAACGTCCTTCTTGGCGCCTTCGCCGGCTTCTTTGTCGTCGAATGTGTCGAAGTGACCCGCATCCACGAACCGTATTGTTTTCTCTGGCCGGATATCATCCGGGCTCAGATTCTTGTCAAGCAGCACCATGTTAATCTTCCTCCACAATATTTATAACGGCAACGTCGGGGTCAATTATTTCGGCCTCTCCCCGACCAACTATCCGTAACTGTGTTTCACTCTTGTCCGCATCAAACCTCATGAATAATAACAACTTCTTTGTAGTGTTATTGCGTAATTCCATCTTTTCCCCCTTCCATAGGATCCGTAGCTCCGAACCTGATTAAGTCATGTTGATTCTCCTCTACGGCTCTCTGCTTCACAAGGATGGCTTCCCTCTGCTCGCGAGTGAAGGCTCCCCATGAATGCGCTCTGAGCTTCTGTGCGTGTTTGGTCATGCGTCAGCCTTCCGCTGAAAGTTATTAGTGTCGCCAGCGAAAAGGTGCGAGCATTGAGCGCAAGCACCCTTATCCGCTGGTCCGTCAGCATGGACACATTCGTCGCAATCGTCCTCCTTCGGTGCAGGATCTGCCATTTCAGCGAACGGGCAAACCCTGCACAGATGTTTTGGAGGTGCCATTGAGGTACCCAACACTACGCAGGCGGAGGAATGGGATTCGGTGCTGCAGGCGGAATTGCTGCGGGCGGCTCTGCCGGCAACTTCTCTAAAGGGACAGCTGGCTCCTCAATAGTCTCCTCAGGGATCTCTCCCGGAGCCGGCGTCTTGATTTTAGACTTCTCCTGGATCATGGCTGTTTTTGTCTTTGACGCACACGTCAAACACAAGTCCATTATCTTCTCTTCACCGATTATCAAAGGCCTAATCGCACTGGCCAGCGGAATGTCTGCTCCGCAATTATCGCAGTTATGTTTTGTTCCCATGTCTATTGCCTCCTACCAGGTTTATAATTTTATCGTCTCCTTATTGAGTATGAAAAAGATCTTGCCTGAGACTGATTTGTGTTTCCTTATCCAACCCCTGGCCTGCCACATCAACATATATTGTGAAGTTGTAGAATACGCAAGACCCAAAGCTACAGCAATGTCCGCCAACTTTTTCCCATTCACCAAACTTGCCAAGACCGCTTTCTGATTGTCAGATATATCAAGGTCATATATTTTAATCTGCTGTTGTTCCATAAGGTACACCCTCAAATTTCATTAATCCCATTGCTGCGGCACGCATGAATTGGCTCATAGATTCATATTTATCCGGGTTTTTCTCTACAATACTTTGAATAGATGTGTACATTGGTTGTGTAATCCGTACCATCAGTGGTTGTTTAAGAAACATTCTGATATACAGAAAAGCACCCCTCCTTTATAAAGACATATATCATATAATATATATATTGAGAGTGGATGGCTTGTTGGCTGTGCCCTTTCTGGTATCTGTATATCAAAATCAACTAGAGGTATATAATAATAATAACAATATATATGTGCTATGGTAAGAAGGGGAAAAGAAAAATAGCGTAAAAAGGGAAGAAAAACACCGTAAAAAGAGAACAAAAACAACCTAAAAAGGGACGAAACACACCCAAAAGAGGCCAAAACCACCCCAAAAAGAGGCAAAAACAACAACATTTTGCCTTCTTTCCACAGCAGAATTGAGGAGCGATTTCCTTCTAACGCTTCGGCTACATTAATATTTGCCCGACCGGGCCGGCGAACGCCTAAATATTAATTGATCCGAGCCCAGGAAACCTCTCCTCTGGAAATTCTACGGTTACACTCAGAGGTTATCGGCAACATAACTACGCGGATCCTTAGTTTCAGGATCCTTGCTAATTGTCTCTGCGAGGCATCAGCCGATCACTGGAATATATATAAAAAAACTCTCTCTCTCTCTCTCTCTACAAAATAACGTAGATATTGCCATGTTGTCATTCCTACGGTCCGGTCGAACATGCCCGAACCGGGCGGAAGTGAAAACATGAAACATAAGCAAGATGTGCAGCAGATGCAGAACAGCAAAAAGCCAGTAACAGCAATGCAAACCCTACAGCTACGACGAGAAGGTGTCAGCAACATCGAGTCGCTGACATATGAGCAAGCGCAGCTGGTAATCGAAGCGAGGTGGAACAAATGACATCGACATTACATCAAGCCGCAGTAGCCGCAGGCAACAACAGCGGCCCAACACCAAAACAAGCAGCACTAATGACGAAGCTGGGGATAACAGCGAAGCCGGCGAGCGTGAGCGAAGCCAGCCAGATTATATCTGATACTCTGGCAGCCGCAAGAGCAGCTGCAACACATGCAGCTGTCGAGAATGAAGAGGAAATCACTGAGAAGCCGAAGGCGATTAATCAGATACAATATGGCCTCTGCTTCAAGAAGGCAATCGATGTGTTGCTTTCACAGCACAAAGACCCTGCCGAGCCATACAACCTCTTTCTGACAACGATAAAAGACCTGTATACATTGTATACAAGAGGTTTTGAAGAGCTGTCCGCACACCTCGCCGGAGGCGATTCAGCATGAAGCCCGTCGAAGATGCCGAAGCAAATTATCTACGACAGGAGCGAGGCGTGATGATTTTCTTTGACAAACTTGCCGATGGCAAAGGAGAGATGACCCTGAAAGCCAAAGCGTCTGATACTGATGAAGCATTATTGATTGCTGCTATAGCGACGCTTAATGTATTGGCTGAGAAGCAAGGATTAGTCTCGCAAGGGACTGAATCCTCACCGCGAGACGAAAAACTGGGAGGTAAATAAGATGGCCATCTCAATTGAAGAGGAAATCTTTGAAGTCGCACGCACCATGATGTTGTACGGAGGGAGCTTTGTAGCGAACTTAGGCGAAGCTCTCAAGCGCGCTGACCACATAAACGCCCGCAAAATCAAGCACACTTGGCCAGAATATTGGGAACAATACAAAACAATGGCTGAGACACTAAAAAGACGTGCTAAAGAGCGCGCCAAAGGAGGGAAATAAGATGGCATATACCAACGATGAGCTGCAGACTGCACTGGAATCGGTGCAGGTAGCAATCCAAAACATGAACCGGGACATAGCCGGTGTCGGAAGGCAAGCGTATGAATTAGAACAGGAATTCGCCGACAACAAAAAGCTGCAGACATCAACAGGCGACGCAAAGGTCCGCGTGAATATCAAGCAGACCTCAAAAGGAGATCTGTACTACGACATCACATGCAGAGGCGACTCGGTTGAGGAAACAATAGCACTGATAAAAGAAACAAAGGCTGCAGCAGAAAATCAATGCCGAGCCTTGGAGGTGCCACAATGACTAAGGATTGTATGAATTGCAAAGAATCTGTCAATAAGCCGGCCGATTTTCTCTGTCATCAATATAAAGAAATCAGCGGAATACAGGTATGTTGGGTGCCAAAATGACAGACAACAAAGCCACAAAGATACTGAAATGCTGCCACACCTACAAGCTCGAGGTCAAAGGCTTCAACTTTGCAGGAAGGCGAGTAGAGGTCTACAAGTGCACTAAATGCGCTGTACTGGAGGTGATAACAACAGGGGTTTGACAACCCCTATTATTAGTAACTCCCCCACTGACCCCGACCACCACCCCAAAGATAGCCGGCCAACCTCTCGTACCTCGAAGGAGGCCGAATAGATAGCCGGCGCAAGCACTCCCTCCGCTCGAAGCTGCGCCGCAAAGACCCAATCCCCAAGTCAGTCAGACCAAATAAACTCACCACGTTAACATTATTTTAAGCACTCTCTACCCCCCACTACACTGTTACCGGGATTCATTGCGCCGGCCTATCTACAGGTACTTGCCCGGCAATTCATGCCCCGTGTATGTATAGTCGCCCCCCCATTTCCCCCCCCGCCGGGGGGACAAGCGCGGCTGCGGCCGCGCATGGGGCCAGGACCACTGGCCCCATTAGGGGGGTAGTTCGTACTCCAAATAATGTTAACATCGGCCCGAGTAATCACTATTAGGAGGGCCGTGGACCGCTATTTGATGTACGTTTCCTTACTGATAAAAGTAGTTCTGTCATGATTGATAGGTAGTTGTTGATTATTATTGTGATATGAGTTTGTGAGGTGTGATGAGGTTGTGTGAGTATAAAATTATGTTAACCTGTTGCGCTTTCTGACCGAACATTTAAATAGTGCTTGCGGGATTATGCTATAACATGGCTTCACTGAGCAAGGCTGATCAAGAGTCCATTCTGGCCTCTGCTGAGGAGTTTGCTGCTGCTGGGGTTGACCTTTAGTATGGCCACTGAACCGCTTATTGAAGTCCCGATTGATGCTCGTCAGTTCATCACTCCGGGGAGTAATCTCTTTCTGCGGGAATCTCGTCAGGATGGTGTGAGCCGGTTCTGGCAGCAGACTGTTGACGGCTCTAAGATCTTCATGCGCCCTGGCCCAAGAAATAGCCTGGTCCCCTCAAATTTCGGTGAGATATCCAAGGCCGCAGCCGAAGCCCAGGCCCGGAATCGCTGGGTTGACTATCATCACTTTGCGTTCATGCCTGGCACACTTGAGGCCATGGGCATTAAGCTCGTTGTCCAGGAAGAACCTGTACTGAACTGGTGGGAACGTATCATCCGCTTCGATGATGATGGCACATTGCATATCGGGCCAGAGATTATCGCCGTATCCAAACTGCAGACCTGGCTCGAAGATCATATCTATGGAGAGGACGCGTCTACTGCTGCAAAGGTCGCTTTCTATACCGTCCTGTTCTCTGCCGGCGCATGGGTGACTCTCAAGAAGCTCGGGATCCTTGATCATCGGAAGGTTGTTTGGATCTATGAGGATGCGTCGAAGCTCCCTCAGCTGCGCAATGTTGTGGCCGATACGACATCTAAGCAATGGACGGATTACGTCAAGGCCACGAATGTCCTGGAAATGACTGCATCGTGGTCAGATCCTCTCTGGCAGCGAGTCGTGTCTGGAATAGGAGCTCCTTTTCTAAAGGCGTGGTATGCGCTTGTCCCAACCCCTGCAGCAGCCAAGACTGAATTTGTCCGGACAAAGATCGCGGAGCCGTATGTCATGGGCGTAGCTGAGAAGATCCTTGGTGAGAATGAGCTGCTGAAGAATGTGGTCATGAGGAAGCTGATGGCTATCTTTGGGGCCAAAACGCCGATGGGTGTGATGAACCGGATCCTGGCCACGATTGTCGGAGTGGATATTCTTGCGGCCTGGCTTGCCAGCGATAACATAGTGACAGGAACAGGCTTCCCTCTTCTGAGACTCAAACCCATGGTAGAGGCCGGGACAATTACCAAGGCACAAGCTCTTGAAGATATTGACACTCTCCAGGAGTGGAAGGATAAGGCCACGAACTTTATTGATTGGTCCACTGTGCTGAATCCTGCGCTCTGGCTTTTCAAGCCGATCTTCCAGGCAAACACTCAGCTCGCACAGCTTAATCTTGACCAGGCCAAGGCCAACATCGAAGGATTGCCGGACAAGCCCGGACCAATCACCCCGCCAGGAGAACCGCGCGATGATGATGAGCCGGTCGATGATCGGCCGACACAAAACAATGCTTTCCTTAATGTATTATCTAAACCGCAGGGCGCACAGATCTATCTGGACGGAGTTTACACTTTCAACAGGACCAATTTCTCGATCCTCAGGAAAGCCGGGACGTACATCGTCCAGTTATCTGCCCCTTCCGGATTCAGGAACCCAGGCCCAAGGACTGTTACCCTGGAAGGCGGTGTCAACCAGGACGTAGATTTTGGGGATCTCATTCCGTTGGGTGAAGGTGATCCACCGGATCCTGGGCCGGATCCTCCGGAGTTAGATCCGCCGGCAGTGGATCCAGAACCGGACACGCCGCCGGTCGCTACACAGGCATGGGTCACGCTC
>SDBU01006005.1_pt1 | contig 14373 bp, 16 predicted proteins | sample 2277071 | NCBI WGS metagenome assembly SDBU01 (sample SAMN10397929, study PRJNA504765) | marine sediment metagenome | isolation source: marine sediment core GS08_GC12, 126 cmbsf | place: Arctic Ocean: Gakkel Ridge, Loki's castle | collected 2008
AAAGCATCCAGAGATAACATTGGAAGGTTTCAACCGGTGTAAAACCATATTTGGATTGGGATTCTCGAGCCTTAGCACTTGCTGCCAGCATTCTCGGCAAATCACTATGGACTTGATTTGGAAGTGGGCCAGTAAAGACGTTTCGTTTTACATCTATTGGAATCCCGCTCCAGGTTTTTGCTGCAGTCAACAAATTAAGATCAATTTTTTCTTCTAAAACATTCTGAAAGATGGCAAGGAGTTGATCTGCTTCTATTCCAATCCCTTCAACTTGCCGTATAGCTTGCTTGGCCAGGTCAATTTTATCACTCAAATCGCGTGCGCCAAGAAGAGGAAGAAATCGCTTTGACTTTCCTTGAGCTTTCATCTCATCAAGCAGTCTTTCCAGAGTCTGCAAATTCCGCTCATATTGGGCTCGATCAAATCCTCCTGAACGAAAAAATCCCTCGGTCTCTTCAACTGATACCTCGGCATATTTTGATTGTGATAGCTTTAATATAAAATCAGTTTTCCCTTTGAATTCATTTCCTTCTTTTTCGAGAATATACACAAGCTCGAGAGCGCTCTTCTGGAAAGCAACACCGGGAAGACCTTTCTCTAAATCCGAGATTGCTTCAATGACACTATTCACGTCCCATTTAATGGGGACATGAGGAAAATCACCAGATGTTTTCTCCCAAGCAGCCATTGCAAGGGGCACAGACTCGGCATAAAAAGCCCAACGAAAAAGGGGTATGCCATTAATGGAATCAAAGTTTCTCTGATCACGTAAAAACAAAAATCTGCGGATCGCACGGAGCCAGTGATATGCAGGATCTTCCCTGGTGGGCACTTTGTGAAGGAGATAGTCGGGGTGGCCTAGATAAAAAACAAGGTTCATCCGAAACTTCTCATCACTCATTTGATCGAAAAGCCTTCTTCGAAGTTCATCATCTAGGTTAACTTTGATAAGGTCCTCGAGAACTTCAATCGTTTGGTTATACACGAAAGCTTGAAATGTTGGAGTCCCCTTCTTGGGATAAGAAAAGGATGTATTTCCACGCAACCAGTTCAGAGGAAGTAAGTTTTCAACTCTGCTTACGAGCTCTCGATCAGCCCCTTGTTTCACCCATTGTTCCACGAGAGCTTTCCATGTGAGGATCTTTCCTTCTTTGTACAACGCCACATGTTTATAAAAAAATCGAGCGAGCTGTTGTCCTTCCTCTGCAGGGATTCCCCTATAAGACCTTCCTAGCAGGGGAGAAGCACCGGGTTTTGATTTTTCTTTTGTATCGATAAGCCCAAAAAGGCGCTCTGCATTCACATTTGTAGCGAGTCGTATCTCATCTTCTACAGATTGGGAAATGGGGAAAAATCTCGAAAAAGAGACGAGCTCATCAGTTGCAAGGATAGCTCTTTGCATTTCTCTTCTAAGAATTTCCTCTTTAGATCTTGTTCCGTAGTAAGATTTTCTGCGTAGCAATTCTTGCATGCTAGGCAAAAACTCTACCTCCTTGTTCTTAAGTAAAGCATCCACAATCTCTCGATAACGGACATTCAAGGTATCGTAGGTCGTTCTAAGTATTTTCGATTGGTTGAGAAAACTAGGACCAACAGAAAAATTATGGAGAAGGTGTCGGGCTATGATATTTGCTACCTTTTTCTCCGAGATTTTTCTCGATCTTGCTATTTGTGTTAGTTTTTCATCAGTAAAAAGGGAAGACAAGCCAGGTTTAGAAAGTCTAGAAAATGCTAAAAGAATCTCTGTTGTCATTAGACTTCACCTGCGATTTTTCTCATGATGAATTTTCCAACTAGAGCAGCGGGGAGAGCGGAAAAGATTCTCGGATGAGCATATTCCCCTCGCGCACTTGCTTCTTGACCAATTCCTGTTGCAAGGGAAGCATAAGCTACAGCTGATAGGACATCGGCCAAAATTTTATAGTTTTGAAGGGCAATGTCTCCAATTCTCATTTTTTCAAGAAGATAAAGAGCTACAATAGGAGGGCCTAAAGAATATACTGTATGAAAGTAAAATTCATTGCGAAAGGGAATGTTTTTCTCCTTATCCATAGAGAGAATGTTTAGCCTTCTATTGAAGTCCTTTTTCGCAATTTCTGAGACAGCATAGCTGCCAAATAAAAAGAAAATAAACGTTGAAAGAGCTGTCACATCGACATCAGAGAATTGATCATCTCTTTCTGTTTGAAAATCAAATCCAGCAATTCCAAGACCTGCATAGACGACCACTGCTGCTGCAACTGCCCATTTGAAGACTCGGAAAACTTTCTCCAAGCGGTTGAGATCTGGCTTTAGATGTTTCAATTCTGAAAGTTTAGCTATTGGAGAGGTAAAGAATCGAATTCTCTCCATCTGTCTTTTGATCCCAGTACTGAGACCCACAAGTCCATAAAGCACACCCGCTGCTGTTACATAATGCTTCTTGCCAAGAGTTCCCGCTGCAATGATCAAAGGAGCTGGAAGAACATGGATGATGGGGAGAACGATTTTTGCAACCTTTTGAAAGGTGCGAGCTTCTTTGGGTTCACTTGCAGGCATTGAACCGGTTCCATTTTCAACAGCTGACATTGTTAAAGAACGCTTATTTTCAATTCTTCTATGCCAAAGAGCACTTCCCAACTGTCCAAGTCCATCACCGACTAAGATGGCGCCGAAATCGCGTAAAAGAGAGAGTTGCGTCACTTTTGCCCCTGTAACAATGGCTCCAATTCCCACAAGACCTTTGCAGACAGCCCACGATATTCTTTTTGCATGTGAGGAAAAAAGCATTCCCTTCAAATAATCACCTGAAGCGTAGAGTGGTTCAACTTCCTTCCCTTCCGTTAACTTTCTGGTGAGAAGGGAATGAACCATGGCAGATGAAGCAGCTCCCCCAAGTGCAACAAGAGAAGAAAGGACACCTTCTCTCGTAAGAGGAGAAGGAGCAATATTGGCATATACCTGTGTAGTGATGAGGAATATTGCAGTAATATAATCCCCAATGAAGCTTTTTCCTTGATTTGCTACTCGACGATCAAGTCCTGTTTGGATGGCATTTTGTGCGGCTGCTCCTGCCCCGAAAGCTAAGAAGGTCCCCCACACTGGATTCGATCCAATCCCTTGAACGTCCAAAGCTTTGAGTACAATTGCTGTGATGCAAATGCCGGAGGAAATCACCGGGTACACAATCCTCTGCCAGGAACAGAATCTGCTTTCAGCTGCATCTTCAAATGCGCGTGGTTCTGGGCTTAGTAACGTTGGTGGTGGTAGTGGAATAGGTATTGGTGTTGATTCATGAAAAACTCCTGATCCTGTACTCATTGCATATCCTCCCGGTATCGATCGCTTTAGGAGCGTAAATTTTAATTTTTTTTTGGATTATGTACAAATCAAATTGTGTGAATTCTCGAAATTAGATATACCCAAATAAAATGAGGAGGACTTGACTTATGCGATGGACACTGATCATTTTGGCACTGGCTCTTGTCGGATGCCAAGGAGAGAAACAACCCGAAGACATTCATTTTGGACCGGGACCAGGAGATTTAGAAGCAGAGCAACCCCTCGATGATTGCTGCACGTAAAAAGGTTAGAGCGAAACGATAAACGTTGTCGAGTGCTCGATGCTAAGCGGCACTAGTTGATTGATTGCGCGACGTAACTGTTTAATATCCGTCTCCGGATGAAACAATTTCAATGCTGAATCTTTTTCCATTTCCAGGCCTGGAAAAGCTGCAATGTAATTGGATAGTCTGCATCTTTGTTTTAGAGAATCTTTTTCTTGCGACAAATTCCAGAGAAAAATGCGAAATGTTTCAGCTGGGGATAACTTGTGTTTGTCTTGTATCCATAAAGCTAAGTCACTATGCTCCTGCATTTCCTTAGGCAAAGCACCTTCAGGAAGAGGATTGCCAGTAAAGACCTTTGTCTTCAAGTCCGACAAAAGTTGCCCATCAGACACTTTTCCCTGCAAAACAAGGGAAAATATGGCAATAACCTCTTCGATTTCGATTCCATCTTGTTCTAACTTCTCCACCATTTCCCGAGCTAAACGCACTTTTTGTCCATCCCAAAGGGGATCACAAAAAACGGGGAGGAATCGGTCTGAACAACCTTGTATTCGAATCCCTTTGAGAAATTCGATCAAGCTGGGCTGATAGAAGTTTTTCTGGTCAAATGGGGAATGAAAAAACTGCTCTAGGTGTTGCATGGGTACTGTGCAATAGCTTGATTTTCCAAGTTCAAGCAAACAATCCCCTTTGAGATAATTTTCAACATCCCTATTAGAACCGACACAAATCGAAAGAAGATGAAGTCCCCTTTTCCAGAAATCTTCCCCGCGAAAAACTTCTTCCAATCGAGAGAAGAGAACAACGAAGTAATTGATAGTCAATTTCTCCTCAATTTTGGGCAACTCAGCAAATTCCCTATCTAATGCTACAAGTGACTCTGGTAAAGGTTCCGCATAGAACATGAATCGAAAAAGCAAGTTTTTCTTGTCTTCTGAAAACGAATAAAAACGTTGAAAAAACACAAACACTACGTATAGCAACAAGCCATTGAAATGCTGGATTTGTTCGAGCTGGCACTGTTTGCAGTAAATAGCTGAAATGGCCTAAGGAAAAAACAAGATGTCTTCGAAAATTATCATCCTTCATTTGCTCCAGGATTTGTTTTCGAAAATCTTCATCAAGAGGAAAACCAATATGGCTTTCGAGAACAGCTATCGTCTCTGCATAAACATACTCTTGAAAGGATAGGTCGGTTGAGGCATCAGAAGCGGCAGGTGGGATTTTTCGAAGCCACGAGTAGGGAAAGTTGTCTTCTATTCTGCCTATAGTTTCAACTTTTCCACTCTTTGTTACCCATTCTACAAAAAGATCTCTCCATACAAGAATTTTTCCAAGTCTATACAATGCAACATGCTTATAGAAAAAACGGGCAATATTACTAACTTCGATGAAGGGAATTCCCTTTTTCCGATCAATGCATGCAAAAAGATGATTTGCAAATCGATTTGGAGGAACTTGCAAAGTGGAATATGCGGGTAAATAGATCTCAGGAAACGATACAACTTCATCATGTGATAACACTGCACGTGCAGTTTCACTCGTGATAATCTCCGACTTATTTTTTGTGTGCGAAAATCCTGCTAGGTACCTTTGCACTTCAGGTAAATATTCAATATCTTTTCCATGCAGAAGAGCATCGACAATAGCTAAATAACGCGTTCGCATAGGACAGTAAATTCGATGAAGTTTTTCTGAGTGATGGGAAAAAGGAGGGCCTAGAGAAAAATTTTGGAGAAGAAAACGGGCAAAAAACTCTTCGACTTCATTTTGTTTTTTTTTCGTTTGCCTTGCAACTACACTTAGGTTTGCGTGAGTAAAACCTAGCGCTCTGTCTTCTAGGGAAAGCGTTTGAAAAGCAGAAAGCACCGTTGTCATTACTTTTTCCTATCCTGGTGAGAAAATTATCTTTTTTTCTCGTATTTTTCACAAGTTGTGCAGATTGCCGAAATGGGTTAATAAGGAAGTCAGGAGGAAAATGCCTAATGCGATGGACACTTCTTATATTGACACTGACTCTTCTGGGATGCCAAGGAGAAAAAAAGCCTGAAGACATGCACTTTGGTCCGGGACCTGGAGACTTAGAAGAAACGATTCTCGAAGATTGCTAAGCTCCGTACGATAATTCGAGACAATAACGGGTGAAAAGAACCTCAGGCCTGGCCAAATTGGTTTTTAGACCTAGTTCAAGCTCATATAGAGCAAGCAGTCCCTTTCTAAAATAGGACTCCCCTCTTTTTTGCACCCCCTGCATGACCTGTTCAAGCGCTTTGGGCCAAAGCTTTGGAAATGCGCTCGCAATCGTGGATGCTGCTATCCCTTTTTTCAGCAGAGCTGCCATTTTGAGTCCCATCTCAAGCTGATAACGGAGTTGACCCACTAGAGGCAGCATGAAGGATAGATCGGTAAGAGTTGGAGGGTTTTGTGGTCCGTTCCATATGAGATCACGTGCCAGTTGAAAAAAATGCATCTCTTCTGAGGCTCCGCAGATTGTTTCCACATCTGCGCGATCAATTTCCATGCGATCTCCTATATAGCAAACCAATTTATCGAGCTCTTGCTGCAAAAGGAAGCGATCGCTTGGCAGTCGCTGCAAAAGAGACTCGACGGCCGTGGGAGTGATTTTCTTTTTTTTGTGCCCCAAGGTCTGGACGATCCATTTTTGCAACCTGGTTTTTTCTTCCCAAGGTTTTTCCTTGGAAAGATCGAGCACCACCATCTCTTTCTTGCCGGCTTTATAGAATTCTGTCAGGGATTTTGCATTTGCAGATCCGAGGATGAGATGCCCAATTGAATTGGGTGATTGAATGTACTTGGCGAGGAGCTCCTGTTCCCCTTTTCCTAAAAGGTCTACTCCATCAAAGACTGCGGCCACTTTTTTGGAAAATAGAGAAGAGCCACTCAAATGCAAGATGGCATCCTTGATGAGGGGGCATTTTTTTAGATCGCATTCTTTCTCTAGCATTTGGGTGAGGCTGGATAGAATTTTCTTTCGTTCGCTCTCGCTAGGGCAGATCACCACATAAATAGAAGAAAGATGAGCCGGAAAGGCCTCTTTAAAATGCTTTTCTAGGGCTTCGAGTTTTTGGAACTTCATAAAAATACTATATTATAAAGTTCAATTAACTACGTAAATTAAAAAAAACACTTGACGTGACTAAAATGTTGTCATAGATTAGTTTATATATCGAATCATTAATAGAGGAGTGAGGAAGATGGCAGCTAAAAGAAAGAAAGCGACTGCACGTAAGACAGTTAAACGTAAAAAAGTGGCAAAAAAGCCTGCGGGAAAAGCTGTGAAAAAGAAGGTGGCAAAAAAAGCGCCTGTGAAGAAAAAAACCGCTCGTAAAACGGCTCGCAAGAAAGCTGCTGCGCGAAAAACGACTTCTAAGGCTTCTGCTCACAAAAAGGCCGCCCCTGCAAGACGCAAAAAGAGCACTTTTCAAAAAATGCTTACTGCTGAAGGGTGGAAACGCCTCATGACAGGTGCAAAAAACTAGATTTTTCTATATAATGTCCCCTTCTATCAATCAATGGAGGGGATATGGATCTCAAAGGAAAAAGAGCATTTATCGCTGGTGTTGGCGACGACCAAGGTTTTGGATGGGCCATTGCAAAGGCACTAGCTGAAGCGGGTTGCGAAATCCTAGTCGGAACTTGGACCCCAATACTTAAAATTTTCACCACATCATATGAATTAGGAAAATTTGATGCTTCTCGGAAGCTATCCGATGGAAGCCTCATGCAGATCAAAAAGGTTTATGCTCTCGATGCAAGTTTTGATCACCCCGAAGATGTCCCGCAAGATATTTTGGAAAACAAACGGTACAAAGCCGCTTCTGGCTATACGATTTCTGAGGTAGCTAGCCAAGTTGAAAAAGATTTTGGAAAGATCGACTTTTTGGTCCATTCTCTTGCCAACGCCCCTGAGGTAAAAAAGCCACTACTAGAAACTTCGCGCTCCGGCTATTTGGCAGCCTTGAGTTCTTCCTCTTACTCTCTCGTCAGCTTAATTGCGCATTTTGGTCCGATCATGCACGCAGGAGGATCGGCGCTTTCTCTGACCTATCTGGCTTCAGAGCGTGCCGTTCCAGGCTATGGAGGGGGGATGAGTTCTGCCAAAGCCGCTCTTGAGAGCGATACGCGGACTCTGGCTTTTGAAGCGGGACGTAAGTGGAATATCCGGATCAATACGATTTCTGCGGGTCCTTTGCGCAGTCGAGCCGCCAAAGCAATTGGCTTCATCGATCAGATGATCGAGTATTCCAATCACAATGCCCCCTTGCAAAGGGAAATGACTGCAGAGGATGTGGGAGCATCTGCTCTTTTCCTCCTCTCCCCTGCTGCCAGAGCAATCACTGGGACGACTCTTTATGTAGACAATGGGATGCATGCAATGGGTGTGGCGATGGATTCTCCTGCATTTGCAAGCCAAGAACAACCCACTCCAGCATAAGGCCTAGCCTCTAAGAGGCTTTCTCTGAATTGCTTTCGCAGCCAAGAGTCAAAATTTTTCCCTAGGAGAGAGCTCTGGAAAGCGGAGTAAACTCAAATCGAGTTTGTGGAGCTTGAAGAGCATCTCATAGGGGAAAAGATAGCTCTTATTGGCGGTGGAATGAATTCAGAGAGAGCCTCTAAGGGCAATTGCCTCTTCAATTGCTTTGAGAATCCCTAGCTCCTTGGCTGGCCGGGCTAGCACATCGGCACAGGCCAAAACTTCTTTGGGAGCTGTTTCAACAACTATGGCGATATCGGCCTCTTCGAGCATTTTGATATCATTGTGATCATCCCCTGCTGCGATCATCACTGGAGGATGAAAATGCTCCCGTAAAAAATGCACAACGGCACCTTTATGGGCTTGTGGGTGGGTGATCAAATTGAGATAAAGCGCTGGATCCACGGGATCGCGGATAAGGGAGACCTCGATTTTCGGATTGTGTTGCAATTTTGCATAAACTTCGCGCATTGCCTTTTCCTCTCCAAAACACTTGATGAGGGGAAATTTCTCTTCTTTTCCAAAAGAGAAATCCGAAGGCTGCCACGGGGCGGCGCCCAAACTTTCGAGCTTTTTCAGATACTGCAGCGCTTTTTCTGAAAATCGTCTTTCGCGAAAATAGCAAAAATCACCTTTGTCGATTCCGGCATAGATGATGAAATCTTCAGAAAATCCTGCATAAGCCTCTTCGATCTCGGGGAGGATATCGGATCTCAAGTAGTTTTGCCTCAGGTGGTCTTTCCCGGGCATGGTTAAAATATCCGCTCCATTTTGGACTGCAACCAAATAGGGAAAATGAAAATGCTGAAGAATTTCCCAGGCAAAAGAAAAGATTCGCCCGGTTAAGAGGGCAATCGTCCAACCTTCCGCAGCAAGATTTTCTAAAGCGGAAACAACCTTTGGGTCGATCCAATCGAGCCGATGGGTCAGCGTCCCATCAATATCAAATGCAATACATCCTTTCATCGTCTTCCTCAAATTGAATTATTAATTCAACTTACCCCCTATCGATTTTTGGAGCGTTAACGAACGGAGGAGCTGCAAGATTTGTGAGGAAGGGAAGGTGTAGTACACCTTTCCGACGATCAAAGCGCAGCAGGTTCTTCGTGCAGGTAGCTCCAGAAAGGGATAGGGGGCAAGTTGAATTATTATGCTCGAACTTGAAAAAAAAGTCAGTGCAAAGCATCCTCAAGATAAAATGGAGTATTTTTATGAGAAAAGTTTTTCTTAGATTGCTTTGCCTTTTCTTTATTGCCCTATCCTCTTCGGCCATTGCGCAAGAAGAGAAAGAACCCCAGAAACAAGAAGAGCAGCAGGTCGAAAAGCCCGCCGACAAGGACTTCTTCGACATCGCAGAGGCTCCTGTTAGCTATAAAGGGGCATTTATGAAAATGATGCTCACTTTATTGGGGCTCATTGTTCTGATCGTCATTTCGGTTTGGATGCTCCGCCGTGTTTCACATGGTCGGATGAAGCAAATGAATCTTGGACGGGCCATGAAAGTCATCGAGAGGCGTCCCCTCAGTGCAAAAACGGTCCTGTATCTTGTAGAAATCTCTGGGAAAAAAGTGGTGATTGCCGAATCTCAAGTTGAAGTGCGCGGCATCACAACCGCTGATCACCTCACCCCCGAAGAATAAAAAAACCTAAAAAAGGACCAAGTTTAGCACTTGGTCCCAACCAATCCAATTTGATCCAACTGAAGGCTTAGGTTTTTACTCCTCCTTCTTTCTTAGTCCTTTTACTTCTTCTTCAACTTCTTCTTTGTCATCGCCTACTAGAGTAAATCGAGGATTTGGTGATCCATTATCTTTTTCACTAACATTGCCAACACAGTGCATATTAAAGATTCGGCCAAGAGGAAGAGAACCATCGGCAACTGCCTTTGCAGCATTCCATGCAGATAATCCTTTTATACTTTCATCAGCAAGGACCATCAGATTTGCTGGCCGACACCAACTATCGACTTTATGAACGACGGAACGGAATCCGATTGGATTGAAGAGAGCATAGCCACTAAGAGCTGTCCCCACCGTTCCAAGACCAAAGAGCCCTAGCCCGAAAACAGCTGGATCCATCCATAAAACTCCAGCAACAGCACCATATTTAGCTGCTTGTAAAAAATGCCCTTCCGCCTCATGAAAGCTTCTGATTTCAGCCTTCGCGAAGGTCGATAGATCAAAGTCAGCTTCATTTTTCTTCAGTTGATAGGTTCCCCAAACAGTACGGAGTGTTTGTGCGGTTGCCAAAACTCCTTTTGCTGCATGGCCAACAAAGGCTGCGCCATAGACATATTTTCCTACGGCTAATGCTCCAATATTCTTTGCAAAAGCCCAGTCATGAGTGTCAATAGGGAAAAGATTCCCACTAGATGATTCTTTCAAAAGCTTTTGCACTTCTTTCGTTGATACATCATTCCATTTTCCACATGTCCAAGCATGTCCCTCTTCTCCTTCTCGTGGAATCGGGTGCCAGTTTCGATCTAAACCAACTGCGTTCATTCCAGCTGTAAATGCAGCTCCTAATCTTTCTATTGCCATCATTACCCCCTAAGTTAAAAAAGAGGAAGACGGACTTCCTCCCCTATTCATTAATTACTTTTTTTCTCTGGTTCGACAGTATCGAATCTATCCGTTGTTCCATCATAGCATTTATCAGCCGTTGTACCAATTAGGTACATCTGTAAGATTCGTGAAAGCGAATAAGAACCATCTAATCTAGCGATCCACTTAGCTCGTGGATCGAGACGACCGACTTGATAATAATCCAAAGGTTTTTTGCCATTGATGGCAGCTTCAAATTTGCCTATATAAGCCTTCGTTCCTTTTGGATTGTGACATGCATAAGCAATTGCTCCAATTGCTCCAGCAGTTGCCATCCAGCAAATGGAATTATAGACATTCAAGCTCAAAAAGGTTGTTTGTCGATGTCTCAAAAGAGCTAGAATTGCTAAAATAGCATCAGCTTTTCCAAAAGATTTCAGTCTTGCTAATGCGGGTTTCGCAGCGTCAGAAAACGTCGCGGTTCTTTCATAGAAAGCTGTTTTACAAGCTATCCCCACATCTAAAAAAGCAAGGCCCCCATTTCCCAGGGTAGTCAATACTTTATGAATGGGGAATGCTAAGATATACGCCACATCTTTTCCAAGTGACATCCTATGTGAATCTCGCCAAAAATAACTGCCAGTAGGGTGATGCTTTTCGACTGTGTATCCTTTTGTCTTTCTTTCATAGAATTCCCCTTCTGTATAAAAATTATTTGTTGAAGGATTCCGTATGTTAATTTGAGCTGTTGAAAATTGTGCATTACTATCTGTCCAATGAGCGAATATTCCTGTCATCATTCCACCTACCTGTAAAAGTTTTAATATTTCTTTTCCGTTTAACAATTTCCCAAGTCATGAACTATTTTCTGGCTTGGAATTCTTTATTTTTTTTGATAATCTTCAAATATTTCAAAACGGGGGTTTCCCGCGACTATTTCGTGAATATTTCCCCTTTTTTGCATGCAGTATCCAAGATAGAGTATTTTTCCTTTGGCAATTTCGGAAATAAACTCAGAAAATTTCAAGTCTTCGTTTTGTTTTTGGGATTTTCGATGGCGGATATCCATTTGATAAGAAACCCCTTCATGCCACTCGTATTCGATCTTCCCTAACCATTTGCGCCCTTCTAAAGGAAGGGCGAAAGTAAAGAGGCTTGCCATCATCATCCCTGTTCCATAGATCGGGCTACGTGCAATGCGCCAAATGTCTTTCGCGATTTCGATGGGTGTATCCCAGACGATGCTCATGGTGGCATTGCCAAGAGAGGGGAAAAAGCCTTTCCGATAAATGTCCTGCACAAATAGGGGGATGATCCGCCAAAAGATTGCAGTCATATCGATGGCTACGCGAATGCAATTCGCAGTCATCATCCCTAACGTATAAAATGGTGTGTAAAAGAACATGCCCAAGGCTTTTGCTGCAATCACAAAGGGCTTGTCAATCCCTTTTTTATCTTCTTGGACACCATAGAGGTCGCCTGTGGAATCTTCCAAATGATATTGAAACGCTGTTGGATGACCAATGACATCACCATTTTCATCTCTTTTGATCATTGTCACCAAACGCCAATCACCGGATCCAGTTTTGGCATTTTTTTCTGGCACAGGAGCAAACCAAGTGGGACAAGCTGAATCGAGCCAATCGCCTCGAGATGCCGCTACAGACAGCATGATAAAACCTCCAAAATTTGAGTGGAGATTCTATAGCATCTCTTAAAATAAATCCAGACGCGATTTGAGTATTTGCTGCAGAAGAACCATTTTTTTGAGGGTCAAGCGGTCTTTCAAGAGTTTTTTGATCTTTGGCTGTTTTTTATTGGATTTGGTCTTGCTCATTCGAACTCCGCAAGGGTTTTGCGCATTTCTGTATCTGCCTGGACATTTTTCATTTTGTAATAATCAAAAATCCCAAGATTGCCAGAGCGAAAGGCTTCTGCAATGGCGAGGGGGATCTCTGCTTCTGCTTCTACAAGCTTGGCTTTGTTTTCTTGCTCATGGGCAACGGCCATTGCACGACGCTCTTCGGCTTTTGCTTGCGCAATTTTCTTATCGGATTCGGCTTGGTCCATTTGGAGACGGGCACCGATATTTTCCATAACATCAATGTCGGCAATATCAATGGAGAGAATTTCAAAGGCTGTTTGCGCATCGAGTCCTTTTTCCAAAACTAGTTGGGAAATCTTCTGGGGAGCTTCCAACACTTCGACATGTTTGTCGGAAGATCCAATGGAATTGATGATTCCTTCTCCCACCCGGGCAATGATCGTTTCTTCTGTTGCCCCTCCAACAAGCTGTTGAAGATTGGTGCGAACAGTGACGCGAGCGCGACAGCCAAGCTGAATCCCATCTTTTGCCACAGCTGTAATATACTTTCCATCTCCCGGGCAATCGATCACTTTGGGATTGACTGAGGTGCGGACGGCTTCCAGAAGATCTCTTCCCGCAAGATCAATTGCTGTGGCTTGTCGCCAGGAGAGAGGGATATTGGCTTTGTCTGCAGCGATCATGGCACCCACGACATTGGTCAGGTGCCCGCCTGCAAGATAGTGAGTTTCCAAATCGGCTGTTGAGACATTTTTGATTCCCGCCTTCGTCATGTTGATCATCGCGTTCACAACAACGCGAGGCGGAATTTTGCGCATGCTCATCCCAACGATACTAAAGAGGGTAACAGGGGTGCCCGAGACATAAGCCTGAAACCAGATACTGATATAGCGCATAATGAAAGAAAAAATGAGGAAAAAGGCGAGAATGAGAACCCCTCCTCCCCAAAAAAATCCGGTCTGATCTGCAAAAAAAATAGTCATTTTTTCTCCTTGACAATGAGGTAGGCGCCTCGCCCACCTGAGATGATGATTTCGCTTCCTTTCGTAATATATTCCCCTTCTGAGACGGCTTGGAAGCGCTCTTCCTTGAGTTGAATATGACCAGAAGGTTTGAGATCAGAAGCGGCTTTTGCTTCTCTTCCCACAAGGGTTTTATCAAAGGATCCTGCAACAAATCCTTCCTGATCTGCATTAAGGTAAAATTGATCGTTTTTTCGTGTGCTCAGGACCCTCAGGGCGAGCTTGCATGTAGCTCCAGTCATGAGGATCGTAAGGGCAAAATACAAGACTTTATATCCTACGGCCACCTCGAACGTAGAAAAATATGTGACGCCCCCTACGAGGAGAAGTCCTCCCAAAAGAGCGATGATCCCCCCGGGCAAGAAAAATTCGAGGTAGATGAGAATGAGTCCTATGATAGAAAGGCAATATGCAATCCACATGGCATAAAGATTACAAAAAAGGGGCTTGATTGTCAACTGCTTGTAAAATCAGGTCTTTACAAAATATTGTTTTTTTTCTATAATCGAGAACGGAAGAGGAGGGAAAACATGGATAAAAGTCAGTTTCCGGTGATCTCCGGAGAACAATTTCAAATTTTCAAGGCATCCCAGGATAAAGGCGGGCTTTGGCACGTCCACGCAAGGCTTGGGAATGTCTTGAGAAATGTCGAGGTTCGAGGGACGGCTGAGCATGTGCTCCAGGTGATGGACGCACTGAGCAAGCTTCCCGAAATGGTCGCTTCCTTGCGCGATCGGGCCCGCTTCATGGTCGAAAATGGCCAAGTCTTGGGCAGTGGCATTATGGCCGCAACAAAAAAGGTTCACCCCTTTCACCTTCATCTGTTTCGATTGAACGCTTGTCAGCAATTAGGAGTCATAAAATTTCTCCTGGGCAAAAATAAATTTTTCCCCAGATTTTCTTTTTTACTAGGGTAACAGGAACGTACGTCCTCAAAACA
>SDBU01006006.1_pt1 | contig 14372 bp, 9 predicted proteins | sample 2277071 | NCBI WGS metagenome assembly SDBU01 (sample SAMN10397929, study PRJNA504765) | marine sediment metagenome | isolation source: marine sediment core GS08_GC12, 126 cmbsf | place: Arctic Ocean: Gakkel Ridge, Loki's castle | collected 2008
TCGTTACTGCAGCCCTCCGTGGAGGTCCGGGCAGTGTCTCAGTCCCGATGTTGCGGGCCAACCTCTCAGTCCCGCTACCCGTCGCTGCCTTGGTGAGCCGTTACCTCACCAACAAGCTGATAGGAGATAGGCCGCTCCAATGCCGATAAATCTTTGATCAGTTGCCCATCGACAACTGATATTATTCGGTATTACCGTCCCTTTCGGAAATTCGCCCGAAGGCGAATGACGCTATTCCGAAGCACAGGGTACGTTACCTATCTATTACTAACCCTTTCGCCACTATCCCGATTATAAATAATCGGTACCGTTTGACTTGCATGTCTTAGCCACGCCGCCAGCGTTCGTTCTGAGCCAGGATCAAACCCTTCAAATTGTATCGTCGACCCCCCATGCTTTCTTGCGAAAGCAAGACTGGGGGGATATCGTCGATTAAAAGGCTCAACACTTTGGCATACGCACCGAAAGTGCTGAAAAAATCGTTTTTTAAGCTTGCTGCGATTGAGCGTATCCAACCGCAGAAGCTGCACTTTCGCTGCTTTTATGGCTTAACTGTTAACTTGTCAAAGAGCCGTATAGATTAAATCAGCGGCCAAGTCACCCACTCACGGTCTTAACTTGTCTGCCTCAATTATCCTATTTGTAGTATACGACAAAACACCCCTTCCAGTCAACAGGATTAAACAAAAAATTTTAAAAAATTTTTCTGCCTTTTTTTTCACAACCTATTGCCCCTAACCTGTTACCTGCTCTATAATATACCACTCCCGTTCGGGTTGATTATTGAAGGGGCTACGACTTATGAAGTCTGCTTGTTTCCAGCGTAAGCTGCGTACAAACCAGCCCGGCTTTGTTGTTTTGTTGATGCTTTTGATTATAGTCGTAGTATGCGGCCTTCTCTGGCTGGACCCATTTGCACTCTCCGGTAGCAAAGACAAGAGTTTGCCATGGAATCAGTTAAAAAGAATCGTGCCTGATGATGAAGTTGTGCCATCTCCAACAGAACAACAACCTAAGTTCACAACCCATATGGGAGTCATCGCTGAATGTGAAGAAGATGGACAAGATAGAGGAAAAGTGGAAATTCTCATTACGCCCCAGGGCCGAGTATCTGGAAGCTGGTTCGCAGATTATTTTCCTAAACAGGGCCTGCGATACGAAGTTGTGGCAAGCAGCTTCAAAGGCAATATTGACCCAGAGTATGCTTACAAAGACGACTATGGAGAAGACCCCTCTAAGCTCTCCATAATAACCAAAGGTAATTTCTTGATTCTTGAAACAAGGACAAAAAAAGGGACGGTGCGGAAATCAAACGGTAGTATATTTGTTACCGGCTGGGTCGATGACGAATATGACATAACAGGAAAAGTAACAATAACGTCAGATAAGAAAACCTATTTTGAATATGAGTTTTCAGGAAAGCTCGTAGAGACTCTGCCATTTCTTTTTGATTTGCTTACCGGCCCGTAATTCCAAGGTATGCCTTTGCCTCAAATGAAGCGATAACAATTTATATGGTTGTAACGAAACAGTTAAAAATTGAAACAAATGGTAACTGTGACATTGTTAATATAACAGAGCATGTTACCACGGCAGTTGGTGAATCGAACATTAAAGACGGAATAGTTACTATCTTTAACGTTGGTTCGACGGCAGGGGTTACGACGACCGAATATGAGCCGGGGCTTGTAAATTATGATATAGCGGCGGCGTTTGAAAAAATTGCGCCGCAAAACAGCCACTATGAGCACGAAAAGACCTGGCACGATGATAACGGCCACGCCCACGTACGTGCCTCGGTTCTGGGGCCATCTCTAACCATCCCCGTGATTGATGGGCGTATGACCTTAGGCACTTGGCAGCAGATTATTCTCGTTGATTTCGATACCAGACCAAGAACAAGAACGGTCATCTGCCAGATAAACGGCGAGTAGACCCCGTTAGAAAGCTCGGGTGGGGCTTTAAACCCGCCCTTGCTATGTATTTTTTATCCCACCCAAAGGAGGGAGCTTTCTTTCTAACGGGGTAAACACACGCCGACTGATTCCATACCGCCTTTGTAAAAAAAGCATATCCCTGCAGCGAAAAGAAAAATCTCAGTTCGCCCCATAATAATACCAGCCACGAATCGTATATTTCGAAGTGACCAGAAATCCGGGTTCTTTTGCGGATAAACCTTGACACCACCATCAGCTTTCGGATATAATAATGCCCTCGCTAATGGGGGTAAATTTAAGGCACATTTTAGGGGGGTAGAGGTGAAACACACAAAAAAATGTGCTGTAGTTGTCGCTGTCGTTCTATTAATGATAGGAGCAACACCGGCTTCTGCATTACTTGAGGTGCACAGCGGCTCGGTGTCATTTGCAAGTGATTTGGAGCCAAATAAAGACATAAATTTGCCTTCATTCGACACGCTGGGTGGCACCCGCATTCTTAACAGCGTACTGGTTGAGCTGTTCCACAGCGGCTCGGTTAGCATGCTTGCCGACAACGATGACGGCTTTTAATACTGCACAGATTAATGCCCATATTGTGCGGATCTGGGCAGCGACCGGACCAGGTGTTATTGGTTTCGGCAATGAGACCGTAACAAGCCCCGTCGTAACGTTGCAATTAGAGGATGGTGACGGCGCAACTTTTGATGCAACTCCACCAGATGGCAAAGATTTCAGTGGCACAACAGCGTACTCAAACCTACTTGCCGGTTCATTTAATCCGTCTACCGCGCTCTACACCACAGATGGGCCTGGGACAGTGGCTTTCACCGTCTATCCGCAGTTCATGGTCAATGATTTACAGTTTGTCATCGCTGCTGACCAGTGGCAAATGGAGGTACAGAACCCTGATTTGACCGTCACCGCTAAGGTTACTTACAGCTACGTTCCCGAGCCGGCAACGATAGCGTTGCTTGGTTTGAGCAGCGTGGCTCTTATAAGAAGACGTAGACTGTAACAAAACTGTGAATGCCGATTATAAAAGGGCTGTGAGTGCCGACCACTCCAGCCCTTTTTATTTGGGTATACCTTAGCTGTCTGCTAAGGGCTAACCGGCCCTGTACACCAAACACATCTATCTGCTGTGCCGGCCGAGATAAGGCTTGACGAAAAACCCCACAAAGCATAGTATTCGACATCAGTTGCTCTGGCGACAGGAAAGCTTTTCTTGTGGTATTCGATACTATGGATGTCCGGCAAAAAAAGACGGTTTGTTTAGTAAGTACACTGTTGATTTGTCTTTTTGTAGAGGGCTGCGACACACCGGCACACACGAAGCAGCAGTCGAAACTCATGGGCGAAAGAGCCCTGGGAGTGACAGTCGGCTCGCTGGCTGAGGTGTCTTCATCCGATGCAATCCGGCTCGAAGGATACGCCCTGGTGGGTGGCCTTAATGGAACGGGCTCAGCTCAGTGTCCTCCGAATATTAGAACATATCTTACGCAGTACATCCTCAAGCAATTGCCTGAGCCAAAAGACGTTGAAAAGTTTATCAACAGTTCCGATACCGCTGTGGTGCTGGTCCAGGGGATAATACCAAGGGGGGCGTTGAAAGGCCAACAGTTCGATTTGGCAGTTTTTGTGCTGCCGGGTACGCAGACAACCTCTCTGGAAAGCGGCTGGCTCTATGCCGCCGACCTGTACGAGGCTGGCAGGTTTGGGTCATCAATAAGGGCCTTAGCGAAGGCCGAAGGGCCGATCTTTATAAATAAAATCACAACTTCCGAACTGAATAAGAGAGTCGGTTATGTTTTAGCCGGCGGCAGGGTACTTGACGAATACAAGATAGCCCTGGTGCTTCGGCAGCCGGATTACAAAATCGCAAGTCTTATTCGTAATCGGCTTAACGAGCAGTTTGGTGACGACGCAGCCAGGGCACCGGCGCCTGGCCTGATTGTACTAAAGACACCGCCAAAATATAAAAACCAAAAACAAAGATTCGTCTCGATAGTCCGGGCGACATACCTTACGCAGACCGAGGAGGTTACGAACGAAAGAATAAAAGCGCTTATTAGAAAGCTCGCTGTTTCAAAAGTTTCAAAGGACAAGGAGGCGGGCGAAATCGCCCTTGAAGCGATAGGCAAAGGAAGTCTCGACAAACTGGCTATTCTGCTCAAGTCTTCCAATGAGCAGGTCCGGCTGCGGGCTGCCAGGTGCATGCTCAACCTGGGCAGTGACAGGGGCCTGGATGCTCTTCGTCAGATAGCGCTGGACGAAAATTCGCCCTACAGGCTCGAGGCCCTGGAGGCCATTACCACGGCAGCTCGCAGAAACGACGCTGCCGCCATATCACGAAGACTGCTTCGCGATAGTGATTTCGATATCAGGTTGGCGGCGTACGAAGCTCTGAGAAAATTAGATGATATCACCATAACGCAAACCCTCATCGGACGCAGTTTTCATCTTGAACAGATTGCGCAAGCAAAATACAGGGAAATTTTTGTCGCTCGCAGTGGTCAGCCGAGAATCGTATTATTCGGAGAAATATACTGTCGTGACAATATTTTCCTCCAATCCATCGACGGCGAGGTGACAATAGATGCGCCAGCTGGTCAGGATTATGTTACTATAATGCGCATACATCCCAAACGGCCCAATATTCTAACCCTGAAAAGCTCATTTGAACTTGCTGATATTATTCGAACATTGTGTGAAGAACCTGTTAAGGGGACCGCTGACGAATCTCTCGGATTAAATGTCCCGTATCATGATATGGTGGCAATCCTAAAGCAGATGGTTGAAAAAGGTCTGCTGCGAGCGGAATTCAGGGTGGGGCCTCTACCAAAAATCGACCTAATTATCAAGTGAAAACACACTCCCGGCCGATAGTAATATTGCGTATCGGCTGGAAAAAGCACAGCGGTTGTGTAGTAACATATACCGACGACAGAGAAAGAAATGAGACTTGAAAAGATCGTTCTCAACGGGTTCAAAAGCTTCGCTGACAAGACAGAATTTGTTTTCGATTCACCGATAACAGCTATTGTTGGGCCTAACGGCTGTGGCAAAAGCAACGTCGTCGATGCAGTCAAATGGGTCCTCGGCGAACAACGGGTAAAAAGCCTGCGAAGCGACCAAATGGCGGACGTGATATTCAGCGGAAGCAGCAGCAGGAAATCCGCCGGCACAGCAGAGGTAAGTCTGTTTATCTCCAATAGTTCGGGCCGACTGGCGATCGATACTGACCAGGTCCAGATTACACGGCGGATATACAAAAGCGGAGAGAGTGAGTACAACATAAACAACAAAGTCTGTCGGCTTAAAGACATTCGTGAGCTGTTTATGGATACCGGCGTAGGAGCCCGGGCATATTCGATCATCGAGCAGGGCCAGATTGAGCAGCTTTTAAACGCATCCAAAACAGACAGGAGAGTTATATTCGAAGAGGCGGCAGGTATAAGCAAATACAAGGCCCACAAGAAAGAAGCTCTGCATAAACTTGAACGCACAGAGCAAAATCTGCTGCGTCTTGCCGACATCCTCAGTGAAGTAATGAAACAGCTCCGCAGCGTCAAGCTCCAGGCGACCAAAGCCAGAAACTACCTGCAGTACAGCCAAAGACTCAAAGAGCTGCAGGTCAATTATTCACTGGCTGAGTTCGATAAGATAAACGTCGCACGCACAGAGAAAAACTCTGCTCTCGACCAATTCGAGGAGCAGTTCGCTTCTATTGTGGCCGAAGTCGCCAAAAGCGACGCTTCTTTGAGCAGCCTGCAGCAGAAAATAATAGAAACAGAGAATGACATAAACCAAGCCGGAAATTCTCTTGTCTCGGTCCAGAGCAGGATTGACCAAAGCTTGCAGAGAATCGAATTCCTTCGAACTCGGATGGCTGAGCTGCAGCAGCGAAAACAAAACGCAGCCGATACAGCCGCAAAACTGCAGGAGCAGGAGAATCTCTTAAAAGCCAACCTTGCGCAGTATGAGAATGAGCAGGTCAATTGTCAGCAGATTCTCGCAGAAAAGGAGCAAGATGCCCGGCAAAGCCAGGAAGCGATAGAAGAAATAAACAAAAAATGTGCCTCGCTTCAGGCTGAGCTTGAAGATGAAAAGTCCGGCATTATCGACATTGTCAGAAGAACGGCACAGTTCCACAACGAACTTCAGAGCATTACGGTTTATCGCGGCAACCTGTCCGGCCAGAAAGACCGTCTGTCCGACCGGGCCCAAACCAGCCAGGCTGAACTCGAAAAACTATTGGCTGAAAAGGCTCAGCATCAGGCCCGCTACAGTGATATCGAAAGCCTGCTGGGCGAGTTGACGGAAAATCTTGATTCCAAACGGACAAAAGCGGAAGAAATCAACACTTTTCTCGAAGACGACAACAGAAGACTAACCGCCAGTAAAGAGGCGAGAAGCGCGCTGGCCGGTGAACAGGCTATCCTGGCCGACATGGAAGCCAGGCTCGAGGGGATTAACAACGCCGTCAAAAGCATTTTGCAAAGCAGAGCTGCCGGAGACGGCGAGTTCGGTTACGTCGAAGGGATGCTGGCTGATATCATCGCCGCGGACATCAAATATTCAAACGCCGTTGAGGCCGCCCTCGAGGGAAAAACCGATATTCTAATAACCAATGACACAGGCGCACTGCTGGCCGACAGGCAGCGGCTCGAAAAACTTCAGGGCAGGGTAAGCTTTCTCTGCGCCGATAAAACAGAGCCATTTGTGGACAAGGTGGATTTGTCAGGATTTGACCGTGTGAAAGGACGAATTGTCGAATTCCTGAAATACGACAGCAGGCACGCACCACTGGTGTGGAATCTGCTCGGCAGAACAATAGTTGTTGACTCTATTGAAGCGGCGGCCGAACTGTCCGGCAAGTTACCAAAACAATACGAATTTGTCACTCTGAAGGGCGAATTCTTAGGTGCTGACGGAACAATAAAACTTGGGTCTTTAGGAAAGGCAACGGGCTTAATATCGCGCAAAAGTCGCCTGCGCCAATTGCAGCAGGCCATTGCCAACATCTCAGAAGAGATTACGGCCATTGAGCAGCGCATTGACAAAAACGCGCAGCAGGGCGAGCACTTGGCCAAACTGTGCCAGGACCTGCGAACCGCTGTTTACGAGGCGAATACCGAAAAGATGCAGGTCGCTTCGAAGCTCGCTGTTTATGAGCAAAATATAGAGCGGCTGAGAAAGGAACAGCCGTTGTTAACCAGCGAAATCGATTCGCTCGAAGATGAAATCGCACACTCGGTGAAGAATGAGTACGAATCGAAACAGAAATTGCAGGAATTGCAGGCGGTAAACAGCGAGCGGAACGAACGCATAAAAGAGCTTGAAACCGACCACGCTGAGAAAAAGACGCAACAGCAGGCACTCGGTAATAAGCTGACCGACTTAAAGGTAGCGCTCGGCCAGATAGCCGAACAGAGCAAAGCGCTAAAGCAGACAATCGCGAATGTGCAAAACCAAATCGACGCAAGCAAAACAGCCGCCAACACCGCCCAGATGGAGATACAAACCTGCAGCGAACAATTAGCGCAGGGCTCCAGAGACATCCTTGATTGCGAGTCTGCTGTCTCGCAGCTTTTTGTCGAAAAAGAAAAGTGTCAGAGAGACAACCAGCTGCTGGCCGAAAGAGTCGAAAACCTGCTCGAAGAGCAAAAGCAGACAGAGCAGCTGATTCGCCAAAAACGCGCCGAGCAGGGCGAGACTGAGCAGAAGATAAGTCAGCTTAAAATAGAGCTCGGCCAGTTGGAGGTAAAAAGCCAAGACCTCGTTGAAAGAGTGCGCGACGGACTGCAGATTGATCTGCACCAGGCCTACGAAAATTATACCCAAACCGAGGTTGACTGGGACGAAGTAAAAGAGGAAATAACCCGGCTTCGCGGAAAAATCGAGCGATTAGGTAATGTGAATCTCGAGGCGATAGAAAGTCAGGAAAACCTGCAGAAACGCTATGAATTTTTAAGCAGCCAGGTCGAAGACCTAAACAGCAGCAAAGCCCAGCTGCAGCAGTTGATAAACCGTCTTAACAAAAAGAGCAGAGAGAAGTTCGTACAGACCTTTGAGCAAATCCGGTTTCATTTTCAGCAACTATTCCGCAAGCTGTTCGGCGGCGGCAAGGCCGACATAGTGCTCGAAGAGGCCGAAGATATACTCGAAGCGCCGATAGAGATAATAGCCCGTCCGCCCGGCAAGGAGACAATGAGCATTTCACTGCTTAGCGGTGGCGAAAAATCGCTGACAGCAATTGCACTTCTGTTCGCTGTCTTCAAGGCAAAACCGTCACCATTCTGCTTCCTCGACGAAGTGGACGCAGCCCTCGATGAGGCAAACAATGAGCGTTTCAATATGCTCATTCGTGAATTCCAGAAGGGCTCGCAATTTATAATAATCACTCACGCTAAACGCACGATGAGTATTGCCGACGTTCTGTTCGGGATAACGATGCAGACACGGGGGGTGAGTAAGAAGATAAGCGTCAGATTCGACCAGTTTGACCAAATCGAAGAAGAAACCGTCGCAGTAGCTTAATCCCAACTGGGGAAACTTATGAAGAAGTGCCCCTTTTGCGCAGAGGAAATTCAAGACGACGCCATAAAGTGCCGTTTTTGCGGTGAGTTTCTTGAAAAGGGCAGCAGGCCAGAAACAAAATGGTACTTTACCACAGCCAATATTGTAATTGCTTTCCTGTTCATAGGTCCGTTTGCTCTGCCATTCGTATGGTTTCACCCGCGTTATAAAAAAACCAGTAAAATCATAGTTTCGGTTATTGTTGGCGTTGTCACAATTCTGATTATTTGTCTCCTGATAAAGATAGTTCCAAAAATAGTGGAGTATTACTCTCAATTGTGGGATGTGATGCAGCAACTGTAGTATCGATATACTGATCTCAAACTGACTGAGGGTCAGTTTGAAAACGCAAAAATCAAAATCGTTAGATTCGCTTCTGACAGACGAGTGTAAAATGCAAAATTGTCGAATCCGCCGTTGGCGGATGGCTGATTTTATTTCGTAGAGGCGATGGGGGTGAAATTGGGTTTGATTGGGTTTGTATCCCCTGCGGGGGCGGGGCGGGAGGACTTCATAGGGCCTTGTTATACAAGCAGTTGTGTTCATTTTGGCATTCTGGAAATTGGGTTTGTTTTGCATAACTGGTTATTTTTGATTGATTCATTGTTTCCGCCAAGGGCGATACCTAAGATACTTAGGTATTCTTTTAATTGGAGTTGTTCATAGTTCATAGTTATTCACCTAAGGGGTTTCCGCTTCGAAAAAAGACCCCATTAGAGTAAATGACACTCTAAACAATGGGGCAGGCGTTCCCCTTAGTGGGGCGAACTTGCGCATTTGGTCGAAAATTCGGGCAATTTTGGGATGGTCAAAATTTGTAAGTGCTTATGTGGAAAGAGATAAAAAAATATTGAAAAATTTGATTTTTGCTTTGAGGCCCCCTGTGCATTTGATTGCTTTTACCACCACCTCCACGGCCTCCGGCAGCACCAGCAACCTATATGCAACTGGTTTGTCGAATTGCCCAAAATTAAGTGATAATCCAAGGATTAAAACGGTTGAGTACACCGTTGTGAATCGAGCAGTGGATGAGTAAACCACCTCTTGACATTCTTGCCTGTTATCTTACAATCTAATTAAGCGTGGGCCATATCCCTGCAGAAAGGGGAAGATTTATGAATACGACTCTAACAGTCATAAGTGTCTTTGCGATAATAGCTGGGCCTATTCTTGCTATTCAAGTACAAAAACTCATTGAACGTATCACGCAGAGACGTGATGAAAAGAGAAGGTTGTTTATGACCTTGATGGCAACCAGAGGCCGTCCTCTTGTTCCGGAACATGTCCAGGCACTTAATATGATTGATATTATTTTCTCTGCCAAAAGCAGGATGATATCGGTCATCATGTCAATCATCTTCTGGCATAGAAGTAAGAAGGACAAAGCCGTTATTGAGGCATGGTCTGAACTTAGAGACCACCTATATAACTTTCCCAAACAACCAGCTTTGGGGGCTGGCACTGACACTTCTGAGGCGGATGCGTCAACATACAAAGTTCAGCTGGAAACGTGGGCCTCAAAGAAAGATGACCTTCTTATTGAACTCCTTGACAAGATGGCTAAATCATTGGGGTATCATTTCGATAAAGTCCTTCTTAAGAGGGGTTCGTATACACCGCAAAAATACGGCGATTTAGAAACCTTCCAGATGATTAATCTGGCAGGATTTGCCGAAGTCTTACTTGGTACTAAATCCATACCTGTACGTATCGTCGGAGTGCCATCTACCGAGGGAACAGAAGGCTCACAAGAAGGCCCTTCCCAAAAACCCAAACAAGATGACCCTTCCGAAACGCCCAAACAAGATGCTCAGCAAGAGAGCCCCAAGAAATAGCCGGGTAGGGTGTGCAACTTGTTTGCACACGCGGAATCATTCATAAACCCAAACCTGCACTTGCCATCATTTTTTCACTTTCTCGCAATACGCAATACGAAATTTATGCTCTATGTTTTCTTCTCAATACTACGGCACCGAGGCCGAGCAGTATGAGCGTGGCGGGTTCGGGGACAGAGGCGACACGAAAACCTACCTTGTCGTACTCGTAGTACGGGTCGTAGTTGTTCCGGTCGGGCGAGCTAAGGTCGTAGTTGGAGACGGTGCTGTAGAACGAGCCACCGCGGAGGCTGCGTCTGGAACTGGATAGGTAGTCTCCAGAATAGTATGGGCTTTCCATCCATTCCCATAGATTGCCCATCATGTCGAATGTTCCGTTGAGTTCCTCTGAGCCGCTGCCGACATCCCATGGACCATAAGGGTCAGTCGCATATCCACCATCACCATCGCGATAATTCCAGCCAGTTCCGCTTGTACCATCGCCTTGAGTCAGACTCTCGCCCGCCTTGGTAGCATATGTTTGGATACTTGTCCCGTTCCAGTATGCTGCTTTGACCCATTCATCCTCTGTCGGCATAAAGTAGAAAGCCTCGCTGTTGCGATACGGATTGTCAGCATCGTAACCGGCATCCGTTACATCCCAGGGGACAAAGGCGTAGTCGCTTTGGCCTTGAGTGCCGGTGAATTTATAAGCCGCCTGGTGTCCCGTGCTGGTGTTCAGATAATTGACAAACTGCGCCCCCTCATACCAGCTTAACCCATTGGTCGGAACGTTAGTGCCCGTGAAGTAGGGGCTTTCATCATAAGCATTTGACGGGCTGCCCGTCACCGTGCCGTAAGAGTTGACGAACTTGCTCCACTGGTCATTGGTAATCTCGTAGGTTCCGATGCGGTAGTCGTTGTTGACAATACCGTAACCGCTGGTAGGGTTCGTAGCTCCCGAGATATTCACAAAGTCGATTGTGAATTGATTACCCCCGGTACCGAATATATCCGCTGAAGCAATATTCGCCACTGCCAGCAACACGCCAACAACCACAAGAATTGATTGACTTCTTATCACTCTCTCATCCTCGAAAGATTGTAAAAATACCGCAACAAGAGCATCAAAACGGACCACTGCCGCCTTATACACTTGTGCTCTTATAGTCTTTTGTCTTTTTAGTGGGGAAAACGTGGTATGAAACCAAAAAGTTTTCTCACCACTCCTCTTCTTTTGTAAGTTTATACGGCAGACTTACAAAACTTAATCTACCCCCCCCATCCGAAAAGTCAAGCATTAATTGCTCAAAAACCGGAATTTTTTGAAAATTTTCCAGATTTTCCCGGACGAATGTTGATTTTAGCCGCGAAAAGGCACAAAGGAAAAAACAGAAGTCAAGAGTCAGAAGACAGAAGGGAGATACTCGATGCGAGAAGCTCGTATCTCGTGAAGCGTGAAGCGTATCTCGTATAGCGTAAGGAAATTAAAAGTTAAAATGCAAAAGGTAGAATTGTGGAGCCTCGACAAGTCGGTTTGAGTAACTAATACCCGCAAGGCTCATTGCAGGCAATCATCAGCTTCAACAGAATTACGCTATACAAAAAGATAAAAAATGATAATATGCTACAGAAGTAAAAAGAATATCGAATATCGAACAAGGAATATCGAACTTCGAAGTGAAAATCAAAGCAAAATGGCTGAAAGATTTGACAAACACATCTTAAAGAATGGAATGGTTCTTCTCGGCGAGCCTATGGAGGCAGTGGGGTCGGTGGCGTTCGGTTTTATGCTGCCGGCCGGTGCCGCTATGCTGCCAAATGGCTGCTGCGGAGCTGGAAGTGTTATTGCCGACTGGATTTTCAGAGGCGCAGGCGATAAAAACAGCAGAGAACTCGGTGACGCACTTGACGGTCTTGGGCTGCATCGCGTCGGCTCGGTGGGCAGCTCTCATATAACCATCGGGGCTGTTCTGGAAGCAGGGAACCTGGCTGAGGCGATAGAATTGTATGCCGATATAATACTGCGAGCCAGCCTGAAAGAAGACCAGTTTGAATTAGCGAGGCAATTGGCAATCGATGGGGTAAGTGCTTTGGATGATAACCCTCGGCAGAAGGTTATGTTAAAGCTGCGAGAGCAATTCTATCCGAGTCCTCTGGGACGCAGCACCTTGGGTGAAATCGCAGAATTAAAAACCCTTGCAGCTGAGAAAACAAAACAAATTATAAAAAACAATTTCAGGCTGTCGCAGACCATCTTTGCAATTGCGGGCAAATACGACTTTGATGCTGTTACTGCACAAATGGAAAGTTTATTTGAATCGGACTTGCAAAAACCGCTTGAAGCCCTCGCAGTCAGCGGCGGGCCCGGCAGGTATACGCATATACACAATGACAGCGCACAGGTGCATATTGGCCTGATGACCGAAACGGTCAGGCCCGCTGATGAGAGCTGTTACGATGCCAGAGTCGCCGTATCGGTTCTTTCAGGTGGAATGAGCGCACGATTATTTACAGAGGTAAGGGAAAAGCGAGGCCTTTGCTACGCTGTAGGAGCGCAGTATCACGGCCTGAAAGAGGCAGCTGGCATAGCCTGCTATGCCGGCACAACGCCGGATAAGGCTCAGGAAACACTTGACGTGATAATCCAGCAGTTCGATAAACTTGGCGATGGAATTAGTGAAGAAGAAATCCAAAGAGCCAAAGTTGGATTAGAAAGTTCGCTGATTCTAAGCAGCGAATCATCCAGCAGTCGAGCCGGCGCAATCGCAAGTGACCACTATCTCCTGGGCAGGGTCCGAAGCCTGGATGAAATTAAGAATAAAATCGAAGCAACCAGTGTCGATTCGGTTTTAGGGTTTTTGCGAAATAACAGGTTCAAAAACTTTACGGTTGTAACAATAGGCCCGAAGCAGGTAACTGTCAGATAGGACAACGGATGGAATTTAAGAAAGAGCAATTGACGAATGGATTAGATTTAATTGGTGAGATTAACAAATCTGCCAAATCAGCGGCGGTAGGTTTTTTCGTTAGAACCGGCTCACGAGACGAGACCAAACAGATAAACGGGGTATCCCATTACCTTGAACATATGTTATTCAAGGGTACCGAAAAACTAAATGCCTTTGAGGTCAACGAGGCATTCGACAGAACAGGAGCCCTGTTCAACGCCTTTACCGGTGAGGAAAATACTGTTTTTTACGCAGCCGTTTTACCGGAATATTTAGTCGAGGTGACAAAATTGTGGGCAGAGTTGATGAGGCCGGCGCTTAGAGGTGAAGATTTCAATATCGAGAAAAACGTAATCAAAGAAGAAATCGCGATGTACAAAGACCTGCCGAGCTTTGATTGTATGGAGAGATGCAGGGCTCTTCATTTCAACGCCCATCCTTGTGGCAATAGCGTGCTGGGCAGTGAGGAGAGTATAGATAATTTAACGGCCGAACAGATGCGGGGCTATTTTAGCAACCGCTACGCTCCAAATAATATGGTCTTAGCCTGCGCCGGCAATTTCGATTGGCGGCAAATCTGTTCCATCGCCGAAAATCGCTGCGGCGCCTGGCAAAAGCAAACTGTGGGAAGAAAACTGCAGGACTGCAGGGGCAGCAAAAAGAAGGACAGAGTTGAAAAATCAAATCTGGCCCGTGAGCATATCTGTCTGATGAGTCCCGGCGTGACCGCCCAGGACCAAAGAAGATTTGCTGCGTCGGTCCTGGCTGCCATCATCGGCGATGACGTCGGCTCAAGATTCTTCTGGGAGCTGGTCGACAAGGCCTTGGCCGAGACTGCGTCAATGCAATTTGGTGCTATGGATGGTACAGGTGCATTTTGCAGTTACATTCGCTGCAGCAGTGAGAATGTCGCCAAAGTGCTCGATACCATTAAGGGTATTTTCGAAAGTCTTACCAAAAGTGGTATAACCGAAGATGAATTGAGAAAGGCAAAGAACAAGATACTGAGCGCATTGGTAATAAAGAATGAGCTGCCGATGGGTCGGCTGGCTGACCTGGGCTTCAACTGGGTATATCTACAGCAGTAT
>SDBU01006007.1_pt1 | contig 14372 bp, 16 predicted proteins | sample 2277071 | NCBI WGS metagenome assembly SDBU01 (sample SAMN10397929, study PRJNA504765) | marine sediment metagenome | isolation source: marine sediment core GS08_GC12, 126 cmbsf | place: Arctic Ocean: Gakkel Ridge, Loki's castle | collected 2008
GAAGTGAGATAAAGAACCGTGATGAATACGAATTCCTGAAGGAGTTTGATTCGGGCGGCAATCCTATCTGGACGAAGGATATTGGCCAGCGTGGCTCTGTATTTGCCAATACCGGCCTCTGTCGGCGTTCCAGCATGAGCTACAACGCTGGATTAGAGCGATACCTCTGGTGGCAGCAGATCTGCCATGATGACGCGGATACTCGCTTCGCCGGTGGGTTCGCCGTTTACGACGCCCCGGAACCCTGGGGCCCGTGGACAACTGCATATCTTACCCAACACTGGGACGTGGGGCCAGGTGAGACAGCCTGCCTCCCCACCAAATGGATGAGCGCAGATGGTAAGACGTGCTACCTGGTATTTTCAGGAAACGATAATTTTTCTGTCCGAAAGGCGACTTTAGTTATAAAGCATGAGGAGGACGCTCAATAGTGATCAAATATTGAGTACGGGGGGAGAACCGAAGGGAGCCGGAATATTGGGTGCTATTGTAACTTCAATCAGGACTATGCCCTGGGGCAGTCTGGAGCATGTGTTCTTGCTTATAGTCGGTATTCTCTTGACTCTTGTTTCGTGGCGTCTATATGGCGCAACCAATAAGTACGTTGAGGCGGCAAAGAATATAGCAGCGGTTGAGGAAACTCAAGGAAAGATCATTAAAGAACAAACCAATGCCGTGCAGCAGTATGTGAAGGATGTACAAGACCTGATCAACCTGGAGCGCCTCAGATTCCTTGACCAGCTTGAGTTCTTCTATCAGAACAGACCCGATGAGATCAAGCCCAGGTTCGGACTGGATAGTGCAAAGGCGGAAGATAATTTTATATCGCGTTTGATCGAATCTCGCATGAAATTGTCGGTAAAAGTGTTCGACGATATAGTCCGAGCTTCCATGACCCAGAAGAAGCGCCGAGGCTGATGTTCCAGGCAAGTTCAAGGATTCAGAAAGGGGTATTTTGCATGTCAAAGGGCGAGGTACGTGTAGATTGGGAACAGTTAAAGGTGTTTACTCAGGAGGTGTTCGTCAAAGCAGATATACCGCCAGAGGATGCTGAGATCGTGGCTGATGTGCTGGTGTGGGCAAATCTACGGGGGATAGATTCTCACGGGGTGCTGCGGATACCGGCGTATATCAATATGGTGGACAACGGGCAGATCAATCCGAAGCCAAATATCAAAGTTCTGAAGGAGACGGCTGCCATTCTGTTCATCGACTCAGACTGCTCTTTTGGCCCTGTGATAACCATATCAGTTATGAACCGCATGATGGAGAAGGCGAAGCAGGTGGGCATCGGCTGGGCGCTCATACGCAATCATTCTCATCAGGGCGCATTGGGCTACTACTCACTAATGGCGGCGAAAGCGGGCATGGCAGGGATCGCTCTGGTCTGCAATCCGCCCAATATGGCCCCCTACGGCGCAAAAGCCAGAGGCGTGCATAACAGCCCTATATCCATCGCCGTGCCAGCGGAACGTCACCGTCCGTTAGTCCTCGATATGGCCACCAGCGTCGCGGCGGGCGGGAAGCTGAATCTGGCAGTTGACAAGGGTATACCAATACCGGAGGGCTGGGCGCTGGACGCCGATGGCAAGCCCACTACCGACCCAAATCTGGCAAAGATGCTGTTACCAACCGGCGGCCCTAAAGGGTCTGGCCTGGCGCTGATGTTCGAATGCTTATCCAGCATTATGGCGAATAACCCACTGCTGGAGCCTATCCTGACGGATAGCCCGCGGGAACGTCCTCTCAACCAGAACAGCGTGGTAGCAGCCATCGACATCGGCATGTTCACGGACGTTGAGACCTATAAAAAACATATCGACACCACAATTGACTGCCTGAAAGCCCTGCCCAAAGCTGACGGCGTTGACGAGATATTCATGCCAGGCGAGATGGAAGACAGGTGCAGCGATGACCGCATCCAGAATGGCATCCCGCTCCCTGGGGGCACTATCCGCAACCTGCAAGACGTGGCAAAGCGCCTGGGCATGGAGTTTCCTTTTAGTTAGCGTGAGTCCTGTATAAAAATGCTTGTCATTCCAGCGGGGCCTGTCCCTGCGAAGGCAGGGAGCTGGAATCCAGTGGTTACAGATATGCACTTAGGTATATATCCGTATGATGAGTTGGTAAAATGACTGGATTCCAGCCTTCGCTGGAATGACAATTTTCCGCGAGTGGCGCAAAAATAGCGGTATTATCTGGATCTTTATATCGAACTGACGTTAGTCAATGAGCATCATAGGGAAAGCGCAGATTGGCTTCCTGAACGGTCTGCTGGATCGCCAGATCTCGGTCGCCAGGCCCATAAAGAACTGCCATTCCACCTACCTAGACGAGCTAAATGCGCCAGAGGGGACGCGTTACGTTGTATTGCGTAAGCTTTTGGCGGTCGGGCGCAATTCTGTATTGATCCCACAGCGATAATAGTGTATCATATTGGTATAGCTGGTAGCGTAATATCTCACAGTATCTCTGGCTCGTGATCGATATTTCTTGGGGAAAATCTGTGCATAAATCGGCATTATCTCTCCTTGTGATTCTATTATGTGCATCTGTTACCGTCTGGGCGCAGGAGATCGAGGGAACGCTCCTGATGCTGGATGATAGGACTCCGCATGTGGCTGTCCCTGTCCAGACAATTCTTGATGGTGAGGTGGTCACTACAGTCTTGAGCGATGAATTAGGAAGATACAAGCTCGCAGACCTGAAGCCAGGCGATTATCAAGTGCGATGCCAGGTTATGGATGGATATATGTCTATTACGGAGAAGAGAAAACCAGAAGACCGGAGAGCCAAAAGGCGGCAGGGGTAGAAGACGGAATGGTATCTGGTAAATCTATAAACTCGCCAACCCTTGAACCTATAAGTCTGCAAATTGAAGAAGGCGATGCCCTCAAAGACATCGACTTCCGCTTTGCTCCGTTCAAGAAGGGCGTGTGGAAGAACTACGATACATTGGACGGACTGGCAGGTAACTTTGTCAATGCCATCTATCGCGATCCGAACGGGATAATGTGGTTTGGGACAGACAGTGGCATCTCTCGCTACGATGGTAAGGAGTTCGTCAACTTCACCACAGAAGATGGCCTGGCGCATAACCTTGTCTGTGCCATTTACCGCGATTTAGATGGTATATTGTGGTTAGGGACAGACAGCGGAGCTTGCGGATATGATGGCACTGCATGGACTTCATTGGATGCCCGGGATGGGTTGATTCGGATCTGGAGCGGGCGCTGAATGACCTGTTCGTCAATGAGGTGCTGGAGCGTGAGCGTGCTGGCGAGGGGCAGTATGAGTATCGTTTTAAGGTAGATCTATTCCGCCTGTGGGTGCGGCAGGCACATTCGGTGTGGGAGTGAGGAAAAAGCAAAAAACTCGTAAGCCGAAAGGTTGAACGTTTCGTTTTATGGCCAGCGACTAATGAATCTGAGAGCAGTTCAAGTCGCGGAACATCTTTGCCGATAAGGTAAGTATAATATATACGTTATTATAGTGCAATCATAGCCTTGATCTCAATATGATGAGTTCAAGGAGGAGGACTTTCGTTGACAAGACCTATTCGCACATTTACTGTTATTCCAACATTACCACCCAGACTGCGGAATTTGCGCGAGATCGCGTATAATCTTCTTTGGGAATGGGATCATGAATCCATAGACCTTTTTCGCCGATTAGATAGAGAATTATGGGAGGAAACGGGTCATAACCCTGTCCAAATACTGGGAAGCATTACACAATCCAGGCTGGAAGAGGTCGCTGAGGATGATGCATTCCTGGCGCACATGGATAGAGTGTACGAAAATCTCGAGGAATATATAAAAAGCGCAAAGCCATGCTGGTATGAGGGAGAATATGGAAAACGCTCCGAGCCGTGTATCGCGTATTTTTCAGCGGAATATGGAATCACTGACTGTATGCCCATATATTCCGGTGGATTGGGGGTTCTGGCTGGCGATCACCTGAAATCCGCAAGCGATCTGGGAGTGCCACTGGTGGGAGTAGGACTACTCTACCAGCAGGGGTATTTTCGTCAGTATCTCAACGCCGATGGATGGCAGCAGGAGTTGTATCCTGAAAATGACTTCTATAACATGGCTGTGGAACTGGAGCGGCGTGAGGATGGAACGCCGGTGACTGTTAGTGTCGATTATCCCGCAGGCCCGGTCAAGGCGCATATATGGCGAGTTCAGGTAGGGCGCGTGCCGCTGCTTTTATTGGATACCAACATACCAGAAAACCCTCGCCCGGAAGACCGGGATATTACCGACCAGCTTTACGTGGCTGATCGAGAGATGCGTCTCCGCCAGGAGATCATGTTAGGGATCGGCGGGGTGAAAGCTCTGACGGCTCTGAACATGAGGCCAGAAGTATACCACATGAACGAGGGGCACTCGGCTTTTCTCGCGTTAGAGCGGATCTGCCGTCTGCAGGGCGACCACAAACTCTCTTTCGATGAAGCGAAAGAATTAGTCGCTGCAACAACAGTCTTCACTATTCATACCCCTGTACCAGCCGGAAACGAGGAGTTCTCAATGGACCTCATAGAGAAATATCTCGGAGATGGTTACTGCAAATGCCTGGGGATTTCTCTTGATGATCTCATGGCCATGGGGCGGCAGGATCACAAAAATACGGATGAGAGCTTCAATATGGCTGTCCTTGCGCTGCATTTGGCTTCCCGCATCAATGGGGTGAGCACACTACACGGCAAAGTTTCCCGAAATATATGGAAGAACGTGTGGCCTGGTGTTCCAGAAGACGAGATACCTATCAATTCTATCGTCAATGGTATCCACATCAAGTCGTGGGTTTCAAAGGAGATGCAGGGGCTTTTCGTCCGATATCTGGGTCCCGAGTGGTCAAGAGAGCCTTCTAATGGGGGTATCTGGGAACGAGTATACCAAATTCCTGATGATGAGCTGTGGCGGACTCATGAGCGTCGCAGGGAGCGGCTGGTGGCATTTACCAGAGACCGTCTCAAGAAGCAACTTGAAGGTCGTGGAGCGCCTTCATCCGAAATCGCCATTGCTAGTGAATCGCTGAACCCGGAAGCTCTAACCATTGGATTCGCCCGCAGGTTTGCCACTTACAAGCGCGCGGCATTGCTCTTACGCGATACAGACAGACTCGCCGGAATACTCAACAATAAGGACCGCCCCGTCCAGATCATATATGCAGGAAAGGCGCATCCCAGGGATACAGAGGGAAAGGAAATGATCCAGTCGGTCATTCATACCAGCCGTCGGGAGGAGTTTCAGCGCAACATCGTCTTTATCGAAGATCACGACATGAGCATTGCCAGATATATGGTTCAGGGGGTGGATCTCTGGCTGAACACGCCACGCCGCCCCAGAGAAGCCAGCGGTACAAGTGGAATGAAGGCGGCCGCCAACGGCGTTATCAATATGAGCATTCTTGATGGCTGGTGGCATGAGGCATACGATTCGAACATCGGCTGGGCTATCGGCAGAGAGGAAGACTATGATAATGAAGACTACCAGGACATGGTAGAATCCAATGCCATTTACGAGATGCTGGAGAAAGAAGTTGTCCCGCTCTTCTATAACCGGGGCGCTGACCATATCCCGCGGGGCTGGTTGGCCCGTATGAAGGCAAGCATGTCCGCCATCTGTCCCAGGTTTAACACACATCGAATGGTTAGTGAATACATCAAGCAAGCATACCATCCATGCGTCGCGCATTGGGAAAGCCTCGCGGCGGATGACTTCGCCAAAGCACGCGAATTGGCTTCCTGGAAGACCCGCATAAACCAGTATTGGTCAGATATACGGATCGACAGAGTGGAAATGGACGACGCGCCGGAGATCAAGGTGGGCGAGTATATTACCATCAGAGCGATGGTGCATCTAGGCCATCTAACCCCCGAAGATGTCGCAGTGGAGGTCTATCAGGGCCACGTCGATCAGCAAGGGACGCTGGTCAACGCTTTGCCTATTTCCATGAACCACTCAGATTCTCATGGTGAAGGGGATTATACATTTACAGGAGCCATTCCCTGCCGCTCCAGCGGATTGTACGGGTATTCGGTTCGAATTCTTCCCAAACACGATGATTTGGCATCTCCACATGAACTGGAACTAATTCTCTGGGCCCATAGCTGAGGAGAAAGCTGGAAGGTTGAGATGGGAGCACATGCCAGTTACATGGATCGGCGACTCGCGGCCTTTCTAGCGGTTATACTCCTGCTTCCATGCGCTGCTGTTCAAGCAGACATTAAGTTCTCAGGCTCTGCCTATAGCGAGACGTCGCTCATAAACAGCGATGGGACAATCCGATATGGAAATAGAAACGATCTACATCTGAAGGCAACCAGCCGCTCAGAGGGGGCGAGATTGGTGACTGAACTGGAATTTTTCACGCTGTACGGCTATTATCTGAAGCTGACCGTCAAGTTCTGAATGAAAGAAAGCAGTAACTATTCATTTCTTCCTATGCGAGCGTCTTCACTCATAAGTGGGACATGCTCAGATTGTCATTCCAGCCTTCGCTGGAATGACAATCGGTTTATCAGCCACTGGAATAACAAATGACCTATCCGCTTACTGATACGAGTTTTTCAGTTAGCGAACGCCGGTTGAGTAGCCGAAGGCGTATCGAAACCAAGAGAGCGGCGACTTCATATGCCCCGCTGGGTTTCGATACTGATTTCGATACGCTTCGCTACTCAATCCAAGTCGGCTACTCAACCGGCGCTCTTGGTCCACGTCGTACAGGACTTTTTACCTAACTGAAAAACTCGTATTACTGATAACCGACAAAGGTGAATAGTTACAGAAAGCAATCGCTGTGCCGCTGACTACTGGCATCCAGTTGAGGCTGATCACTCTTTTTGGAATTGCTTCAGCAGCTCGCGCTGTTCCGGTGTTATATATTTTGGCAATGACACCTTCACCTTGACGAACTGGTCGCCTCTGCCTGTTCCGTCTTTTTTTCTAACGCCGCGTTCCTTTAGCCTGAGGAGAGCGCCTGGCTGCGTACCGGGTGGGACCTTGAGTTTGACTTTGCCGTTTATGGTGGATACCATGATGGTGACGCCCAATATTGCCTGGACGAAGTCTATGCTTATATCGCAGTAAATGTCATCACCTTTACGCGTGAAGAATCGGTGTCCCTTAACTCTTGGAATGATATATAGATCGCCTCTGGGGCCGCCAGATACACCAGCTTCCCCCTGTCCTGGAACGCGAATCTTCATGCCATCATCAACGCCTGGCGGGATCTTGACGGAGATCCTGCGCGTTTGCTGTACCTGACCTCTACCCTGGCAAGTGCTACAGGGCACTGAGATTATGGTTCCACGGCCGTAACAGCGAGGACAGGGACGGCTCAGTGCAAACCCTCCCTGGACAGACTGAATCGTTCCTGTACCCTTGCATTCCGGACACGTCTGCGTACTGGTACCGGGTTGAGAGCCAGTGCCTCCGCATGTGGGGCAGTCCTCTTCTCTCGGAACTGTAACAACTGTGTCCCAGCCGGATATGGCTTGCTCGAAAGGTACTTCCAGCTCAACGGTTACATCGGAGCCGCGAGTTGGGCCATACCTGCTGCTGCGCACACGCTCGCCTCTATCGAAGATGCGGGAGAACAGATCGCCAAGTCCGCCAAAGTCTTCAAAGCCGGCCCCTGAACGTCTGCCACCCCTTCCACCGCGGAAAGCGCCCTCGCCCATGCCGCCAAAGCCGTATTTTTCGGCTTCTTTCAACTGGTTGTACTCAGACCGCTTCTGAGAATCACCCAATACATCGTATGCTTCCTGTATCTCCTTGAATCGGTCCTCTGCGGCTTTATCTCCTGGATTCTTGTCCGGATGGTACTTCTTCGCCAGCCCGCGATATGCTTTTTTGATGTCGCCTTCTTTAGCGTTCTCTTTTACTCCCAATACATCGTAGTAATCTTTTTTAGCCATTTTTTTGACCTGGGAAACTATTGCGATTAAATATTGTTTGATAAAGAAAGATAACAGTAGAAAGTATCCTACGGAATGCAGCTTTCTGTCAAGGGGCTTTTGCCTCGCGCTGATTATGATTATGGCCGTTTGCCGGCTGAAGGCTGGTCAGGAAGTCCACAAACGGCTTGAAACATTGTGGGCATTTATCCGCAATATCCAGATAGTTACTATTTCTCAATATAATTGGCGCATCATCTGTACCTTGATAGCTCTCACCATGTTCTACAAAGAGCTTCTTCACAATTTGTTTCGGTGGATCATTGTGATTTTGATCTTCCACAGGTGTCTTCCATGTAACTTTGAGATGCTCAACGCCAAGCCGTTTTCTCAATGCTTCTTCGGAAGCCAGGATTAGTACTTCCAGATCGTATTTGAAACAAAAGACTCTAAAGCGGTCCTTCAGGCGGGCGTCATTCTCAACACCTCTACTTCGCAAGGCATCGCTGAAATTCCTGAGAATACCTGTCTCCAATTCACTGAATGTTTCGTGTTTGAATCCCTTGTCTCTTGGGTAAAGATCAGGCATGGCGACAACAACTGAATCTCTCCTGTTGCGAATAATGTCAACAGCTCTTCGCGGAACCTTCATCAGCACGGATTCTTTCTTGTCACCTCTGGGAGCCTCGAAGAACTTGATCACCACCCCTTCTTTCTGTTTCTGCTGAATCAGAGGATCCAATAGTGCTTCCATAGCGTTTTTGTCAGACGGGCCTTCCACATAAACAATGACTTCCGCGACTCTCATGCGAAGTACCCCAGTTCATCACTGATATGCAAAGCCTCAATCTCTTCTGGACCGAAATCCTTTAACATATCAGTCAGTATCTTAGAATCTGAAGGCTTGATAAACTTGGCCTCACCATGTTCTTTTCGCATAACAGCTATTTGTGATAGATCGAATAGCGTAAGGAAATATGATGAATGAGTTGCTATAAGGATCTGAGTCCGGTTACTGGCTTTCTCAATCAGTCCTGCAAGGATCGGCAGTATTCGGGGATGCAATCCCTGAGTCGGTTCATCAATACAAATCAGAGGTGGTAACTCAGGCTGTATAAGAAGTGCCGCCCAACATATGAAGTGCAGAATTCCATCCGCTAGATCGGTAAGGGTTAGCTCGCCTTCAATCCCCTCTTCTTGCCAGAATGCTATGACTTGTCCTGGAGCGCCATAGGCCTTCACTGTTAGCCCTTTGAAGCCGGGAAAAGTGGAACGCAAGTGTTCCTGAAGTTCATCGAAACTGGAGCGGTGCTCTGTCATAAGGTAATGTAATACCGAACTCACATTTCCAGCATTCTCGTGCAAAACGGGATTCTGTTCGATGACTACAGGTCTACGAATATCATCATAGCTAGTCTTGAGCGAATGATAGAATCGCCAAGACCGAATATACTCACTTAGCTCATAGAGCGCTTCTGATGGCGACGGACTAGCTGCCCTAGCAAGAGCAAGTTTGTTCTGAAGTTTTACAGGGCGGACAGGAGTTTCACCAGAACGATCTATTATAGAACCGCCCTCTTGTCCTTTGATCTCCATTGATAGGTAAGGCGTTTCTTCATCGGAAGAAATTGTCTTGATATCTTCGTAGGCTAGTCTTGGATTCCCCACCGGTCCCATGAGTTCCCCACGATATCTGACAAGATGCTCCTGGAAATCGTCGATCTCAATCTCCCATGAGAACCTCTCGGGCCCCGGACTATGAAAAATTCGCTGACCGATGGAGCCTGGAACAATCTCGGGTGGAATCTCACGGTGCGCGCTATCTCTTAAAAAACTGAGGAACTCAAACAAGCTAGACTTCCCTGAACCATTAGCGCCGACGATAACCTCCAATGGCCCGAATGACGCTGAAAAATCTCCAAATGGACGATAGCCTTTGATTTTTATTGACTTCAATTGTGGATACATAACTATTTCACCACCTCATTTTGTCTGTCTATAGATCTTTAAAGCTCATCTGCCAGTCAACTGGAATCTCCTTACCGTCAACTTCTGCGTATGGATAGATGATGTAGTTTTTCACAGGCTTATCCTGAGCGCGGGGGATCTGAATATCCCGTCCAAGCGTAAAGGATACCCGGTTGGCATCCATGTTCCCGAAATAGCCATCCTCTATGCCCCCATTTCTTCCCGCTTCTGATGCGTCGATGGGCATCCAGCCGTGCTCATCAATATAGAACTCAGCCCAGCAGTGATAACCTGGTATTGTTCCTTCTTTATCTTCGACTGGCAGCGGGAATCCCATAATGAAGCGCGCTGGTATCCCCAGGGATCTCGCCTCTGCGATAAAAAGAGAATGGAAATCAGTACAGTCTCCTGCCCGAACATCATAGGCATGGAGAGCGTCGCCCGATCCCCAGCCAGTTCCGCTCTTGTCATATCCTAGCGTGGCTACGATATGATTGAAAAGGAGTTCTGCCCGAAGAATCGGTTTTTCAAAACCACGAACGACGGCGTTAGCCTCTTGTGCAATCTTACCATCAATAGGCACAAGGTTATTGGGACCAAGAAAGTGTCCCGGCGGATTGTCCATTCCCAGGCGAACATCGTCCGCCAATTCACGTTTTTTGTAGCTTTCACGATGCACACGAAAAGAAGCAGTGAGCGAAACCTCAGTACCCTCTATCTGGTCTCCGGATAGTTCGACGTGAATAAATTGGTTATTGTATTTCCTATCAGCAAGAACTGTATAAGGAAGATCGTCCGAAAGGCGAATATTTATCAAGCTCTGGACAGAGTTTGTCCGAGGAATAGGTATCCATATACTTACCTTACTTGCTTTCTCCGGGATGTCCTTCATTATTGCACGATAGCTTAGGCTTACTAACCGATAATGACCTCTGGAGGGTGTATCCGCCGAATCTGCGGTGCCATTCTCAATCGCATAGCCTGCTCGCTTCCATGCCTTTATGCCACCTTTAAGAACCTTCAAATTGTCGTGCTGGAAACCAAATTCTTCTTCTAATATCCGTGCCGAACTGGCACTCGTGCCTGCGCTCGGTCAGCTTCAGTAGAAGGTGATTGTCTTATCCCGGGGGAGTTCCTGGTACCTGTCCCAGAATTCGCCGGGGTATGGCATAGATATGGCTCCCGGGATATGTTCTAGCCTGTAACGATGTCTGCTGCGCGTATCCACGACGACCACATCAGTCTGGCCATCCAGCAAACTCTTAAGCTTCTCTGCGGAGATGAATTCGGGTTCGGCAGCCATACACTGAGTCTGTAGTGGCTGAAGAAACCATGCAATGGTCAGAAGAATAAGAGCAGCAGCGATTCCTATTGATTCTTTCATCATTCCCTTTTCCTTCACAACTGAACAGAGATAATATCACTATTCTTCAACGGTTCCGGCAGATCATCCGGGAAGCGCTTTATCTTGCGAAAATCCGGCACAGGTATAGGTATTCCGCCCCGGTTGATGGACTCTTCGGATACCAGCCCAGGCACGGTCATATCCAGCGCATCGTATACATCCACTGGCGGCTTGGCGTCGTTGACTATACAGTCCACAAACTCGCGTATTTCAAAATAGTCGCCGCCACCGTGACCTGCTTTCAGGGCTTCCTCCGGGGGATTGCGCCACATTTCAGGCATAAACTCCTCTTCAAAATCCCAGAGGGAGTGCCATTTGATCTCCTTGTGGTAACCCTTCAGCCAGATTTTGGGGCTATCACCAAACCCGCGTGACGATTCATAGCAGCCATTAGTGCCCTGGAGCGAATAATAAGTCATATTGTGAGGTCGGTTGGAAAGCATATCCAGCCTGATATTGATCTGGCCGCCGCCTGCCATTTTGCATATCGTGGAGGTGCTGTCCTCGTTCTCGTATATATCTCCTCGCGGATCTCTGTAGTGATGCCCGCTGCCTATGCAGCATACTGTGGCAACCCGGTCCTGGAACCACTGCATAACCGGCCCCAAGCTGTGGGTGGGATATGTACATCCATTGCGGCCGGTCTGCCATTTCCGCCGCCATTTCGTGACTTCGTTCAGCCCTTTCAGTTCGTGTATGTATTCACCTTCACCGAAGTACACCTCGCCGAACAGGCCTTTTTCTGCCATAGCGCGGACCAGCACGTTTGGCTTCCTGTAGGTATAGTTTTCCGCCATCATATACTTACAGTTGCTCTTTTTCACTGCCTCTACAAGCTGCCAGCACTGCTCAAGATCCGTGGCGGCGGGAACCTCCGTGAGCACATGCTTGCCATTCTCCAGCGCCATCACAGCCTGCGGTACATGCAGGGGCATGGGGGTCGCGACGACGATGATGTCCAGATCTGATTGCGCCATCTCCTCGTATTCCGTATAACGCTGTTCCACGCCGAACTGATTCGCCCTTTGCTCCAGAACATCTTTGTTGATGTCACAGATCGCCACAAGCGCAGTTTCGTTTACCGTTTGCACTGCGCGAACAAATCCCGACCCGCGCGGCGCGCCAACTATTCCAACTTTCAGTTCGTTCTTCATGGCTGTCCTCCCTGAGTTGTCATACCAATTCCATTATTTTACTGTGCGTTACAGAGCCTCAGAAAATCTCCCTAACCCTTTGTATGGACTGGGGGGATTTTCCCAAATGATCCTAGCGTTAGACATTATATCTCAACCCAGTGGCGGCACCGCGTATCAAGACTTTATGCTTGGCATATTCGAAAGGAACTTGACGAGTCCATAATTCACTGCTATGATACTGACGTTAATATAGCATTGATTACTACGCTATTCAATGAAAGAATTGCGCTTCTGAGAGAGGGAAGCCCAATGTGTGACCAGAAAAGTATCGAATTCAACTATCCAGAGAAGAAAATGCAGGCCAGCCGGGAGCGGATGAAGGCATACGCACAATTCGAATACTTCGACAGAGCGCCGGTTGTGCTTGGTGTGTCGCTCAGGTATATCCTCCGCGAGCGCGGGATAGGATATGATGAATATTTCAGCAGCCCTGAGTCGGAGGTCTATCATCAGTTGATGAACAGGAAATGGCGTCTGGAGCACATCTGCGATGATGCCGTTCAGGGCGCAGGAGTCGGGGTTTCGTCGGATTTCTCCACCATAAGAGGGGCGATGTTCGACGTGGATGTGCACTGGAGCGACACCGAGATACCCAAGACGATTCCCATCCTTCACAGTGTCGAAGATGTCAGGCGGCTGAAAGTGCCGCCGCCCACAAACGGCCTCTGTGGTAAGAAGATCAGATGGTATCACGAAATGAGGGAGATCGTTAAAGAATTCGACGTCACCTTCAACGGGGAGCCGGCGCAGATAAATGTCGGGATCGGGGGAGAAGGCGGCCCGTTGCCTATCGCCCTATCTCTAGCAGACGAAAATATGTATCTGTGGGCCGCGGGAGCGCCGGATGTCCTGCATAAACTCATGGAGAAATCGACGCAGGCTTTGATTGACTACGAACATTACGTCCGAGAACTCACCGGCAGAGCAAAGCGCGGCTGTGGTATGGGCTGTGACGGCGGCGAGATGTTCTCTCCGGAGGACTTCTCCGAATTCGTCGTACCATACTACAACAGAGTGTATGAAGAATTCCCGGGCCGTCGGGGTCTGCACATGTGCGGCAAGATCGACCACTTGCTGAACATTATCCGCGACGATATGAAAATCAACAACCTCAGCGGCTTCGGCGATCCGGTGGATAGAAAACTACTTGCCGGCAAGTTCGGCGGTCGTATACATATAAGCGGCGGCGTCAATATAGCTTTGCTCCTCGATGGAACTGAAGAGCAGATCCGAGAGGATTGTATGGACGCTCTACGAACGTTTGGCCCAAAAGGCGGCTACATCCTTCAGGAGGGCAACAACGTTCCGCCTGGAACTTCTCTAGAGCATCTTAATATTCTTACGGAATGCTCCGAAGTATTTGGGGCGCGTTGAAAGGAGCGCATCATGAACCACCCTTTAATCTGGACAGTAGCTATTCTTTCACTAAGCGCTGTCGCCTTTGGAGAATCGCTGGATTTGGCGCTGACCTCGTTTGAGGACTCATCGCAGCAGCAATACTGGACGGGTGGAAAAGTGGTATCGAAACACGCCACTGAGGGCGACAAATCCCTCCAGATCATGCAGGGAGATGCTGCTGTCTGGCAGCCTAATGCCGACTGGTCTGGCTATCGCCACCTGAAGCTCGACGTATACAATCCCGGATTTGTTATCCGCGCTGGTTTTAGATTCACCGACAGCGACGGTCGGAACATCCGGGCATTCGAGTATAATCTCTATGCCGGACGCACCACCCAGCATATCCGCATTGATAGCCTCGCCAATGACTTCGGCATCGGTGAAGGGATCGACGTCTCCAGAATTGTCAGGATGGAAATGCGCCTCAGCAAACGTTGGGAGCACGACCCGGAGACCGATGGTGTCTACATCGACAACCTGCGCCTCAGCAAGAACCCTA
>SDBU01006008.1_pt1 | contig 14369 bp, 14 predicted proteins | sample 2277071 | NCBI WGS metagenome assembly SDBU01 (sample SAMN10397929, study PRJNA504765) | marine sediment metagenome | isolation source: marine sediment core GS08_GC12, 126 cmbsf | place: Arctic Ocean: Gakkel Ridge, Loki's castle | collected 2008
GGAGAAACAAAGATCATCTTGTTGCCATATAAAGCCATAAAATAACCTAAAGAATGGACAGTTCTTCCATTTTTTAAGTCTCCCACAAAGGTCACCGTATGACCTCTTAAGGCGCCCTTTTCTTTACGGATAGTATACATATCTAGGAGTGCCTGAGTAGGATGCTGTCCACTCCCATCACCAGCATTAATAAAAGGATGTTTTGCATTATCGGCGGCAATCTGAGCCGAGCCTTTCATAGGATGGCGCATAACAATAACATCTACATAGCCATCAACTGTTCTGATAGTATCGGCTAAAGATTCCCCCTTAGCTGCAGAAGAACTGGCTGCACTGGCTACCGTAATTACCCGGGCACCCAGTCTATTGGCTGCAGTTTCAAATGAAAGACGGGTCCGGGTGCTGGGCTCAAAAAACAAGGCAGCTACCACCTGCCCTTCCATATTTTTGATAATTTTTCCATCCTTAACCTGTTTTTCAAAATTTGCAGCGGTGTCCATTATCAAACCAAGTTCTTGCGGCGAAAACTGAGCAGTATTTATTATATCTTTTCCTTTTAACATTAAGTTAACCTCCCAAACTGTTTTAATAAATTGTTTAAATCTTTTTTAAATTTTGTTCTCTCAATCCTTTTATATATTTTTACGTCACCAAAGCAAACAAGTTTGCATAAATTTTTTAAATACAATTATATGATATGACTAATTATATATAAAGATACTATCTAATATCAAAGTATTTATGGGATAAAAATCAAAGTATTTTTAAAATTGGAAAAATTATTCACCGTCGGTAATGGTTTTTAATTTCCTTAGAGCCAGGATCAACCATACTTCATCACCGGTATTTAAACTCATGCTGGTAAATATCTCCTGAGGCAGTTTTACCTTCAAAGAATTTTTTCCGGTTATAACAGTGCAGTTGATGGTAGAAGATGATTCCTCAATTTCAATTAATCTTCCTTTGACCCTGTTTACATCAGGCCCCGGAGGTATGGTATCAGAAAGGTAGATATCTTCCGGCAAAATTGCCACCTTCTTTATTTTTTCTCCTTCACTGGAAACTACCAGAGAAATATCGCCACATTTTACCTCTACTAACCCAAAACTTAATCTATTGCAATAATCACAGGTTAAAATATTAGGTGGCCCGATAAAATCACTACCGCCCTGAGATATTTACCGGGTAATAAAGATAGGATTCGCTCTGTAAAATCTTTTCTTCCTAATGTTATATTTTTAAAGAGCGAGTTTTCTAAAAGCCTGATTGTTGTTTTTTTGTATTTATTAAAATATATAATCTCGTACAGCTTCATACCAGGCCACAATATTTTCAACAGGAACATCATAACCGATAGTATTAGATGCTCCTAATATTAATCCTCCATTTTGCCCACATTGTTCGATATAAGTAACGGCTTCTTTCTTACAATCTTTTGGGGTCCCAAATGGTAGAGTCTTTTGAAGACTTCCACATCGGTGCAGTGTTATTTTATCACCGTATAACTTTTTTATTTCAATCGGATCCATACATTCAGGCTGAATTGGATCTATCACATCAAACCCGATTTCAATTAGGTCGGGCATAATTTTACTTATATCCCCATCACTATGTATAAAGACATGGACATCAGGGTTTATTTCCTTACACGAGGCAATTACTTTCGCCAATCTGGGTTTGTCAAAAGCTCTCCATGTATCTGGTCCCATAATAAGGCTATGTTGCATGGCAATATCACCTTCAAAACCAATCATGTCCATACCAACTTTTGTCAGCCTTCGTAATATCTCACCCTGTAGTATATAAAGCTTATCATACAATTTCTCAACAAAGGCTTTATTAATCAAATAATCACATAACAAATTTTCCATACCTCTTAGCATCCATGCCGTCTTATATACTTGAGTTACTGTTCCTTGAACAAATACCCCTTTATCTTTTAGCTTCTGGATTCTTCTTGGAAGATCTGGATCATCGACAATATCATCTATTGTGGGAATAAATATTTCATCTGGATCCTTAGCATCGACCAGTGGGCCAGACACCCATTCAACATACTTTCCCTTAGCACCAATTTTGAAAACAACACCCCAAGCATCTTTAAATGTCGTTTCATCGATCTTAATATATTTCTGACCACCCCCCAGCCATGGACCTTCTATTGATTCAGCCTTATCATCATAACCAGGGAAATTCAACTTAATCCAACTATCTGTTGGAAAACGATCTACATCAACTGCCCCCAAAATATCAAGTACTTCCAAATATGAACCGACACCATAATAATTCTTCAAAGCCTCTTGGGCTTCTATGCGAGCATCCATTACAGTAGGTATACGATCGGGAATTTGATGATTCATTGTTGCTAAGAAACGTTCACGCTCATTCATTTTAATCTGCACCTAATTACTAACTATGGAATCTTAAAAATCTGGGATATAACTCATACCTATTTGGATTATGAACGGTATCATAAAAGGAAATAATTTGGTTAAAATCCATAATATTTGAAAAGCGCAATAAACTATATCCCTGTATTAAGTTTAACTCTCCTCATATTCTACACCAACTCGATATTGTTGGCCCCAGATATTCAGGTATAATGTGAGTGTTATCAGTTATTATTTAATATTTTTACTTTTTAAAAAACTTGTAGAAATGATTTTCCATATTTATTTACAAAGATGACACCTAACAAAATGCCCCTTAGTTACTTCTACTATAACTGGATCAACCTTGGAACAGATTTCCATTTTATTATGACATCTTGAATGAAAACTACATCCAGTAGGAATGTTTACAGGACTAGGAATTTCACCTATAGATTTTATCTTTTTAGGTTTAAGTTTTTCTTCATCCCCAGATAATACAGGTATTGATGATAATAGCATTTGGGTATATGGATGAAGTGGATTTCCAAAAAATTCGGAAGTTTCCGCATTTTCACAAATTTTTCCAAGATACATAATAACCACTGATGACGCTACATTCCGCATTAAGCTTAAATCATGGGTAATAAAAAGATATGATAAATTGAAATCTTTTTGAATTTTGATTAACATGTTAATAATTTTTGCTTGAATCGACATATCCAAAGCCGAAGTAGGTTCATCCAATAAAATTAAAGAAGGATTTGTAGCTAAAGCCCGCGCAATTGAAACCATTTGCTTTTCTCCTCCACCGATCATCCGAGGATATTTATAAATATAATCTTCTGGTAGTTCAACCATTTTGAGAAGCTTTTTAATCCTTTCGGTTCGTTCTCTTTTACTCTTACAAATACCATGTATTTTAAGAGGTAACTCAAGAATCTGATAAATACTCTTCACAGAATTTAAAGAAGTACCTGGGTCTTGAAAAAGAATTTGTATCTCTTTTTTTAATTTTTTGGGACGTTTTCCACTTTCCTTACTAATATCTTGATTTAGATAAGTAATTTTTCCTGAAGTAGGTGGATATAAACCAACCAGAGTATAGGCTATGGTACTCTTCCCTGAACCAGATTCACCTACCAAACCTAATATCTCACCTTCTTTAATTGAAAAACTAACGTCATCTATCGCTCTAACAGTTCCTTGTTTAGTATGAAAATATTTTTTCAAATTTTTTACGGTTAACATATTTTTATTTACCAACTTGACCCTCCTTTTTTTTAAAGAGCCAACATGCAACTTGATGACTTTCCCCAACTTTAAAAAAAGGCGGTTTTTCTATTTTGCATATTCTCTTTGCATAACTGCATCTTGTATAAAATCGACATTCCTTTGCCGTCGCATTAAGATAATTAGGAATACGCCCTGGGATTCCCCTGGATATTCCCCCACCTGTAAGTTTGGGAATAGAAGCTATCAAACCTTGGCTATATGGATGTAATGGTTTTTCAAAAAGCTCTTTTGTCTTCGCTACCTCTACCATAGAACCCGCATACATTACATAAGTTCTTTTAGTAATGTTCTTAACCATCCCTAAAGCATGGCTAATTAATATTACTGATATACCCCTTTTATTCACTAATCTATCTAATAAACGAAGAACTTGGTCTTTAATTGTTACATCGAGTGAAGTCCCAAGTTCATCAGCAATAAGTAACTCAAGTTTGCTTAGAAGAGCCATCGCAGTACAAACCCTTTGTCGCATACCACCAGAAAGTTGAATAGGATAACTATTTAGTATTCTTTTCGGATCTGGTAGCATAACTTTCTCTAATATTTCTACTAATCTGATTTCCATCTCCTTTTTTGTTAATTTTTCTTCTGAATATTTTAAAATATTTCCAATTTGAGATCTTATGGTAAAAACAGGATTAAGAGCAGCGGTAGGATCTTGAAAAATCATAGAAATTTTATTCCTTCTAATTTCTTGCAATTCTTTTTTATCCATTTTTAAAATATCTTTTCCTTTAAATAAAATTTCACCTTTAGTGATCCTTACCGTCTTCCCATCAAGAATTCTCATTATTGCCTTCATTGTAGTAGTTTTTCCACAACCTGCTTCTCCAACCAAACCAACTTTTTCTCCTTGCCCTACTGTAAAGTTTACTCCATCTAGAACTTTAAGACTTCCTCCGAATACCTTATACTCTAAATATAAATTTTTAATATTAATTAAAGGTACTTGCATAAATCAAATCTCCTCAACTTTAAACATATCATTAATTCCATCTCCTAAAAGATTAAATCCCAACACAATTATTACAAGAACAATTCCAGGAAATATTGACATCCACCATTGACCAGGCAAATATTTTGTTCCAGCAGCAATCATACTTCCTAAATCAGCAGTAGGGGGTTGCGTACCAAGTCCTACAAAACTTAGGCTCGATCCAATCAAAATTATTCCTCCTACATCCAAGGTTATTTTAGTAAGAATTTCTGAAAGACAATTAGGAAGTATCTCCCTAAAAATAATATGTGGCTTTCCTGCGCCAATTAGCATTACTGATTGAATGTAGTCTTCACCTCGTATAGAAGTGGCCATCCCATATATCATCCTACAGGTCCATCCCCACCACACCATAGATATTACTAACATAGTAGTAAATAGATTTCGAGGAAGAATGGAACTAACTACTAGAGCAATAACTAACGAAGGAATAGCAAGATAAATATCTGTAAATCGCATAATTATAGTATCAATCCAGCTACCTTGAAGATATCCTGCAGTAAGTCCTAGAGTTATTCCTATAGGATATGATATAAGAATAACTACAAAAGCCATTAACAAAGAAACTCTAAGAGCATAAATGGTACGTGTCAAGATATCCCGGCCAAATACATCAGTTCCAAAGGGATAAATTAAAGAGGGTGGTTTCTTTGCTTCAGAAAAATTTACATATTTAGAAACAGCTTCAGGATGAACTGTAATATAAGGAGCGAATATTGCTAAAAATATAACAAGGACAACGATTATCAATCCTATAATAGAAAGATAATTATGTGAAAATTTATACCAGTTTTTTTGTACATTTTTCCATTTTTCAGAATTTAATACTTGGTTTGAAATACTCTTTTTTGTCATAGTTATCCTCTTCTTTCCTCTATTAGATGAATTCGAGGGTCAAGTAAATCGACAATGAGATCAACAATAAGATTGCTAATAACTATGACTACGCCCATTACTAAGACTACCCCAGATATAGCATTAAGATCCTTCTCTAACATCGCAGTCATTCCATAACGAGCAAATCCAGGCCAACTAAAAATTAATTCAACGAGAAAGGCATTTGCGATAATTGAACCAAATTCTAACCCAAGTATAGATATTACTGCAATAAGAGAAGGTTTTAAAAGATCATGGAACATTATAACCCTTTCAGGAATACCATAAGATTCTGCAGCCTTAATATAATCTTTTTTCATGTTATTGTAAACTGAAGATCGAGTAATTCTTGCTTCTTCTGCCATTCCCAATAAACCTAAGCTAACCGCTGGTAATATTAGATGTTTAAGAGCATCAATAAAAACTTCAAAATTTCCTTGAATTAAGGCATCAATTGTTATCAAACCCGTTATTCTTGGTGGAACTATCATCCCTGGACTAAGCCTTCCCATAGCAGGAAGAATGTTAAGCATGTAACTGAAAATTAACATACCAATAATTGCAAACACAAAGGAAGGTGTTACAACTCCCACGTATGCAGCGAGTCGTCCCAAGTGATCTACCCAAGTATTATTATATCTCGCTGATAAAACACCAAGTGTGATTCCAATTACTATCATAAAGATAAAAGCAAATAACGCAAGTTCAAAGGTTGCTGGGAAAATCTGACCAATATCCTCTAAAACTGGATGTTGTGTAATAAGAGAATCTCCAAAATCACCACGAAGAACATTCTTAAACCAGTAAAAATATTGAATATATATAGGTTCGTTATAATGCATCGCAACTCTAAGACGTTCCACTACTTCTACAGGAGCCATTGCTCCCAAAGCCATTCTTGCTGGATCACCTGGCAAAATCCGCGACATAATAAAAATAAGCACAGAAAGACCAAATAAAACAAATAAGGAATGGAACAACCTTTTTGCTATGAAAATTATTTTTCTGTTTTTCATTCTTATGCTTTCTTTCCTGTTGATTAACAAAAAGGAAACCTTTAAGGTCTCCTTTTTGTTAATCAACCAGCCTCCTTTATTTTGTTATAATTATTATTTTAATAATTCTGCTCTCTTTTCAGGATATACTTTTATTAACCGTATAGTATTATTATACGCCTGCCACGGAATTATTTCTCCTTGAGCAGCAGGCCAATCCATATAAGCAGCCTGATAAGCACGAAGTTCTGGCATTTCTGACACAAAAATAGTTGGACAAAGATCTATTATATATTTTGTTAGTTCGCTATATTTAGCAAATCTTTCATCCGCATCTACAATAGCAAATGCGTCCTCAATCATTTTATCATACACTGGATCAAGCAACCATTCAGTCTGATAATAGGTACCAGCTGACGCAGAACCATATCGTTCAGAAAGTACGCTACCGGCTTCTGGAAAGCGAGCTTCAATGCCTATTATATGAATGTCCGGAGTTGTCTCTATCTTGGCACTATCTGAAATCAATAATGACCAAGTTGTTTCTACAACATTAACAGTTAAACCAATCTCGCTTGCATTCATCATAAGTAACATAGCTATTTTTTCCTGTTTTGGGTCATCATTCCATTGAATCACTATGGGATATTCGTCAAAATTACCGTAATATTTAGACTGTTTTAACTCCAGCTTTGCTTTCTCTAAGTCACGGTGGTATTGAAAGCTATTGGGATCGCTTCCAGGAACTGCCATCGAAACAGGTCCTCTAGCCTGAACAGATCCAGGAATTAAACTTACAGCTGCATCATAATCAAAAGACCAAGCTAACGCTCTTCGAACATGGACATCATCAAGAGGTGGTTTTTTAATATTAAGTTGAATATGCAGTGCTTGCGTTGAAGGCAACTGAGCAAATTCTACACCTTCAATTTCTGCTAAAGATTCGTACGCTTCAACTGACAACCATTTATTAGTCATCTCTAATTCTCGTTGAGACATCAATGTTTTTAGTAATACTAATTCACTTGTCCCAATCATTTTATATTCATCTGGAGCAGTACTAATATCTAAAAAATAATTTGGATTCTTCTCCATAAGCAGATATTCCGCACGTTTGTAATCTTTAACCATATAAGGACCAGAACCGACATCATTATCTGCAGCGTACCCTGTACCATAGTCACCCATGTCACCAAAAAGTCCTTCTGACTTGATATTTTTCATGATTAAATCTTTGTTTACAATAAAGAAATAGGGTAAAGTAGAAATAAATGGACCGTAGCGTTTTTCCATATAAAATGCTACAGTATATTTGTCAATAACCTTTGTTTCTTTTACCTTACCTATCCAAAAAAATGCCTTCCCTCCTCCTGTTGCTAAAAAACGGTCCATGCTGAACTTAACATCTTCAGCTGTTAACTCACTTCCATTATGAAATTTAATCCCTGAACGCACATAGAAGGTATAAACCAAGCCATCAGGTGATATATCCCAGCTTTTTGCAATATTTGGCAGGATATTTCCTCCAGCACCTGCGGTAACTAAAGGATCAAATAGATTTATATGTGCGGTTAAATGTTCTACTGCTGCACCAATAGTAGCTGGATCAAGTGAAATTGGCCAATCAACGCCAAATCGGACTTTGCTTTTTTCCGCAGCAATAGATAAACCGGTTAAACTGAACAAAATTGCAATCAAACATAAACTAATCGTTAAAATCTTAACTTTTCTATTTAACATAACAGAACCTCCTTAAAAATTTACAATTTGACATAATTCTTGTAAAATCATTTATTTTCTATATTTCTCGCCTCCTTTAATTTTTTATAAGAATTGTGTTACAATAACCAACTAAAATTTATATTTTATTTTAGAATTAAGCTTGCCCAAGTTTTTTTGCTAATTCTATTATTTTTTCATCTACAACTTTCCCGGTATCAGTTAATTGTTTCCCATCTAACCAAATAGAAGTGTCTAAACAAATTCCATCTGTGTGTGAAGGTGCTGATTCCGTATGGGTAGCACCAAACCCCCATACAGTACAACCCCAAATTCTTTCATCCTCTGCAACCATCCCTGAAAGTTTAGCACCAGGAAGGAACCCATAGGATGCATGAGCTACCCTCCTCATCAAAGGATGATTAAGTTTATTTAACCAAAGCTCAAATTCTCGCGCTTGAGTACCACCTTCAATTTTAACAATTTCTGCCTCTTTCATTGTCAAATAAATCGGTTCCCTAATTACCCCACATGGTGGCACAAGTGAACCATCAAAAACAATAATTCCATTAAGTGATTTACGATCTGGTATCCATCCGATTTGACCCGGCATCCAATGCACTCCAGGTGTGTCAGCATAACCGTCTTGAACATTAATAACACGATCGGGGACATTATCAAATTCGACATCTGTTCCTGCTGGTGTAGTCATGCGAACATGCTTTGCTGCCTTAGTAGCATCAGCTACATACTTAAGAAATTTCTTTAGGGACGGATAATCAACTCTGCCAATACACCGAACTACCATACTAACATCCGCACCGGTAAGCCCTAAATATCGAAGTTTTTTATTCTCTTTTATTGCAATTGTTGCGGGAGTAGAATTAAATATTTGTTTATTATTTATTTCTAACCAAGCATCAGCTCCCATCAAAGCCCCTGTTAAAGAAGTTATAGGTAAAACAGAATCTGCTAATTCACCTTCTATCAAAGGAGAGGCTGACCAAATCACCATTGGCTTTGCACCAATTGTAAATGCCGCACTAGCAACTGCATCAACAACCCGAGGATCATTTTCAGTATCTGCCGTAATAATAAAAGTCTCTCCGGGTTTTAATTTAAATAACTCCCTAACAAGTATATCGCAAGCTTTTACCAGTTCGTATTGATATAAAAACATCTTACCTAAACCTCCTATTTATTATGCTTTTCCTAAATACTTAAAAGTTAAAATTAATATCTCCATAATTTCTTACCATAATATCCTCTTAGTGAATAAATTATTTTTCGACTTTATCCCATAGTTTTATTAAATTGACTAATCTATCCACTACCTTATCAAAAAATTCCCTCCCTTCTTCTTTAGTAGCATCCTTTATATCTGTTAATCCATACACTCCTGATGAAGTTAATATATGGGTATCAGTTAGATAAGACCTTGCAATTTTTAATAATTGCTGGCAGTTTTCATTCTTTTCTAAACAAAGTTTTCTTGCTTCCTCTATTGGTTTTGGAAGTTTGACTGTTGGTTTCCACACTTTTATTTTATCTGTGTCTACGAGCTCTGGAAACAGATCTAACATGAACGCAGTTTCTCCTAAACCTGCATGTATATCAAAATTCTTTAGGGTAGTAAATGCATCTGAATCTTCTGGTTCTTGGCTATCGGTTATTATATTTACTTTGTATTTTTTACTACTTTCTTTTACAGCAAAATGGAGAGCATCTTTATTTCCTCCATGAAAACTTACAAACAAAATCCTTTTTAGTCCATGACGAGATAGACTTTTAATTGTGTCCATTATAATCCGAGCTAATGTATCTTGACTAAAAGTGATAGTGCCTTTAAATCCCATATGATGTTCCGAATATCCCACCCAAGTTATTGGCAATACTAATGAATTTGTTCTTTCAGCTATTGCTTTACATATTTCAATAGCTGATAAAGAATCAGTCCCCAAAGGTAAATGCACTCCATGTTGTTCAATTGATCCTAAAGGAATTATTACTACAGGATTTGGTTTTTCATTCAAATAAGTTTCTAGCTCTGGTCGTGTCATCTCTGTCCACATAATTTTACTACTTGACTTCTGCATAGCAACCTCCTTATTTTGTGAAAACTCCACACGGGCAAGCTAATGCTATTCTGCCCTTTGGGTTATATAGAAATCTTAATAATTAAGAAATTTTTCATTAACCAAATTAAACCATTTTAATAAATCCTATTTCTTCATTAAGGTTATTATTTTTAGACACAACTATATCATCAACATAAATATTTAGAGATACCAAAATCACCTCTGTCTGAAATTTTCCCCCAATTATTTTACCTTTAAGAGATTCCGACTGGCGTCCAAAACCAAAAGAAACAGCACCAATTATTACTTCATCTTGAGTTTCGTTGCCACTCAATTTAGCTTTAGGGTTTAATCCTACTTTTACATGTGATAAATGGTATATAATAGAATCATTTAGTGAGCTGAGCCAATTTCTCCATGAATTAGCCTCTGCCTTACCTTCAATATTGACTATCATGCCTTTTTCTATTTTTATAGTGACTGGAGAAGATACAATACCTCCTGGAACTATATTTCCATCTACCACAATTGTTCCATTTATTGTTTCTTCTACTGGAGCAACCTTTACAGTCATTCCAGGGAAAAATTCAACCTCCCCCGGTTCCGTTGCTGCCCCATCTCCAATAAGTATTGGCCTATTCTGAAATTCAAAGCTAATATCTGTTCCTATGGAAGAAGTTATATGGCACTTTTTAGATTTTTTCCACAAACTTGCCATTAATTCAGCATTTTTAAGCATTTTTTGAAAGTCTACATCAACTACGGCTTGAATTATAAATTCTTCAATACCTATTGGTTGCGTAGAAGTAATCCGCGTTCCTCTTTTAACTGCTTCTGTACGGGTATTAGTAGAAAAGAATTTCGATCCTTGAAATAGTCCTATTACAACATCGGAATTCACAACAGCATTATGAATAACTGGATTTAATTCATCTGTCTCGTTATCCAATATTCTCCGCATTACTAAAAGTTGAGCATTGGAAGTTTTTTCAAGACCTGCAGCTAAACAAGCTTCCGCTATATCCATATTCGTATTAGTATCAGCTAATATTAAAAGATTCTCTCCTTCTTTTACCTGTGCTAATTCTTTAACTGTTTTTTTAGCAAATTTACTCCACTTTACAATTGACATCTATACCACCTCATAAACAAAATATTTCTAATGTTCAATATCTTCTTTTCCGTATCAAGGAAATAGTTTTCCATTACTACTTTACTATATAGCATTTAATTTGTAAAGTCAATATTTTTTAAAAAATTGTCATTTAAGAATCAAAAGTGCACTAACCCAAAATGGTAAAAAAGATGTAATCTAGAACTAAATCTTAAAGAGAAAAGAGGTTCTAAATTATGTCCAATCAATTACACAAAAACTTTACCGATGATCAGGTTAAATCACTTTTTGAAAAATATTCGAAAAAAGAAATCAAACTTAATTATATCTTGCAAATTCTTAGAATCAAAAGAAGTAGATTTTTCGAATTACTGATCAGATATCGAAAAGACCCGGATAGCTTTTCTATCCAGTATAAAAGGAACATCAGTAATTACAGAATCGACCGAGAAATTGAAGCAAATATTATTCAAGAACTAAAAATCGAATAAAGATTTAATTAAGAATAAAGATATTCCGATTAAGTGGTATAACTATAGTTATATAAAAGATCTTTTAGAACAAAAATGTAATCAGAAGGTATCTCTGCCTACCACCATCTTCACTCATCTAGTATCTTTCAAATAAGTATTATTTTGACATTACAAAATCCTCTTCTTCCCCTCAAGGGGTGTTCTAAAACATTGTTTACTTTGGGTCAGTTTCATGGAAATTAAATCCTCACATATCTTCAATGCCACAACACCATAGTGTATAACAGGAACCTTCAATTCTCTTTTAATTCTTTCATCTACTCTTTCATCTAATCCTTCAGTTGCTGCAATAATCAAATCACATCCAATTATTATAGTGTCTGCACCATCCTCCTCAACTGCTTTTTTAGCTTCCTCAAATGTTAATTCAGCTACTCGTTTCTTATCATTCTCTAGATCGTTAACTGAAATTCCTATAGACCTTAGAGACGCACACTTATGTTCAAAACCATAAAGTTTTAGTAGGTCTCTTCTCTTCTTACTCGGACTAATTATTGAAAACTTTTCACCTAAAAGAGAAGCAATATGAACACTCGGTTCATTAACGCCAACAACAGGGATATTCAATTTTTCTTTTGCTGCTCTAAGCCCTGGGTCGCTAAAACAATAGATTATTACACCGTCATATCCTTCTCTTTCGGCTTTTTCAGCTTCTTGAACGGTAAATATCTCCGACCAAACTACGTCGTAGGTAGAATCAATCGACTCAGGACCTTTTTTAATACTTATTATGTCAATCTTTGTATCATTATCTTTATATTTTTCTAATTCCTTCTCTACTATTTCATTCCCCGAATCATTGCAGACGGGAATTATAACTTTTATTTTCTTCATTTTTATCACTCCTTGATCTTATGAATTATTTGTTAGATTTCTCTTAAACCATTAGTTTGTTATCGCCTAATATAACCTCCTTCTTTCTTAAAAAATAACCCAGTAAACGTCTAACTTGCAAGCATTTACATTCACATTATTCAGCTTCCTTCAACTTTACTACCACCTCATAAACAAAATATTTCTAATATTCAATATCTTCTTTTCCGTATCAAGGAAATAGTTTTCCATTACTACTTTACTATATAGCATTTAATTTGTAAAGTCAATATTTTTTTCAAACTTGTTACTAACAAATTAAAAGTGAACTCTTAAGAATAACTTAAAATTGTAATAATATAGGATCGAAAAGTGAGGTCCTATGTTATGAAACAATTACACAAAAAGTTCACTGATTGTCAGGTCAAAGACCTGATGGAACGATATCTAAAAAAGAAAATAGAAAGAAAAGATCTACAGAAAGTTTTAGGTATCAAGAAAACAAGATTCTTTGCTTTAATAAAACGATTTAAAGATGATCCCGAAAACTTCTCTGTTTCATACTTTCGTAGTACACCTACTCGCACAATATCTAAAGCTATTGAAACAAATATCATAAAAGAATTAATAATAGAAAAAGATTTAATTAAGGCAAAAGATGTACCGATTAGGTGTTACAATTACAGTTGTGTAAAAGATATCCTAGAAAATGATTATAACCAGAAGGTATCTCTTTCTACCATAATCAACCGGGAAAAGCAAATGGCTTTTCCCTTACAAGACCGAAGAGAAAGGTACATGAGAAAGAAGTAATAACTAACTATCCCGGAGAGATGATTCAGCACGATTCTTCTCATCACCTGTTTGCCCCTTATACTGGTAGTAAATGGTATCTGATTACATCACTTGATGATTACAGCAGGCTTATCCTCTACGCTGTTTTGGTAGAAAGAGAGACTACCTGGACTAATATTATCGCTTTAAAGATAGTAATCTTAAGGCATGGTATCCCCTATTCTTACTATGTAGACAGCTATTCTGTCTACCGCTTTGTACAAGGGAGAGACAGCAACTGGAGGACCCGTCTATAAGTTTACCGATGAAGCCGATGAACCTCCCCCGCTTTACCGGACACCAAGATAAGACTATAATAAAACAATTGGAGGTTCAAATAATATGAAGAAAAGACAATACACCCAGGAATTTAAGAAAGAGGCAGTTGAGTGCAGCCTAACATCGGGGAAGACCGTAGAAGAAGTTGCCCGTGATCTGGGAATTTCACACCATAATTTAACTCGTTGGCGCACCGAATACCGCAAAGATGGCCAACTGGCCTTCCCCGGTCATGGCAAAGAAAACACAAGGCCACCACTGATTCCAGACATTCCCGGCCGGTAGCCGAAAATCACCTGAATCGCCAGTTTACACCAAAGAAGGCTGGCTATACCTGGCTACCATTATGGATCTTTATTCCCGCAGGATTATCGGCTGGTCATTAAGAGAAAGGTTAAGCAAAGAATTAATTATTGCCGCACTTCATATGGCTCTAAAACAGAGAAAACTTTCTGTTGACTTACTT
>SDBU01006009.1_pt1 | contig 14369 bp, 10 predicted proteins | sample 2277071 | NCBI WGS metagenome assembly SDBU01 (sample SAMN10397929, study PRJNA504765) | marine sediment metagenome | isolation source: marine sediment core GS08_GC12, 126 cmbsf | place: Arctic Ocean: Gakkel Ridge, Loki's castle | collected 2008
TTGCTTTATGTCGATCCAGAGGACAATAAAGGTTATCCGCCGTTCCTAAAAACAACGGCGGATACTTTTGGTTATGATGTTGTGGCTGCAAATCTCTCGCTTTCAGCGATAAATAAAACATTTAATGGTGTTAGCACGCCTGTGCAAGTGCGTCGCGTAAAAAGAATATTTATCGATGTTTCTAAAAACAATGAATTCGGGAGACGGTGGATAGGTCAACCAACTTTTTTTGGATTTTTCAATCCGTTTACAAATAAGACTACCAGGCTTCAAGTTGCAGAAGTTCCCATTAAATCGGAACCAGGGTTAGAAGATGGGACACCGGCAAAAGTAATATTTCCAGAAGATCCAGGGACCAGTACTGATAGATATTTTATCGAATTTTATTGGGCTCCTCCAAGGCTAACTTCCGAAAAAATTACATTAGCTATTCCTATTGTATACGAGGAAGCACTTGAAGACTATGCTCTTGGTCGGATTAATGAATTTGCTAATGGTAAAACAAGTGACCGATCTTTGAAGTTTATTAACTTTTGGATACCTAAATTTAGGCAAAGGGTTTTGACGGCTAATGCTCAATTGAACAATCGAGAAACTCTCCCCCTAAATCTACCATGAGAAATTTTCAACCGCATAGCGTCCAGCAAAACGAAAATCTGATTACAAGAAATCAGCGGCGTTTTGATTTGGGTGCTCTTGACGATATTCCAGCAAGTGAAATACCTATAAATGCAGTTAAGTATGTTGAAAATTATGTCGCTTATTCAGAGCGATTAGAGACTAGGGGTGGCACAAAGCGCTGGTCGGATACTATTGTGCCTTCATTGGTTGGTAGAACCGGATATAGTTTTACGAAGGCTGGAAGTACAATCACTAAAACTGTTGGATCAGATTTTGTACCAGGGGATGTTGGCAATTTCATTGTCCACGATGCTGGTGACCATGAGCGGATTACTGCTTTTATCAGTACCACGCAAGTAACTGTAGGGGTAAGTACCGCCCAGGTCGCATCGACCGTCGGCAAGGTTAGGGGGCCAGTTAATGGCACAGGATTTCACATTGCCAAAAATAAAATCATCTTACATATTGACGAACGATTTTTCATCTCCGATATAAACATTATAGCTTGGACACAAGTTGTACAAATCTCTCCTTATGCGCCTACAAAGACCCCTTCGACTATGAAAGAAAAAGACAATTTCATGTTTATTTTTAATGCGAACGGGATTTTCAGGATCGATTTTAGCGTAAGTCCAGAATATTTTTTCAAAATAAATACTCCTGTTCCGGGCGAGCTAATTACTGAGGTGGTTAAAACTGATACTAGGATTTTTGCAAGGAAGTACGTTACTGCTATGGTACGCTTAAGTGGAACCAATCAGACCAGGGATCGGACAACTGCAAATGTAAAAACTGAATTGTTGAGTGGTACAACGGCGATAAATCAAGATGGGAAAGATTTTGGTGTCGTCTACACCGTTAGACCCGTAGGGCCAACCGGAATTTTGTATGGAATTTTGACTGGCAATCCACTTCTTACTCCATACGACGTTCATACAGGTTGGAGTGAAATAACTTTTTCAGCCATCCTTACGGGTGGTGTGCTACAAACTCCATTCGATGTTGTTGGTGGTTGGTCGGGGATAAGTGACGGAACATTCAATATCTTCGTCAATGGCGTAAAAAAGAATATCACCGTTGATTTTACGGGTGATGCAGATATGGATGATGTTGCTGCATCGATTCAAACAGCAATACAAGTTCAATTTTCTCAAGTAACTGTAGTTCATTCTACGGATCATTTTGTGATTACTGCTCCGAATGAGGATGACACGATCAGTGTTGTTTCGGCTGGTACGGGTGGAACAGACATTGGTAGCTCTTCAATGGAATGTGAATCTGGTAACGGGGTTGTCACTACGCCAAGATTCAGGGATGGTGAAAATTCTCAATTCACAATTACGGTTAACGGTGTCACAAAAAATGTTACCTGCAATTTTATTGGAGCATCATCTTTTGAGGATGTGGCCGCAGAAATACAAGGGGCAATGCAAGCTGCTTTTGGAAATGCCAATATAACTTGTGAATTTGATGTAGGTTTTTTTCTAATTACAATAGACGAAGAAGGTGGAACAATTGGATTTACGACAGCAGGAGACGCTGGAACCGATATTGGATCTTTAGCAATGAGGTGCGACGCCGCAAATGGTGACTTAGAAACTCCTGAATTTTTTGAACAAGAAGTTGTTAAAAGTTTGAGAATGCCTGTAGATCCTGACAATTTTTACACGAAACTCCAGCACTGGACGCATCATTCAATATGGGCAACTCTTGATATCGGTGTAAATGGGATCAATCCTATAAATGGTCGTGGAAATAATGATCAACTTCTTGTTTGGTTGAAAGATGTTTCTATTGCAAAAGCCTTCACAGCTTCCCGAAGTGGAAACACTGTAACTGCTACAGAAGGTGTATTTAGTCAAGATGACATTGGTTCAACCATAAAATTTGAGAATGCAATAACGGGAGTTATTACTACATTCGTCAGTTCAACACAGGTGACGGTTGCAACCAGCGGGACGGTAACAAGTCAAAGTGCGGCTATCGGATCTGGAGTAATATTTACAGCCAGCCAAACAGGTACAACAGTGACAATTAGTTCTGGGCTGTCATTTACCGGCGCCGACATAGGAACGACTCTTTTCTGGGCTAACGGATTGCGGACGGTAATTACCTCTATTACAAGCTCTTCTGTTGCAGAAGCCACAACTGTAACCGCGATTGCATCCATGGGTGTTACAGCTAATCCTTTGTTGCGTGAATTCAATGACAATGTTTCAGACGACCAATTAAGAACAAGAATTGCGGGATTGTCTTTGCCGAATAGATTTTGGAAGCCTTTACCTGGTGCTGATGTTGGTGAAATTGTTGGAGTGTTTTTGTTTTCCGGTATTCGCGGAGAAAAGCAATTAAGTTTTTCTCAAATGATTGACAGTCAAACTTTTTTGGCGGGATATCATCATCCAGGAATTCAACTTACCACATTCAAAGATTCTATTCAATACTACTCAGAATTCAAAAACTTATTGGTAGTTTATTGCAGCAATTCAACAAAGGGGATTCCAACCAATATTTTTACTACCAAAACAATTCCAGAAATTGGCGAAGTCGTAGCGGTTTTAGCTGGCCAAAGAACTTTAGATCCCAACATAGGGGTTGAGGATTGGGGCTCGATACGCCGAGATCATAGTGGACTTGATTATCTGATAACTCACGATCGGGCATTTAGAAGGTTCAATGGCGAAGTTTATTCTGATAACTTGGCAAATAACAGAATCCATAAAAGAATTCTCAAGTTGAATGGGGTTTCCACCAGTTCTTACGACGATACAAATGGCTATATGATTTGGGACCAGGGTGTGGAGCAACTTGAATTTGAGGCTCCAGATGAAGGTTGGAAAAATACTTTTGCCACAGGTCCGGTCTATGTCAACAAATTTATTAATTCAGAGCTTATTAGAGGGGTGTTTTAATGGCTACAAATATTCAAAAAGAAGAATTAGAAGCTACAACTGCCGAGATTGCTGCCAATAAAAGAGCATTTCTTTTTGTTTATGATAAAACTTTGAATTCTATGCAGTATGTTTTGGCTGATGGAACTACTGTACGGGATCTTTTGACTTTGGATGCAGCCGGTGAAAATTTAACTGCTATAACTAAATTGGGTATTGGAACTTTATCTCCTGCATGTGCACTTCATTTACAAGTCGACGATGTAGCAGGTGTTTGTCTACTTATACGAAATGACAATTCTACGGGAGATCCACTTCTGCGCATGACTGCTGTTGGAACAGATTGGTCGATTGGTGTAGATAACAGTAATGGTGATGCTTTTACAATAGCTCAAGCTACAACTTTGGGAACCGCCAACGATAGAGTCACAATTAAGAAAACGGGGGAATTTGGTCTTGGCACAGATAGCCCCCTGGGAATCCTTGACATATTTAAAAGCGTAGCAGGTGATACCAGTAAAGGCTTGAGATATAATGTTGGTGAGAATGTAGCTTCAACTGGCACGTCTACCAGAAACACCGCAGATCCATATATAGAGTTAAAGGATGCTCGCAATTTAACGGATGACGGGATCCTAAATGTTGTGGACGAAGGTGGGTCGGATGGATCAATTTTAACAGGATATGGAGAAGTAATTTGCGCCGGTAGAGCACATTTTAGATTCAACGACGGTGTTGTTACCCTTCTTTCCGACGACGGAAACGTTACAACAACAGACACAGACGTAAAATTGAACATTCTTGGAACTGGTGCTGTTGGCAGCGGAAACTCAACCATCATTCAGTTTAAAAACCGAGCAGGTTCTACGAAAAGATTAATGTACCGAATTTGGTATTCTAAAGATGGAGAACAAGTTTAAAGGAAATTATCATAGTTAATTTTAAAAAGGAGGAGTTGTGGCAGTAGTTTCAAAAGAAACAAAAATTAAGATCATTAAGGACCAATTGGATAATCTTGCCAATACCCTGTACACCTTGCAGGTTCAAGGAAAAGTGGCTAATGCTATTGGAGACACTAACAATATTGAGGCTGTTAAAAAACAAATGGAAAAATTTGTCAAAATGGAAGATGAATATCTCAAGGAACTTGCTTCACTTGAAGGGGAATAATGGCTTTAGTTTCTGACAAATCGTATCGATACGCAACAGAGGAAAAACAGGGGATTGGTTTCAGTGAAAATACTGGAGCCGATTGGATTTTCCCCGAAGGGCGTAATGGTACGGTTGAGATTTTCGATGAAAATAAGCAGCCACATACTTTGGCCTTTGATAGCCGTAGTGGACAGTTTTACGACATCGCCACACGAAAAGGACCGGATTCTAGTGGTTTGACCAAGGTTTGGAAAGATAAGGTCGCTACGGACGGCACAGGTGGCACTGAGCCTATTCCTGCTGTAACATTCAGAGAAGATATGGGCACTTTCGAGCACTACTTTTTGGAGCATAAGGAGAGCCATATTTCTATCCGTCCAGTAGAAGAATCAGATGGTTTACCGAGTGGAGTAAAATTTGATCTCCAAATATTTGCAGACGGAGAACCTACAACAGCCAAAGCTACCACGAAAGACATTCCTATCGATGGTGACATTGGTTTCGACAAACAATTCAAAGCTCACCGTCTATCTTTAAAAGTTACAGCCGATAAGGGTGAACACCTTATTGTAGGCCGCCAACAATATTATGTGGCTTCCAACATCTCACATGGTCCAGGGTTGCGGACAATGACTGAAATGAATCATCAACGTGAATTTGCCTTACCTGAATTGTGGACGAGCGTAATTGCGGCACAGTTGATTAATAGGGCTACTGGTGTCGTGGCAATTGTAGCTCCAACGACAGTAGTAGGTCCAGACCTTGTAGATGATTCAGCAATAACGATATCGGCTATAACTACTTTTGGTTCGGTTACACTAACCGGATCTGGAACCTTTCTGGTTTTCCATAAAGGTGCTTTATCTGCCGTGACTATTGGAGGAACAACAATTCTCCCCTTAACAGTTCATGGAACATTTTCGGGATGGTCGCTTTCTTTTGTGGGTAGTTTAGGATTAACTGGCGATGTCAAAATCACGCCTACAACCAGTGCAGACATATTTGATTTAAGAATTTTTAATACAGCAATTTCAGCCGATGCTCGCGGATATTACTTTGATGATATCGAAGACAATGCGGGTAAAATAATGATTCCAAGGGTATAATGGCACTCACTTTAGATGTTGAACAGGCAAACGCACCCTTAGACGGACAAGAAGGTTTTGCTCAGATATACAGCCGTTTGAATATATTGGAAAAGTTCAAAACCGCAACGGATATACAGTTGGATGCTGAACGTACAACCAATGAAATTATTGATTTGATTGATACTGTTTCTACAAAATCTGCTGATTTGATTAAGGGTGTTGATCCAATAACTTTTGATCCCAAAAAACTTCGGGTTGGATTAGCTTTCGATGATTTAAATTTGCGTGTTTTGAATAAAGAATTTACGACAATACAACCTCTTCATGGATATGCCAGTCCTCAATTTCAGGAATTGACACTTGGTAATGCGAACGAAGCCGATGGATCCAGCAATAAAGGTCTCACGATTAATATGGCAAATTCTGCTATATTGACCATGAGGGGAAATCGTGATACTGGAGCTATTTCACAAATTGACACTTTCAATATTGATACTGGTGCCAATACGGTTATTACCAGAATTGTTGGTCAGGCCGTCTCTGACGGAACGGGAGAAGGAGAGATTCAATTTTACACGCATAATGGGACTACTCTTGCTCAGAAAATGGTTTTGGATAAAGATGGTCAACTTGGAGTTGGAACAATTACCCCTATTACAAAATTCGTGGTTGATGGTACTGCTACGACAAGCGCAGAAGGTTTGGCCCAAATAGTTATCGATGATGATTTAAGTGCAGCTACCGAAAATGACATAGCGAATAGTTCGGCCTTAATAGTGAGGAATGTGGCAGATATAAATGCAAATGCTGTTGGGATAATGTTTAGACCTCAAAAAGCAGATTCATCTGGACAAACTTCTGGTATTTATGGTGAAGGGGTAGGGAGTGGATCTGCGGGCAGCATGCGATTGTGGACAAGAGAAAGTGGAGGCACTCAGTCTGTTAAGGTTTCCATTCTTGATGATGGAAAGGTTGGAATAAATGATCTTGCTCCTGCATCTAAATTGGATGTTGATGGAGATATTAACACTACCGATGTTTATAAAGTTGATGATACTCAAGTTGTCTCGAATCGGATAACGGGATGGACTGATCAAACTGCATCAGCTTCAAGGGCTGATTTAGGTGGAAGTCCTACTGTTGGTGCACTTGCAAGTTTTTGTAGAGCTTTGTACGATGATTTAAAAACCCATGGACTAATTTCTACATAAAAGGTAAAGACGGCATGGGAGCTAAAGAAGCTAAACAGGGGTCGGAAAATTCAGCTTATGTCGCTGCTCAATGCGACCAAAATAGTGTCAAGGTAAAGGTTCATGATGAAAAAATAGAAGACCTTGAAACTACAGTTTATGGTGGTCAAAAAAATAGAGGTAGAGGTCTTATTAATGAAATTGATTATGTAAAAAGTAAAATCACGAAAGTAGAATCTACCACTGCAAAAACATTAAAATTGATAGAAAATGGAAATGGTAATGGAAACGGGAGTGGAGCTCCAAAAACCAAAATACAAAAATATGAACCCTATGTTCATAAAAGCGTCACTTATTTAGGAGGCGGGTCTATGATTTTAGGTGGCGGCGTTGTAGTTAAATTTTTATATAGCCATAAAGAAATGGCGAAGCGAATATTAGAAGCCATACTCGAATAAGTGAGGGTTGAGTGTTTAAAACTCTTTGGGAAAAAATAAAAGGATTGGGTAAAAAAGGCGCTGCAATAATTACCGTTATTGCCACTGCTGGAATTATAGGATTGTCTGTTCAAGAAGGTCCAGTAGGTGAATGGATTATTTATAGTGGTGCGGATTCAACGATTATAAATGATTCTCTTAAGTATGCTTTTTTTGATTCTGCGACAGTTTTAAGCCTAAATCAATTAATTAAGGGAATGGTTATAGAGGAGGGAGAAACTACATATACAGGCAATCCTCAAGGATTCCTTGACGGTTTGCAGTCTGCTTACAATGCTTTAACTTGGTACGAAAAAATCTTTTTGAATGGTGGGACTGATACCTCTAATATTTTTGCAACTATAAAGGTTGGTGGTCCCAGACATGGAGAAGTGTCAAGTTTTGTAGATCCTAAAGATTGGGAATTGCCAATTGAAAAAATACATTCCGACAATCAATTAACCATTTTTCAGATCATAAAATTTCCAAGATCAAAAAGACAATTTTTGTTTGACGCTAGTGATACTACGAAATTAAAAATTGATTTTGCAATGGTGGCAGCTAAAGTTGCGGATGCCGAGTATCTTTCTAAAATAAATGATAAAATCCCTAATGAGATCCTCGACGCAGAAGCGTTACAGATTACTGAGTTATTTTTTAAAGACAGCAAGACCTTTAACAATGTGCCGATGGTGGATAAAAATGTAGTAACTACTGGGAATTTTACCGTGGGTGCTTCCAGAAACTACACTTTAATTTCGGACGCAAAAAACGATATCGCCAATCTCACAGGTCCATTACGTTTTACCGTCGAAACTGATGTCACGGAAACCTCGGCACAGACAGGAACAGAAGCCTTAGGTACAGATACCATATTTTTTACAGGTACAGCACACAATGGTGACATCTCAGCCGCAATAGTTGCAACAATGACAGGTGTACAAAGAATGATAAATTGCAATTATACGGGTGCGGGCGGCGTTGTTATGGTAGACAATCTTCACCTAAAATCAGGAAATACTAGCGTTGGCGTTTCTTTACTTGGATCAACTGGCGGTAGCGCTGGTAGAATGATAATCAAAAATTGCTTTATCGATGGTAATAATTCTGCCAACACAGAAGGGATTAGAGTAGACAATTCAACCACAGTATTTGAAATACACAGTAACGTTGTATTTGATTGTGGTTCTGGGTTTAGGGCTACGACAGGGATTGCTGCTGGAACGATTGTTGAGAACAACACTTTTTTTAGTAACGTAAAGGCCATTGATAATTCCGATCTGGCGATTATTTACAACAATAATTTGTTTATCGCAAATACTACGACAGACTGCGAAGACAGCGCAAATGCAACAGGTAATAATAATGCTACTACGATCAGCAGTCTCCCCTTCCAGACCAACAACAACGGCATTACTTCCATAACGCCATTAGACGAAGTAAGCGATACCGTAGATACTGATGACGATTTCGTTCAGTTATTATCTACGGGAATAGTTGATACAGCAGGTGCAGCGACAACCATTGCCGACAACACCACAGGTATGAGAACCAACAACCGTCCAGGGTTTGATTCTTTTACTTCTATTGGTGCGGATGAATTAAGGACTCCAGTCTACTTTTCGGTTGGCACTGACGCTACAGACTTAAAAAATGCAGCTACAGTAACGACGTCCGGTGGAACGTTCACCTTTTCAGCCGCACAGGTCGCTAAAGTGGGGATAGGGGATGAAATCGATTACGACAGCGACAACAAATTAGCCTATATAACGGGACGCACAAGTTCTACGGTTTATACTGCTTTATCAGCAACAGGTGCCGTTCCAGGTGACGTGTCGGCTAAAACGGTAAATGCAATCAAGAGAGCTTTCAATTCGCTTTCTTTGGCAGAAGCAGGGGTTAGTGGTGCGAGTTATCTTAATAGTGCCAGCCTGGTTTCATTGAATGTTTTTTTAAACATTCCCTGCTATAAGGATGGAACGGACGTTACGCCTACTGTTGTAGATGGATATACTACGAATGCTGTTAACTTCATAAAAATCTTTACTCCAGTAACTTCCTCAGAGGTTGGGGCAAGCCAAAGACATACTGGTGTAGCTGCAACGGGTTATGTGCTAGACCCTACTTCAGACGGTCACGGAATCCACGTACAGGACGATTTCACCTTGGTTCAAGGCATTGAAATTACGGGATGGACTGGTTCATCAAATGAGGGTATTCGCTTGCAGGCAGATAATTGTACAGTGGATGGGTTGTTGGTTCATGACGCAGTAGATGCAACCGCAGACGGTATTTTCATGACTATAAATATTGGGTCGACTACCTGGACATTTACGGTTCAAAACTGCATTATTTATGATGTTCTGCGGGCCGGGATTGCCAGCCAGCCCGGTATAGGCACTGAAACCCATAATACTAATATTTATAATTGTACAGTTTTTAATTGTGCAGTGACGGTCTCAAATCCTTCGTCGGGTATTAATGCTGACAAGGGAGGCGTTAATGGTATAGATGTATTTTATGATATCCAAAACTGTATCGTGATGAATAACGCGAATGGCGATTTTGGTGGAGATGAAGGAGATAGAACTGTTGATTGGGTTGGAAACAACAACATAGGCAGCGATAGCACCATGACATCCGTTACCTCTTTTACGGGATCTTTTGACGAGCGCACCGTTACAATTGATTCGACGCCAGGGGCAGGTGATTTCGTTATCTTTGTGGACACAACTAACGGATCAGAAGATTTTCATTTGGTTAGTAATAGCGACAATGACGCCATAGACGCTGGCGCGGATTTGTCGGCTATCTTCACAGACGACATCGATCAAGACACCCGGCCTAGTAATGCCACTTATGACATTGGAAGTGATGAGGGAGTTCCTACGGGGGTGCTAAGCAGCGAAGACCTAACCCATGTCACCGTGATAATTAGTGCGACTGGGAATGCAACGTTGATGTTTACCAACGCCACCGCTATACCTGCCAATGGTGACGTAGAGCTAACCTTTGGAGCCACCTTTGACATTACAGGGGCAGCATTCGTCTCAGGCAACACAGGGGCCACGTTAACGATTAATGGGCAAATATTAGTCCTCAACATAGGCACAGCCATTACAGCCTCTACATCGGTCTCCCTGGTGTTCTCAGGGGTAAAGAATCCTGCTCTTACCGGTAGTGGTGGCACCTACACAATTCTGACTCAAGACGATTCAGAGAATCAAATGGACATAGGCACAGCAGGTGCCAATACATTTATTGCTGCCCCTGTTGGTGGCGATGAAGCTGGTGGAACAACGAGTATAGGAATATATATACATATTTAACAAAGGAGTTTTTATGCGTCTCTTAACAAACAAATCTTTAATGCTTAGAACCTTTGTGATTGCATTGGGTTTAACGTGTGCCTTAGCCTTCGCACAAAGAGTTAACCCTTGGCAGGGTGTTGACAATCTCGATACTCAAAATGCTCAGAATTATATTTTGGGCTACAATGACACATTTATTTTGGATGCGTCTAGTGCAACAGCGATTGCTCCTTTGACATTTAGAAATTGTAGAGCTATCTCTGTAGATGTAAGCGGAATTATTAGAATTCGATATTTTAATAAAGCTGGAAAATTTTCAGAAGTTAAGCAAGTAACGGCTGGATTAATTTATCCTATTCGTAACGTAGAAAGACTTTACCGGTTTTACACAGGATCTACACCAGGCACCGCAGAATCATTTAGTGCCCTTGGCGTCACCATTGTAAATGCAATAAAGCTTCATAGATAATAAGGGGAAACGATATGGCTGTAATGCGCCCAGCGTGGCTTAAGAAATACGAACAGAATATTGAAGACCAAATCACCGTAATTGGTCAATCTCCTTCTAATGGAAACGAAGGCAGTAGAGGACGAGGTGTTCGACCACGTGCTCCTCTTTCTACATCTACGGGTGCAGGACCGGATGGTCAGGTTCAACCATCAGAACCAACCACGGTTGAGTTGCTTGAAAAACATGAAGGCGAAGAAGTTGTAAGCAATAAGACCGTTAATCAACTTGGTGGGAATGAGGCCGTTAAACGTATTCTGGTTAAAGAATTAAGGAAAAAGGGCGAGAATGTAACCATCTCAGATTTTAGGCGTGGTGGTACAATCAAAAAAATCAATGGTGGGAATGTTCATAAATTCCAATTTGCTGGGACTATTCCTCGTGCCGGTGCAACAACTGGAGCTGGACAGGATTTTCTTCAAAATCCCAATCTACAAACTCAAAATCTAACAGATTTTAGCACATTCGGACAAACGGCTCCCAAGGATGAAACAGTACCTATTGAAACTATAGATACGCTTGGAACGTCGACAATTAAACAACCTGTTGTAACTCCGCCTGTTACTTCGACAATAGATACTTTGACACCCCCCGCATTGCAGACGGGAACGGCAGGGGCCGCAGCCACAACAAATTTACCTCCACGACCTGTTATTGACGCAAAAACTTTTAGAGAGACTGGAGGCACACCTGGTAGCGCCACCTTCGACGATTTTGTGAAGGATATAACCAAAGTAGATATCATAGATCCTTTAAAAGATTTAAAGCCAATAGGTGAAGCCCCAACAGAAAAAGTCGCCGCAGAAGTTCCAGCGGATGCTGTTACCACTGCTGCTGATTTGGAAACTGATGATATAGACACAGCCGCAGCGAATGCTGCCGATTCAGAACAACCTATAATCACCCTTCCAGACACACCCTCTTCCATCCAAACGATAAATAATCCTACTATTAGGAATGCAATTCGACAGACGCAGTTACAAGCTTCTGGTCAAAGTATTCTAGCAGAAACATTGTCCAATGTCGGATTTCAACAATTGGATGCTGGTGCACAAACTCAATTAACCATAGCGGCAATGAATATTGCTAACAATCCCAACGTGACTGATGGTGCAAAATTAACAATGATGGCAGAGACTATGCGTAATGCAGGTATTCAGAGATCCGATTTCGCAGCCAAACTTGCCATCGACAACATGTCTAGGGCCGAAGCAGCTGTTGATCGTGTTTTTCAAATGGCTGTTGCTGATCGTACTTTTGATTTTAATGCCAAAGTCAATGAAAGAAATTTTAATTATTTGCAATCAACAGAAAAGGTTAAGTTTGATTACGGTGTTGCCCTGGACACGGCTAAGATAAAAATAGCTGCTGGAGATTTCGTTGGTGCAAATGAAGCATTTGCCCCCCTTGGTTTCACTGTAGATTTTAGCAAGCCTATCAATGCCGCAAAGCAAAAAAGTATGGCAGATGGATTGGGCAATTTAAGTTCCAGAATTTTCCAAGGTGCAGCATTTGAAGATCCACTCGTCCAAGGAGATTTGGCACAGGTATGGGAAGCTATGAATGGTGAAGGCTCCGCCACTGGATCAGAATTTGACGAATGGGCACGGAACGAATATGACACCGCAAAAATAAAACAACATCCTATTTGGGGGCCACTGTCTGCACTTGATGACAGTGATATTGAACTTTTGCTAAGAAATAATTTGTCGGCAGATGAAAATGCAGATTTTGACATAGAAGATTTTGAACACGCAGGGAAAACAGGCGCCGAAGCTGGAAGGTTATCTCTTGGAACTCTTATGATAAACAAAGGACTGAAAATAGGTAAGGACGGTCTCGAATTAGATCCAGATGCTTCAGGTTTAGATGTTCTCCTTGGAATAAAGACGGGTGACGACATAACAACACTTACCTTTGACATAACTACTGATGAACCTTTTGGGAAAGGCGCCGACGATGTTTTAGAAGCTGGACGTGAAGCTAATCCAGAGGCTTTCGATGATGTCGTGAAGGCCAGATCAAAAGAAATTATAGACCAAGCAGATTTGAGCAGTCTCCGAGGACTGGAGGCTGGCGATCCGGTTTTTGACGAAGTATTGAAAGCTGCAACGATAATACAAGAAGGACCGACTGGCGTTGATGTTGAGAGACATACCTTTAAAAATGATCAATTCCGTTTCAAGACGGCACCAGTTCAAGGAAGTATAATAAATGTTGGTGGAAAACTTTTCAAAGTTACAAGCGGGGTCAAAACTTTTAAAGAAAATATCAAAGGAACAACCTCTGATTTTATTATACAATTTGTAGAAGTTATCGATGCCACAACAGGTGTTCCAACGAGAATGAAAGTAACCAGTTCGGGAGTTTTCATAGAATAAATTTAGGGGTTAATTATGCCAGATCATTTAGAAAAGAAAAAAATGCGTGGCGGTGGAACTATTCGCAGACTTCCATTGCGTAAATTGCAATTACGTGGCGGTGGTACTGTTAGGAAAAAAAGTTATCGCGGTGGTGGAACTGTGAGCGGGGTAGCTACAGTTAAAGATTTGGATAAAGGTGACATCCAAACGGTTAAAGTCCTCAGTCTCCAAGAGGGGGGAACTGTTGAGGCCATTTCTGCTAATATTCAAGCAGCGGGACGCCAGGGAGCGCTTACGGAGCCAGCATCAGCTATTGGCACAGGTACAATTAAACGTGCTGCTCAATCTCCTGTCTCTTTTGGTTCTAACCTTACAAGTGCTTTTGGTGGTGTCGGCTTTTTAGTTGGTGGACCTGCTGGTGCAGCAATCGGCGTCGGAGTCGGTGCTGGAATTGGATTAATTGGAGACGGCATCAGTGCTTTTCTCCAGTGGGGTGCCTCAAAGAAACAACTAGAAGAAGACCGTCGAGTAGAGGCATTAAACATGTCTCTATTACAAGATCGTAACAGAAGAGATGATGCAATCATTAAAATGAATGCACGCGAAAGAGCGCAAGCTAGAGAAGATACTCTCAAACTTGACAGGATGAATAGAATGACAAGCTTTTTAGATGGTTTCACAGCAACATTAAATCGCCGACCACAATTAGCCGCAAATATGATTGCTTTGGCAAAAGGGAGATCATAATATGTCAGGTCACGTAGCAGTC
>SDBU01006010.1_pt1 | contig 14367 bp, 13 predicted proteins | sample 2277071 | NCBI WGS metagenome assembly SDBU01 (sample SAMN10397929, study PRJNA504765) | marine sediment metagenome | isolation source: marine sediment core GS08_GC12, 126 cmbsf | place: Arctic Ocean: Gakkel Ridge, Loki's castle | collected 2008
AGTCTCAATCAGGTCAACGCTGATTACCTACGTGGCAAATGTCCCTTACCAACCCATGCTGGAGAAAGCGAAAACAGTCTCGGTGTCAACACCCAAAAGAACGTCTGGGCGTGTCATGCCGCTTCCTGCGTCAGTGAGCGTGGTGGTCGCAAAGGTGGAAACGTCCTTGACTTCGTTGCGGTCATGGAGGGCTGCACCATCCGCGACGCAGCTCTCAAACTTCAAAACTGGTTCGATGTCAAAGCTTCCAACGAAAGACCGTCCGACTACGTACCACCAAAGGATAGGAAAAACGGGACGAAGCAACTGGTTGCAGAAAAAGAAAAAGCACCGACCAGCGAAACACCAATCACCGAAACGGATACCAGTATTGAACCCGTCAACCAACCACTCGAATTTAACCTCAAAAGCGTAGACCACTCACACCCATACTTGAAAAAACGTGGAATCAAACAAGAGACCGCCCAACATTTCGGCTCTGGTTACTTCTTTGGAAAAGGCTCAATGGCTGGTCGGGTAGTCATTCCAATCCACAACGAAACAGGTGAGCTAATTGCCTACGCAGGACGGACTATTGACGACACCGAACCAAAATATAAACTCCCGACAGGCTTCAAAAAGTCACTGGTGCTCTTTAATCTCCACCGGGTGCTTGAACTTGATACAAAGGACGTAATCATCGTCGAAGGCTACTTCGACTGTATGAAAGTCCATCAAGCAGGCTTCCCGAACGTGGTCGCCTTGATGGGGTCGGCACTAACCGAACAGCAAGAGACCCTCATCGTCGAAAATTTTGACCGTGTGGTTGTTATGTTGGACGGCGACCAAGGCGGTCGGTCTGCCACTTCCGAAATAGCTACGCAACTTATGTCTAAGGTATTTGTCAGGGTTGTAGAAGTACCCGACGACAGCCAACCAGACCAACTCTCCTCTGACCAAATCTGCCAACTCCTCAACTTTCTAACATAAATTTCAAACCTCAATATATAAAATATGTTAGCCCTACATTCGCTTTGTAGGGCTTTTCCTTTTCGTGGGGTGGGTGGGAAAGCCGCCTTACAAAGTAAGGCGGTTGGGTATAATTCCCGTCAAAACCTCAAATTTAGTGAAAAATTGAAAAAAGTACCCTCTCAAATCGCCTTAGAAAGGCGAAAAGAGGGTTTGAGGTATTCTGATACCTATAGAGTAGGACTAAAAAGGGGCAATCCCGATTGACACAACAGTTATGTCATAGTAAGATGGGCTTATGATAACAAAGGCAATCAAAGCTAAATATGTGGGTGGTTTACTCAAGCTACTGGAGAGGGTTAGACTTCCCGAAGGGGAAGAAGTGATTATACATATTCAAACAAGAGACCCTAAAGATAAAATATGGCTTAAAATGACTTCTCAAAACCTTTCCAACCGTCTGACCAAACTTGAAGCCGACCTTCCTAAAGAGAAGGTCGCAAGTTGGCACAAAGCCATAAACCAAGTCTCACGACCAGCCCGGTATATCCCTGGTAAAGGGATAGTAGTGAACTAAACTCTAATGACTACACCAGAGCATAAAAACACCGGGCAGATTTTACAAGTCACCCTACCTACCAGAGAACCACTCGGACACGAACAAACAGGCACAAGACCCTGTATCCTTCTTACTGACCTGTCTACAGTCCAACCTTTAAGATACCCGATGATTGTCATAGCCCCGCTAACTACCAAGACCCTCGACCCGCTCCCTCTCTACCCTCGTCTTACCGAAGGGGTTGGAAGTCTACCTGTAGCCAGCACGGTGCTCTTGGACCAACTCTGCGCCATCGACGCCAACCGTGTACAAGGCTATGTCGGAACGTTGACCGAGGAAGAATTCAACCCTATCAAACAAGGGCTTTTACTGATGTTTGGTCTCAACCAAACCACTCGAAAAGACGGTTAAGAATCTAATCATCGCAACTCTTGCATAAAGCAACCTTTCAACATGCAAGAGTTAAAAGGGGTGGGTGGGAAAACCGCCTACAGTCGAGCGAGTAAAAGAAAAGCCCCGTATTGCTACGGGGCTTAACTTATCTACGTGGCTTGTTATACTTTTTCTGTTTTCCAGCCGGCACTGTCACTTGCCTCCACGCTTCTTTCAGTAAATCCTTTAGAAGTGCTGTGATACGGTTCAGACACTCCTTCTGACCGTTGCGGTATGATTGAAGGATTGTATCTTTTATCTCCCGTCTCGCCTCACCGTTCGCAATCCGCAAATCCTTCTCAAGCCACGTATCAACTTTATTAAAGTAACTCATAACTTTGGGGTTTCTGTCCTCCCTCCAGAAACCTTGTTTTTTTTACGAAGCTCGACCAAGCACTTCGTACAGCTTGTTTCGCCGCAACGAATAAAAAACACGCCAAGTCAAGGTGGAGTTCCCCGGAGCGGAGCGAAGGGGAAACTACCTTTACGGCGTGTTAAAATGAGAGAAGGTGAAGCAAGCGGGTAGGCGGTGGGTATAAAACGCTAAAGATGATTAGATTCTTAACCGTCGCAACTCTTGCATAAAGCAACCTTTCAACACGCAAGAGTTTAGGATTTATAATAAAATAAAAAAGCCTCCATCCCAACCATAGAAGTATGCGTCGAGCTACTTCTATAACTTCAACCCATGTCCGAAGACGCGACATGAGATGATAATACATACCAGAGAGAATAAGTGCTGAATCGTGTTGCTTGAACAATTCAGCCTTGTTCTCTCATCAGCACTCTGCTGGAGTAGTGGGAATGGAGACCTTCCATTTTAGACTAAGAAAACCTACTTGGCAAGGGGGGGAATAAGCTGATAATAAACACCCTCCCGAAAATCACGTGGAGACATGAAAATCTGCTCAAAGATATACTCTGGCTCGGTAAGTGAAAAATATTTCACTGGAGCAAAGTAAAAAAACTTTGCCATACCACTTTCAAGTACCTCACTGGCTGCCTCACAAAGCCCGACAGCGCGTGCCTCTGTGAGTGTAAGAGTAAGGACACGTGCGCTTTTAATACCATACCTCTTGGTATGTAGTCCTTGTTTAAAATAACCCCAGTACGCCTTGATTTTCCTCTGAAAGCGTTTATGGGTAGTTGTTGAGCGGTCTGCTTCTAAAAAGAAATGCGCCTTATTTTGTCCTGCCGGTCGTCGGGTGTCCTCCAACGTTAAAAAAGCGTCTGGTCTAACCGGGAGCTTCTGCTGCCTTCCGTCCTCTACAACCATAACCCTCTCATAAAGCTCCTCGCCTTCCTGCCAATCACAGAGTTTAATCGGACTTTCCCTTGAGGCAACCTCCAAACAAACGTGAATATCGGTCAACATCAAAGCGTGTTTTAAGAAAAGGTCGGTAAGTTCATGCAATCGCACCCGTAAATCAACAAGCTCTTTCGGCGCAACCCCCTGCTCCACCAAAACCGACGCTCCTGCCCGGTAGATAGTATAGACATACTTTTCAAAAGGATAATTCCGCCTGCGGTAGACGTACTTATTCGATGTAAGTCTAACCAACCGCCTGTTAAGCGTCCGCCGTGACCTATTAGTAAGCACGATAAGATGGTCAATCGTCACCAGCCGGCACTGGTATATGTATGTGAGAATTTCAACATCTCCCTCTGTAAGTTTAAATCCTTTTTTTGTTGGCATACTCTTATTCTAAGAAACTTTCGGCTTTCTCGTCAAGTGATGGTGAGGAAATATACTCCAACGCTTCATCTTTAAGACGCTTATGTTCCAATTCCAATAACTTATCCACCTCCTCTACTGGTAACGCATGAACACGGCTATAAAGTTTGTGTTGGTAATCCAACAAATCAGCGGGAAAAAGCCGATACTCCTTAACAAAAGGAACTAACATCGGCTGTGTCTTTTGTTCTGGAATTTCAATAAAACAGTGTCTGGGGAATTGCTCTTTAAGAGCGTCTGACATTCTCCAAATTTGTTCCTCCAAATTCCAATACTGCACACTGCTTAACTCTTTGAATGGTACAGGGATAAAAATTGGAATGTCTGTAACACTCTCCGAAGAACCATCTCCATAAGTATACCCAGACCCAGAGCTATTGACACTACTTTCACTTCTTGACATCTGCGTCGTCCCAAACCAACCCTCACCTTCGACTGGTGAGAAGTGGAGTGTCTGTCCAATAGCTTGTGTTTGGTTTGTGGAGCGTGCGTCTGTTTGACTGCGTGATGAACCATAAACCTTGTCCCGACTATACTTGGGATAAAACTTTGTCTGATAAATCGCCTTCTTAATCTCCTTTAAATCAAGCTGATTCACGAACATCTCCTCAACCATCTGTTTGGCGTCGGCTCGATTTAATCCCCCAAACACCGTTTTAATTCTGACGTTGGTCAAAACAGCGTCTAATACATCAGGGAACTTCTCTCTCATGTGCCCAAGCCTCTGATGAGCTAAGATAAGATGTAACCCAAATTTCCTACTCTGGTCGAGAATATAGGCAATATCATCAGTTACAAAATTTTGGAATTCGTCAATATAAAGATAAAAGGGTTTTGGCTTTCTACCAAACTCCCCTCGTCCTCTCCGCTTCGCCTCTTGAAAAATCTCATTCACCAGCAACGCTCCAAAGAGACGGGCATTGTAGTGGGAAAGATGTTCACTCTCTGCCAAATTCACCAACAAAATCTTTCCCTCGTCCATAATCTCACGAAAGTTAATATTATTCTCTCTCATTCCCATAAACCGATATACTTGGTCTGAACATAGGAAGCGAAGTAGTTTATTCTTGGTCGAGAGAAGCTCGTCGTAAAACTGCCTCGGTGTCCTTGACGAAGATAACCCCTTCCATTCACTCCGCAACAATCGCTTGGAGATATTCTCTGTCAAATACAATCTCACTTCTGGCTCAAAAAAGTCAATAAGGTACTCTGACGCAATAATTGTCTCTCCTCGCTCATTAAGCGTCTGATAAATACAGCGCAACCATCTTTCTAAGGTTGGTGTCTCGTCTGTGTTTTCCAGTCCCCATGCCCTTATAGTGGCTGTAATTTGATAATCCACTCGAACAGATACTTCCCCTCCTGTCTTAACAAAAGGATTAAAACCAGTCACATAATCCCCGCTGGAGGGGTTAAGCAAAATAATGTCTCGGTCGGAAAGGTTGTGATAAGCCAACCACCTAACAATATCCTCATACAAAGAACCATGTGGGTCAATTAAACAAAGACCTTCTCTGTTTTTAATATCACCTCGAAGCAGCCACTCTAAAAATTTACTCTTACCAGACCCCGAAGAACCTATCACGTGCATATGTCTTTCTCTCTCCTTCGATGTTAAAAAAACTTTCTTACCATCAGCGTCAAAACCAATAAACAGGTTATTCATTTTTCCATCAACTCCATAATAAGGTCATTGTACATCCGTTTCACATACTCGTATACTTCTCTATCCTCCTCTGGGTCAAGGTCTGCCAAACTCTCCTCCCTTGCCTCTACTGCCAACTTCATACTAACTTCTGTTGCTTTTAACATTTCAATTCGGTCTCGGTGGCTTTGCATAAGCCTTTCTGCCGCTGATAGTTCTTTGGGTTTAGTATCCTCCTCTTGTCTCTCCTCAACCTCTGTCTCCCCTTTCGTTAAGACATCGGGGTATTTTAGCTCCAAAATATCTTTCATTTGGTTAAGGTTTTCGTCGTTTACATAATTAAAATCAACAGTATAGCTTAAGATATTCACTCTCCCAGCAGGAGGTAAGGAAAACGACCACCCATTTTCAATCTTTCCTTCCTCCTCTATTTTTCTTTTTTCCTCCTCTCGCCGTTGAATCTCCCTATTGATAGCATTATAAAACAACTGGGCTTCTATAGGTGGTATCTGCTCTTTCTTTAATGCTCCAATTACTTCATAGGCGGGTGAACCACAAGCCTCTCTCCATGTTCGGTCAATCTCCCGATTAAACTCCTCCTCATCACCTATAACCTCGTCATAAAGCTTTTTAAAAAACTTTTTAATCCCCCCTTCTTTGTTCTTAGCCATTTTCTTTCCTCCTTTTTCAATCCGTCAAAACCTATTGACAACAAATCGAAAACATGATAAAATAGACATTATCCAGTCTCCTTTTTGGATAGACAGGAGTGCCTTAGATACTAACTAAGACCCTCCTTCACTATCCCAAAAAGGAGACTAAAAATGAAAAAGAAAATTCCAATCCGCAACATCCTTGATGTCCCTGTACCAACAAGTGATAAAGAGAAGTTTGAAAGAACTTACTCCTTAGCCGACAGCTTATCACTCTCGGTCAAAGACCTAAACAACCAAATCATTGAACTCTTGGAGGAAATGCTGTCCCAGTTTGACTTGCTCACAAAAGATGTCCCAGAGGTAAGCGATTTAAAGGCTTACCTCAAGACACTCGACATTCTGGGCAAAGTTCTGGGCATAAACTCCAACCTCCAAAAAGAGTGCTTCAAAGTCATCGTCGGTCTTGGAGAAATCAAAGGTTGGAACAGCACAGACGCACGTAAACATTTCTCCACAGCGCATTACCCAAAAGTATCCGTACCTTTTAAAGGACAAGATGTCCCCTACGACGGACAGGTATGCCTAAACTAACCTCCCTTCAAACTCCAGTATAGGACAAACCACCCTACACAACTTTGACAATCTCCCCACCTGTGGTATGTTCTAAATTGGTAGAATAATCGTTCATCTGCCATAAACCGTTGAATCTCCCTATCAAGCGACAGATTCAACGGTTTTCCTTTTTGCGTAGAGCAACCTTTCAACACGCAAAAAGGAAAATGACTTTAAGTCTTAAATTTTGACCACCCACCAAAACAAAGGGTGATTTTTTCTTTTCCGCAACAAGTTAGTTGCCTCTCTTAAACACCCCGTACAAGTCTCACAAATCCCCGTAGAAGAAGAAAACAGGTCAACAGGTTGGATTATTACCTACTAAAAGTTTTTCCGCTTAACAGCGTTCTAATAACTTCCGCCTAACTATTAGTTCCCCCCGTCGCCCGAAGCGATAGCGAAGCCTGTAGCCGAAGCGGTAGCGGAGGCGAAGGGGCGTTAGCGCAGGCTGAACTGAAATTGGTGAGCAAGCGGTTAGCGGCGAACCCGAAGCGGTCAGCGAAGTCGGGGCGAAGTACACGATAGTGTACGAGACACGAAATTTTAGTTCAGCCTGCGGTTAGCAGGCGACGGGGGGAACAAGTTTAAAAGCCCGATAGGGCAACAAGTCCGCTTGATAAAGCGGTATATTTACAGCGTTTTAACAATTAGACACCTTTGAACACCTTGTTGTTTCAATGAACGTTCAGGGTGTAGCAAGGTGGGCAATATGTGTTGCTACACCTTTTCCTTTCCACTTTTTAGCTCATTTATAATATCCTCCATCTTACAACCTTCCTCATTTCCTGCCAACCACTTTCTCATGTCCTCCTCGGTTTCCGGATATTGTTCACTAAACGTTTTCCGTCTTTCCTCTATCTCCTCATCTGTGAGAGGCTCAATCATTTTTGATTCCGCCATTAGGTTTCTAACCTCTATATTATACTGAATTCGACCTTCTACCCACTCGTCCTTTTCCGGGAAGTTGGCTACAGCTTCTTTAAGCCTCTGCTCCTGTATCTCTTTAGCTTCAGCCCTTAACTCCTCCTCCCTATCCTCCTCCTCCTTCCGTTCTGCCTTAGCTTCCAACTTACTTTGCTGTTCCTCGCTTAGTTTATAGTCGCGGGTAATCGCTTCCCTTAACCAACCGGCGGCATTGGTCGTAATTTCGCCAGTGGTTTTATTTACGTCGTGCATTTTCATTTTTTCTTGTAGATACTCGTCGGGAAAACTTTCGACAAAATCTACTGCTACAGGTTCGCTTATTCCACGCTCAACAAGCTCTTGGGTTAAGGGGGAAAGTTGGGTCTTATCCGGTTTAGTATCTAAGGTCTCGGTTTTAATTTCGGGCTGTAGGGCTTTATCTGGTGCTGGTTTAGGTCTGGTTAATCTCTTTGGCTTTCTGGAAACTGGCTCGGTTAATTTTCTTTCTCTCTCTTGTAGAACTTCCTGCATTTCATAAAATCTATCGCCCGCCCACCATATAATGTTGTGGGTATTATGGAGTTCATTCACTCCATAGTCCCACTTATCCAAAAAACCCTTTCCGTGTAAATCCTTAAAAGACGGTTCAAGTTGTCGTTTGATATAAGAAAACCTTTTATGGTTCGTAACTCCAAGAAACTGGCAAAGCTGGTCGTATCTTTTAGTGTAAGTACCACCCGAAGCATAAAAACCTATCTGTAAAATAGGCAAAAGGGATTTAGCAATTGGTTTTCTTAATTGCTTATGCAAATCATAGTCTATACTTAAAAGGTAAAGTCCATTTACATTTTCTAACTGCCAATCAGAAAGCCAGACATGATGACGGTCAGCAACTGTGTCAGCCTCTAACTCTTGACCATAAGCAACTACCCTTTCAAACACATGAAAGGTATCAGTCACCCACGTCTTTTTACCAGCTAACCAGACCGCACCTTCAGAGCTTATGGTTGTTGAAATTATTCTCATTAACCAGTCCCGAATCTCTTTATGGACTCTGCCAGCATAGGATTTACCGCTTTTGTTTTTTCGAGATATTCCCATTGCCTCAATCAATTCCGCCGAAGTAAAGGTAATGTGTTTAGACACTTTTCCGTTTTTGATTAGCTCATTACTTAAAATCTTTTGAAAAGCCCGGTATTTATCAAGGTCGGCGGTATCAGGCAAGCCATATTTTGCCGATGGTAAAATTGTTGCACTGGCTTTAACTTTTTTTCCCTCTACAGTTGTTGTAATAGAAATTACCTTTTCATTCGCTCTTTTCATTGCTCCCTTACTGGTAGAAGGCGTGAAAAAGCCCAAAGTTTCTAAGTTTTTCTCTGCCTTGACAAACTCCTGCGGCGAGGCTATTTCTTTTGGTGGCGTTTCAACCTCTCCAACTTTTTTACTTGATTCCATCCCACCAGAAAAATCAAGTTCAAGTTGATAGCCCAACCCTTCTCTCTCTGTCATCTGTTCCTCCTTACCATCTTTTTTTTCTGCTTCACGTAGTAATCTCGTGGCTAACAAATTTTTGAGGTTAGTTAAAGGGTTCATGAATCTTTAAAATAGAAATTAAAACAACAACAAAAAAGCGAACTTTCACACCCTCTTAAAAACTTTTTTTTAAGAAACGCTAATTTGCTATCACTGTTGTTGTTGTAATTTATGTAATGTATGTAAGTAATTAGGACAGAAAAAAATCGCCGCAAACCCGCATAAATAAAGGAAAAAGTGAAATCTGACCGTGATTAGAAGTCCCCATTACCGTGATTAGAAGTCCCCATTATCGTGATTAGAAGTCCCCATTACCGTGATTAGAAGTCCCCATTATCGTGATTAGAAGTCCCCATTACCGTGATTAGAAGTCCCCATTACCGTGATTAGAAGTCCCCATTATCGTGATTGAAACGCCACCCCAAAATTTGACCGTCTTACCTTGTTCAAACTGAACACGTGATGTGTTCAATCTAAACGTCTACTACTGTCTTTAGATTAAAACTACCTATACCGTGATTAGAAGTCCCCAAAGTGGAGGAAAAGCGACATCGCCCAGATTCGGAATGGTTAAAATCCTGATAAAATCCTGATGGCGACTAAGTTTTTGTTGTCAATTCCTGATTTCATCTGGAGGTAAGGAATTCATAAAAGCAATAAAAGTGAAACTCACAATTTATTGTTGCCTTGATAATAGGTGTTTTTTATATCATCGAATACCCGTTGTAATTCAGTGGTTATTGGAACTCCTGTAGCGTTCAACCATTCCTCCATAAGGTGTTTAAAAAAAACAGTTGTATTAGCTATAACGAGATTGCTTAATTCCACCGAAGGCGTTAGCTGTGTGGGAATAATATTGATGTGGTCACTCTTATATTCAGATTTTGCATCCATTGTATGAAAATAGCTGTGAACGTAAGTCGATAATGTCCCATAAATTCCTTTGAAACAGACTTTGGATATTTCAACGTCTTTTGCCATCTGTTCTGGTTTTTTACCAGACCACAAACAGTCTTTAAAATCTGGGTATTTATTCTTTACTGTTTCGTATTCATTTATGATTTTATTCCGTATTTCTCCCGGAATACTGTCCCCCCTGTGAGTGTGTAAGTCCATGCTGAATTTCCTTGCAACATACCAATGCTCACAAAAGCGTTCAACTCGATTTTCTTTGTCCTGCTTTATATACTCTACATCAATGCACAACTCCAATAGTGTACGAACTGCTCCAGCCCCAGCATCTCCATATCCTTGATTACATAAGTGCCAAAACCCCTTACTCAAGCGAAATGCCTTGCGGATAATAATATCCATAACGAAAACGTAATGGAATATGGATTTTTCAACATCGGAATACTCCTCCGTTGAATCTATTAAATCCATTAGTTGTCCCATTAGTGGTTTTTTCACATATCCCTCAAAAACATATTCCTCAAAGCTATTTGTGATTATTTTCTCGCTGACATCCAATAAACGTCTAAGCAACTTTAGTTTATCCAACTATTTCAACCACCTTTTTTCGCATTTGTTATTGATTCGCACTTTTACTCATAACACTCTCGCATTGAAAAATGTAACAATCTCCTGCTTTTTGTATCATTTTAGAAGACCAGTTTTCTTAAGATGATTAAATAGAGAGTCTCCAAGAATATGTGAGTGTGCTTTGACTAAAGTCATGGTTTGAATTGCTATTCCCAACTGGAGAGCTTCATACCTTTCAACAATAGTTGTAATTTTTTTATCTCCTTCGACAATTCTTTCCTTGTCACTGAACACAAGCATTTCTGTTCTATGATTTCCTATTATCATCCCTATGATATTTGGTCGTTTTCCTACGGTAAATAAAGGAGATCCTGAAAGACCTCTTGGAGCTTGAAACGATAGCTCATAAATGCGAGGATTAGATTTCAAACCCATAAAGGTTCTTGCTACTACGATATGTCCCTTAAATGCCCTCGTATCTATAGTAAACCGCTTCAAATCCAGAGCATAAGGGTATCCCACCGTTTGAACATTGCTTAGCATTGGAAGTTCATCACCATATTTCCAGCGTAATGCTCTCGCAACTGGCACTTTAGCCTGAATGATGCCAATGTCATAATCTGATATAATTTCACTATTGGTGACCTCCGCAAAATGCCACATTTTTTGGTCAGAAAAACCGATGCCGACGGCTTCACTTTCTCCAGCATTTTTTAACACATGACCCGCAGTTAAAAAATAATCTTTGCCAATGGAGAAAGCAGACCCATAGACAGTTTTGGTAAAAAATACTTTTTCTGTTTTGATTACTTTAGCCGACGCTCCAATTACTGGGAATGTATATTCATGAGCATTGATAGCCATAATAAAAGTCCTTTATTTTCCTACCACTTATCCAAAAACTCCCTAATGGCGTCCTCTGGTGAGAGGTTAAGGTAAATCTCGGTAGTTGCCAGTCTATCATGCCCTAAAAAGGTTTGCAACGCTCTGGTAGATATTCCCTTCTTAATACAATTTACCGCAAAAGTATGTCGTAGGACATGCGGGCTAACTGGCTTTGAAATTCCAGCCTTGTTTGCCACTTGCCTAATAACTCGGTCAATTGTTCGTGGAGACAAACCTTTTACTCGTACTATGTTGTTTTCAGCGAAGTGGTATTCAATAAGTCTCCTCACCCTATCTGTCATAGGGATAACCCGTCTTTTAGATTTCTTACCATACATTCCCCCCTTGCCATAGATGACAAGGCGCCTCTCCTGCCATTGAATTCTGTCTTTTGTGAGGTCGGCAAATTCACAAAGTCTCAATCCCGTATCAAGCCACCATTCTAAAAAATCCTGCCCTTTATCCTCAAAACGAATATGATATTTAGTTGTTTTTTTTAGCCAAGCTTCAAAAGCTTTTTTTGACTTAAATTTTTTGTCTTTATGTTGACTTGAACCCATAATTTCAAACACTCCCCAAGAAAGCTCACACACTCTTGGGTGAATTTTTAGAGTTTTTCGTTGAAGTTCTCACAGGGGTTTTTTGTATTGATACGGCATTATTATTAGTTTAACACTTCCGTTTGAGTTTGGCAATGATAAATGAAAATTTCGCCAAAATGACGAAATTCTATGGTGTGGATATAAGGAAATAAGGGATTATTAGATAGGGTAAGATGGTATTTGGCGAAGTTTTACACAGAAGTGGACAGAAAAAAATGAATTTTGATGTAGAAAGCGATTAACCAACAACGGGAATATTTCCGATGTAAGGTGAAAGTCCTTGGGGGTAGAGTCGGACAAATTTATTGTAATTTTTTTTAAAGAGTTGTGTTTGTCCGACAGCATTTAACCAATGGCGTACACCTAATACGATTTCTGTGCAGAAGAGGTTCACGTCTATAAGATAGGCACCGTTGCTCTTACTGTGATGAATGAACCCCTTCATTTTGCCCGGTGCCACAAAGAGTATACGGTCATATCCCAACTTGGGGTGCTGCGAAGTACCTTGGTGTAGTAGAGAGCATCGAAAGTGATAGCAATTTTCACCAAAAAAATCGGGTGGGTCGGCGACATCGGGGATGAATTGCTTGATTACTTCAACGATTTGGGGACGTACCCACTTGTCATACCACTGGACGTATTTCTTTCCAGTTGACTCACCATTCTGTGAGTCAATTGCGCTGCATAGGTCGGGTAAGGAAAGAGAAGTAAAAAGTGCGATATAATAGAGATTACCGTCAATTGCCATCTCAATCTGCCGAAGAAGAATTTCAATACCTGTATTCATAATTGCCTCCTAACTTGTGTTATTATATGGGGAGATTTCTTATTTTCTTTCTCTTGATTTATCCTTAGATTTCACCCAAACAGCCGCCTAAAAAATCCCTTTTTCTTGTTGTCTGGAGCCGGCAACAACAACGTCTGTTGATGTTTAATAATACCCAGTAGCTCCTCCTTGTCCTTCTGTAAATGTTCCTTATCTTTCCGCAACTCTTTACTTTGCTCCTCTAAAATGCTAATCCTCTGCCGTAAATTCTGCCCGGAAACAACAAACTTCGGCGTCTCCGCCTTCTCCTCTGTTTTCAACTCTCCATAAGCTCGAACCAACTCCCCTGTGTCTATCACCTTCTCTCCCTTTTTATTTACCTCAACCGTAACCTTCCCCTGTTTGATATGGGTATAAAGAGTACCTCTGGCGATTCCTACGGCTTTAGCTGCCTGCGTTAAGTTTAGTTTTGCCATGTCTTATGGCGTTCAAATTAAACACTCCGTGCGTTTAAATTGAACGTACAAACGAATTACTAACCATTTTACATGGTTTTATGAAATTTGGCAATAGAAAAAATAAGTTACCCTACCTCTTAACCTCCTTATGTCCTCCTATTGACATTTTTTCTCTTTCTGTTAGTGTGCAACTATACTTGTTTCACCAAGCTCTTTGAAAAGCAACCTTTAAATCCTAACGAAAGGGGATTTTGTTATGTCCATCAAGGGAATTCAAACCACTTTTTTTGAACTAACTCCTTCAAAAATTCCTTTCAAGAAATGGCAAATTCGAGAAGGAAATAGATTGTATTGCAAAGGTGCAAACCAACTTGGCGATACCGAGCTGCTGGCTCACATAGTACGTGACCAAGACATCGCTGAATCGCTAATGCGTCATCTGGGTTCGTTAGAAGACATAGCCGACGCCTCGATTGATGAACTAAAACAAATTGACGGTGTTGGTAATGCCCTTGCCGAAGTGATAATCACCGCACTTGAATTCGGACGCCGGGCGTTAAGAGTGCGTAACTTTGATACCGCAGTAAGCACTCCCCAGATTATCTTTGATTTACTCAAAGACGAGATGGGAATGTTACATCAAGAAGAAATGAGGGTACTCCATCTGGACATCAAGAACCAAATTAGGAAAATCGAAACTGTCTTTGTTGGAACGCTTGACTGCACGGTTATCCACCCACGTGAGATATTCAGATCTGCTATCAGAGCAAGTGCCAAGAGTATCATTCTTGTCCACAACCACCCATCAGGCAACCCTCTACCCAGTTCCGACGACCACCGCATAACCAAACAATTTGCCGAAGCCGGCAATATCGTCGAAATTCCCGTCCTTGACCACATAATCATCACAAAAGAACGATATTTTTCGTTCAAAGAAGAGGACATACTTTAAAGAAAGGGGTATTCCAATGAAACCACAAGCCGACTGGGTAGATTTTAAAGCGGTAAAAACCACAGTCTCAATACAGATGGTGCTAAGTCACTACAGCATAAGTCTCAATCAGGTCAACGCTGATTACCTACGTGGCAAATGTCCCTTACCAACCCATGCTGGAGAAAGCGAAAACAGTCTCGGTGTCAACACCCAAAAG
>SDBU01006011.1_pt1 | contig 14367 bp, 9 predicted proteins | sample 2277071 | NCBI WGS metagenome assembly SDBU01 (sample SAMN10397929, study PRJNA504765) | marine sediment metagenome | isolation source: marine sediment core GS08_GC12, 126 cmbsf | place: Arctic Ocean: Gakkel Ridge, Loki's castle | collected 2008
ATCCTACACGAAACATCATCGCTGCATTTCCCAAAGTGGTAAAGGAGCTGCTGCGCAAGAGGCTTTCGGCAATAAAGAACCGCTTCGCCGACAGACGCCGAACAATGGAAAAGGAAATTGAATACCTGAGAGGACATGGACACGGCATAGGGGATTCTGAACTGACAAGTCTTGCAGAGAGAAAAGTCTCTAATGCGACGAAACAAGAGCTGACCCCGCTGCATGTACTCTTCTCGGCCAGAAGCGCAGAGGAAGGGAGGACATCCCAGCCGAGAGATCTCAAAGGCCATGAGGAAAGCCTGCTGGCAGTGACGAGCAGTCGAGATATCGAGCTTCTGAGACGACTGTTCTCCAGCCTAACAGACGAGTCACCGGAGAAACTGCCGGAAGCTCAGGACGAGATAACCGCGGATGTTCAGCAAGTCTGGCCGTCGTATCTGAACATCGAGCTTACAAACAACTGCAACTGCAAATGCTCCTTCTGTCCCAATCCGATTCTCAAGAGAAAACGCGGCATCATGGATAACGGGTTGTTCAAGAAGATCATCGACGAGAGTGCTGAACACGTCCCATTCGTATGTTTTTCGGGATACGGCGAGCCGACGCTTCACCCAAAGCTGATTGAGTTCATCCAATATGCAAAGGGGAAAGGCGTACTCCGTACCGCAGTGGAGACAAATGCGGTAGAGCTGGACGAGAAAATAGTGGGTGAGATGTTCGAGTCGGGACTCGACTTTCTCATCATTAACATGAACGCTTTTATGGAATCAGTTAGTGGTTGGCAGAAGAGGCTCAATGCTTTCATTGAATTGCGAGACACAGAGCAGAAAAGACGCAACAGTGTTTTCCCGAAGGTCATACTGCAGGTGGTCAACGCGAACTCGGTTGCGTCGAGTATCGACTATTTGTTTGGATGCTACAACTTCATCGCCGACATGATAGTGCTCCTACCTTTCGATACCTTCATGGAGAGAATCCCCGACGAAGGCATTATCGACTTCACACCGATGAAACGTTCGTCGTGCAGAAAGCTGCTGAACACATTGTACATCTACTGGGACGGGACAATGGGGCTTTGCGGTGAATTCATCGAAGGCAAATATCCCGGGAGATCTCTTAAGCACATGTCGATCCCATCGATCTATTGCGATGAAGGGATAACGGGTTTTCTCGACCAGCATCTGAGGGGTGAGTATCCTGGCGAATGCATGAAATGTAAGCGGTGGTATCTGCTCGATTTTCCAAGGCCGAGCGCACTTCCGTGGCAATCGCTTATCTCAAGGGAGTTCACAAATAGGAAGAGCAAACTGATAGAGGAGATCGCGTCGGAAGGGACCCGATATTTCGAGCAGGCGAATTACACCGAGGCGCTCGACAAGTGGGAGGAAGTACTCTCGTATGACCCGAACAACGAATTCATTCACGACAGGTTATCGGAACTCTTAGAAAAAGAGTGTGTATCCGTTCCCGCTGAAGGAATGACCTGAAATCAAGGAATCAAAGAGTGTACGGCAATAAACCCCTCAACATAGGGATCGTTGGCCTGGGTAAGATGGGCAAGATACGGAAACGCGTCATGGGCAGTCGCGATGACTGCCGCATCACGTGGATATGCGATCAGATCCCCTTGCCCGTCAGCTGTGAGTTCACGAAGGACCCATACGAGCTGATAAGGCAGCCGTCTCTCGATGCGATTTTCATCTGTACCCCGAATCATATGATCAAAGACCTTGTGGTCTATGCACTGGACCACGGGAAGCATGTTTTTGCTGAGAAACCGCCGGGTATTTCCACAGTCGAGGTTCTTGAGATGATGGCCGCGGAACAGCGCAGCCCGGATCTCAAGTTGAAGTTCGGGTTCAATCACCGCTACCACGGGAGCATGATGGAGGCAAAGCAGAGGATCGAGACCGGCGCATACGGCAGAATCCTGTGGCTGCGCGGGCGTTACGGCAAGAGTGTTGAGCGCGATTTCCTCGGCAATTGGAGATCGCAGAAGAAGTACGCGGGAGGCGGGATACTGATGGACCAGGGCATCCACATGCTCGATCTCTTCCCGTATTTCTGCGACGATTTTGACGAGGTGAAGGCATTTTGCTCCAACCTCTACTGGAAGCACGATGTCGAGGACAACGTCTTTGCCATCCTCAAGAACTCGCGCGGTCAGGTTGCCTCGATCCACTCGACGATGACCCAATGGCGCCACCTGTTCTCACTCGAGATATTCCTCGAGCGCGGTTACATGGTAATCAACGGGATATTGTCTGCATCGGGCAAATACGGCACGGAAGAGCTCACAATTGCACTGAACCGTGCAGCTGCCCCGGAGGCAAGGCATACGCGTGAGGAAAGATATATTTACGAGATAGACACATCGTGGAATGACGAGATTGAGGAGTTCGTCAATGCTATAAAAGGCAACTCAGATATCGTAATCGGAACGACAAGAGATGCACTCAAGATAATGAAGATTGTAGAGAGGATTTACGAAGACGGTTTCGAACATGCTGCCGCACGTGAATATGACGAGCAAGTGAGCATAGAGGAAAGAGACAACAGTCTCGTCGGCTTGGTACCCAATCTTCCACATGATTAGTACGGAGAATGAATATGCAGTTACAGGCTGCAACGCTGTCGAGGTTCGAGCTGCTTGAAGCCGCGATCGACGCTGCAGAACGCGCGGGCAGATTTCTTCAAAGCCACTTTGCGGAGGAAAATGAGCTTACGTTCAAGGAAAAACATGATGTGCAGCTTGATGAAGACCTCAAAGCAGAGGAGATTGTGCGGCTTTGCCTCAGCGATGTTTCCGAATACACATTCATCGGCGAGGAATCCTACGAAGAAGCGAAGTGGGAACGTTATGCTTGGGTAGTGGACCCTCTGGACGGGACGGCGAACTACGCTCGTGGGATCCCACACTTCGCGACATCAATAGCGCTCCTCGAGGATGGAGTACCGGTCCTGGGAGTTGTGAGGAATCACGCCACAGGAGAATTGATGACAGCCATGAGTGGAAATCGCGCGTGGATGGGTGGTCTTCCTCTGGATGTGTCGGAAACGGACTCTCTCGATAAATCGATACTCTCCGGTGGTTTCATGAAGACTGACGAGATGGTGCAGAGAAACATGGATTTCATGAAGAGAGCGGCTACGAAAACTTTCAAACTCAGGGTCACTGGTGCTGCAGCGCTTGACCTCTGCAGCGTGGCAGTGGGTAGGTTCGACATATATTCTGAAAAGGGAATAAGGATCTGGGATATCTGTGCCGGTTTGCTTATCGCTAACGAAGCAGGAGCAAGCATTTCCATTTCGCGGGTTGACGGTATCTCGTACGACGTGACGGTGCTCAATCCGAGGCTGGAAAATGAATTCATCGAAGCCTTCCCGGAGACAGCTCCTTTCAGAAGGACAATCCCAAACCTTGTAAGCAATGGATGAGATTCGACAATGTCGACGGTAAATACCAGCAAAAAACGCGATGCTCCATCACAAGAAGTCCTGCAGCGCGTTCGGGAAGTCCGGGAGAAGTACCGCTGTGAGTACATCGAATCGATGGACTTGAGGATTCCGGGCGATCCCATCAGGATGAGTGTTTCTGAAAACGGAATCCTTGTCGGCAGCCGGCGTTCAGCAGGCGGTTCTTTTGCCGGCACCATCTTCTCGCGTCCTCTGTCGGGAGAAACGCGTTTCGCCAGAGTTATAGACGAATTTCCAACCGGAACAACGGGACCTTGCGTACGGATGATTCCTGAAGAGAATTCGGTCATCTATACAAGGCTGATCGATGGTCAGATTCTACCTTTGAAATACGGCCTGAGCACAGGAAGAGAGTTCCCGTTTGAACCGCTTCATAAGAGGAAGTTTGTCAACATATCTTCGATTAAAGTGTATGACGACGTGCTTGTCTTGTCCGATGTCTTCTCACATATCATCGTCGAGTACAGCACGACGGGTAAGCTGATACGAGAGATCACTTTGCCGGATGGTTATGAGTATCCAGCCGGTGTTGAAAGGACTGATGACGGGTTTTATGTCGTTGCTCTTCAGCAGGATCACGCAAAGAAGAGCCATCCAGAGTATTCGAAGCGGAATACTCTGGCTGAGTCGTATCTCATCCTCATGGATGGCTCTGGAAATGTAATCAAGGACATTACAGGAATCTCAAGGCACATCTTCAAGGAAGAGGCCGTGCGTGGGATTACAGAGGACAAGAACGGGAATTATTACATTCTCACGTCAAGCCACATTATCAAGGCAAATACATCGTTTGAGAAAATATATGAGGCCGATCTACTGAAATGCTCGATGAGGTTTCCGGATAGCGAACGCCGATTGTCGAGGAGTTCTGTGTTTTTCAACTTAGAGTATCTGGACGGCAAGCTGTATCTCCTCGAACCGATGACGAATAAGAAGATATATGTGTTCGATGTAGGATAGGGATTTGTGTGGAAAAACAGCATTCGTCGCAGACTGGTCATGAAATGAACATTGGCCGGGGGTCTTCATTGAATAATGATGAAGCACGGGTCTTTCATCACTATCGGGGCGCACAGCGAGTTCACAATGAGTGATCTTAGAGTACTGGTCACATCACCGCCGTTCCTACAGGTAGCGGAACGATATGAGCGCGAATTGCAGTTGCACGGTATAGAGCTCGTCCTGAAGTATCCTGACCAGTGCTTCACGGAGGCCGAGATGAAGAGGATGATCGGAGATATCGACGGCATTATCTGCGGCGATGACCAGATCACTGAAGAGGTGCTGAAGAACGCGAACAGGCTGAAGGTTATCTCTAAGTGGGGTGTCGGATTAGACTCCATCAACATCGAGGCCGCGGAGGCACGGGGAATACCGGTATGCAATTCTCCTGGGGCGTTCAGCGATGCCTGCGCAGACGCGGTAATGGGATATGTGATAATGCTGGCGCGCGGCCTCCACAAGACCCATGCCCTTATGGTGAGGGGTAAATGGCAGAAGGTGCCGGGCATGCTGCTTCGCGGCCGCACATTGGGAATAATCGGGGTCGGCAACATAGGCAGGCAGGTCGCCCGACGGGCTGTGGCATTCGGTCTTCGTGTAATTGGCAACGACATATGCCCCGTACCGCGATCCTTCGTCGCCGAGACCAGGATCGAGATGTGCAAAAAGGAAGAGCTCTTCTCGGGATCTGATTTCGTGGTTGTATCGTGTGACCTCAATCCCGGGACTCTCGGCCTAATAAGCGCTCAGGCTTTGGGCAAGATGAAGCGCTCCGCTTACTTAGTTAACGTTGCGCGCGGGCCCATTGTCGATACCCAGGCGCTTGTAGACGCCCTTCGCGACGGGAGAATAGCAGGCGCCGCCCTCGACGTGTTCGAAGACGAGCCCCTCCCTTCCGACAGCGAGCTGAGGCTCCTGGATAATTGCATCCTGGGCGCGCACAATGCGTACAATGCCGATGCAGCGGTAGAGTACGTTCATCGTAATACCGTCGACAACCTTCTAAAATATCTCTGTAACTCTGAAGCAGGTTCCATCGAGGGAGCCTTGGACAAGGCTTCTCATGAGTCTCGACTTGTGGCGAAGGGAGCTGAAGATGGCATTTGATATCGTGTGGACAAAGGAGTTCAGGTGGTGGCAGAAACCCATCGGCTATCACAGGCTGATGCGCGCTCGGAGGAATTACGGCAAGCGCATAACACTGGGCAATCCGTTTCGAAAGGGATATCTCTTCGCGAAGAAACCGGGGTATCAGGAATGCCTCCGCGGGCTGAGGAACGTACATGATGGGTGGCGATGCTTTGTCATCGGCAATGGTCCGAGTCTGACGGGAATGGACCTCAGTCCCCTCAGGAATGAGATCACAATTGGCTCAAACGAGGTCTACAGGCTTTTCCCCGAAATGGGCTTTCAGACTTCTTATCTGACGGTGAATAGTCCCACGGTTTGCGAGAACAACCGGCGGGGGTTGAGAAATGTGAGGGGGCCGATCAAGATATTCGGACTAGATCTCGCATATTGCGCGCCTGTTGATGAACGGACGTTCTTCGTGAATGTAAGTCGTCGAGAAGAGAACGATGGCATGTTCTCCGATGACTGCGCCGCGATTGTGTACTTCGGGCAATCAGCCGTTTACCTGGACCTGCAGCTCGCGTTTCACCTCGGCTGCAGCCCCGTCTATCTGATCGGTTTAGATCCCGACGCCGATGCTGCAGGCGGAGAAGGAGAGCTTTCGGCATACAGGAGGGCGGCGGAGTTCTATCAAAAGCACGGCAGGCAGATATTCGCGATCGGGATGGACGATAGGTTCGACATGTTCGAGGAAGTGGATTATACAACGCTGTTCTCAAATGAAAAGGCGGGACGCTGCAAGGCCGGGTCGTTCGGGCTTGGACCATCGCAGTTGGGCGACGTGTTGACCATGACAAAGTCGAGTTCAGGGACTGACCGCGCAAGGAAATATTACGAAATAGCGGTTAACCTCTGTCACAACGGCAAGCCTGAGGTCGCGCTTGAACACCTCGAGAAATCCATCAAGTGTATACCCAGCGCCCGGGCTTATTACTTAAAGGCGTCGCTCAAGAAGTCACTCGGGAGGTACGCGGAATCGAGGGAGATATTTCTGAAGCTCCTCCTTGATGAAAAGCAGAAGCAGTTGATTGACAGGAGGATTTACGGCAGCTCGCATTTTCACCTCGGGGAGATGGATTTCAAGGCGGGGGTGTATCCAGAGGCAAAGGTCAACTTCGAACGGTGCCTTGAGGCAATTCCAGAGCACAGAAAAGCCGTCGAGTACCTTCGTGTGATAAACGCAGAAGGCTGCGCCGCGTTCTCTGCAGAGCGTGAAGAAGCGCTGGCAGAGTGACGGCCATAAGCAATCGGCGCGTCTGGCGGTTGAGGCAGCGGAGTCGAGCCTCTCAGTGGAAGAAGAACTAACCGGCCGGAACTGAGACAATGTCATTTGATATCGTATGGACAAAGGCTTTCAAGTGGTGGGAGAGGCCGCTGGGCTACTACAGGCTGCTCAAGGCGAGGAAGAACTACGGCACGAGGATAGGAATTGCCAATCCTCTGACGAGCGGACATTTCTTCCGAGCTGTTCCAGGCTACCAGGAGAAACTCAGGCGACTTCGCAATATCCATGAGGGGAGTCGTTGTTTTGTTATCGGCAATGGGCCGAGCCTGAGGAGGATGGATCTCAAACTGCTCAGGAACGAGATAACCATCGGCTCCAACGGCATCTTCAAGCTCTTCCCGAAAATAGGATTCCACACGACCTACCTGACCATGGAGGACGTCGAGCAGTGCGAAGATCGCAGGCGCGAGCACAAACACATTAAGGGACCGATAAAGATATACGCGTTGAATAATGCGTATTGTGTCCCGTCCGACGACAGCACGCTCTTCATGAACGTATATCGACACCAGATGGGCGAGCAGAGATTCTCGGAGGACTGTTCAGAGGTCCTATATTCCGGCTGGACAGTCACGTATTTGAACCTTCAGCTCGCCTTTCACCTTGGATGTGATCCGGTATACCTTATCGGTGTCGATTTCAGCTACGGCCGAATCGGAGACTCCTTCCAGCCGGGCGTAATCGATGTCACGGCCAAGGTCATGAAAGACATCAGATTGACCCATTTCGATCCGAGCTACCACAAAGTGGGCAGTCGTTTCGGCGTCCCTCATGTCGATAAGCAGTACCGCTCGTTTCAGAAAGCCCATGGAGTATACGAAAAGCACGGGCGCCGGATTTATAACGCGGGGCTGGACAGCGAACTTGACGTCTTCGAGAAGGTGGATTATGCGGATCTGTTCAATAATGGCGGCCAGAGGTCCGAAAGACACTCGACGCTGCTGAAGGAAGTATCCCCAAACGACGAAATCCGGGCATTATTGACCCCTAACGGGATTGGCAGAAGATGGAAGAGATTGTACGACAGGGCGGAGAGCTTCTACAAAAGCGGTCTGCACAAGCGCGCGCTTCGTCTCGTCGAGAAGTCAGTCGTCAGCAAGCCTAATATCCCAGCGTACTACCTCATGGGTCGTGTGAAGAAATCTCTTGGCGATACCGACGGCGCTTCGAAGGTTTTTGAGCTGATACTTGACAAGGATGGTCCGCGGCTCGACCTCAGTATCTACTCCGGAGCGCACTATCATCTCGGCGAGGTGAACTATCGACAGAGAAACCTACTCGAGGCGCAGTATCACCTCGAACAGTGCATTAACATGTCGCCGTCGCACGAGAAAGCCATCGAGTATCTTGAGAGGATAAGGACGGAGTGCGATGCGGAGTCTTTCATTCCTATCGAGACGCAAATAGCGAGCATATGATAAACCTGACGTTCTTCAATACAGACGCGAATGTCAGCCCAGCGGGACGCGAGGCCTACACACTGCTCGCGAATGTCCAGGACGAAGACATAAGGGCCGGGATGTATGTGAAGCGCAGCGGCGTCGAGGATGATGATGTGGGAGAAATCCGGACGGGCCTCCTGGTGTCGAAATGTCAGAACCTCGTCGATCGGTGGTTCGCGCATGGTGGCCGTTCAGACAGGTTCAGGTTCACCACTCTGGGGATGCTGTTTGACCGATGGATTCGGCGGACGGACATCTTTCAGCTATACAATCTCTGCGGCGGGTATTTCAGCTTGCCTCTGCTCCCATACGTCGTCGGGAAAAGGCCTGTCGTATGGCGGATGACCGATTTTTGGCCAATCACCGGCGGATGTGTCAGCACACACGATTGTAAGCAATGGCTGACAGGCTGCTCTGAATGCGCGATGACTGGAGATGGTTCTCGACCTGAGCGTGACATGGCACGATGGCGGTTCGAGGAGAAGAGGAAAGCATATCGCAGATGCAACATCACTGTCGTCACACCAACAGCTTGGATGAGGGGAATGGTCAAGTGCAGCCCGCTCCTGGGCGAGTGCGACGTCATCAGCATCCCGACGGGCATCGATCTGCGGACATTTCGACCCATCGACAAGAAGGACGCTCGTCTGCGGCTTGGAATACCGGAGGATTCGATATGTCTCCTCTTCGACACGAGGGACCTGTCTCTCTCTCACGGAGATCTCAAGAGATTCAGTCGGGTGCTCGAAGAAGTCTCTGCGAAAGGACCGAGGAACCTGCTGCTGTTGTTTCAGGGAGAGGAATGGCCCGAGCTGTCCGAAAGCGTGATGTCCCGGGCTCGTGTTGTCGACAAACCCGAATGTGAGAGGGGTATGGCCGCCGTTTGTTCCGCAGCGGACGTCTTCATCTCGCCGGCGACCACAGATTATCTACACATGGGAATCATTGAGAGCCTTGCCTGCGGAACTCCGTGCGTTGCGCTGAACGCGGGCGGCATAACGGAGACAGTGGAACATGGTGAGGAAGGCCTGCTCGTCGAGCCGGACGATCCCGGGGCATTTGCACACTCGATTCTCAGGCTCGTGTACGACGAGGAGCTCCGCAAATACATGGCGTCACGGTGCCGGAATTCAGTTATAGGTAAACACGACATAAGGGAACAGGTCTGGACTTACAGGCGGCTGTACGAGTCCCTTCTGGATCGACTGGTTCCTCCGTCGCCGATTCCGAGTGCCCTTCGGCGCAACGTCTTCTCAACAGAGCAATATGCAATCCATACTCCAACCTGTAGTGGACCTCGGGCAACGAAATGCTCCTATTGTGAGAAGGTGGTATTGTGAACCCACGCTGCCTATACGACGTGATGCTGATATCTCTTGGATCCGTGCGGCCGGATTCGTTGGGCTGTTACGGAGATAAGGAGGCAAAAACGCCTGCTCTTGACGCAATCGCGAGGGAAGGCGTACGCTTTACCGCAGCGTTTTCTGAGGCTCCATTTACTCCAGCATTGCACGCTTCGGTTCTAACCGGCTTGAACCCGAACAGACATGGCATCCGCTGGATGCCGGGCCAGAGATTGAGGCCGGTTCCTACTCTCGCCGAGATCTTCCACTCAGCCGGCTGGAGTACCGCGGCATTTGGCCGCTCAGGCGGCATCTCCGAAGCCTGCGGGCTCGATCTCGGCTTCAGCCTGTTCGATGACAGCCTCGAGGAGAGAAGTGGGGATGGCGCATCCGGGTCTCCCGGTGATTGCGTGGAGTCCACATCGAGCGCCATAGATTGGATGAAGGACAGAGATCGGTTCTTCCTCTTCATGAGCTGTTACGGCGGGCATGACTACGAAGTCGAATTCAGTTCTCAGTGGGCCCGGGGAAAAGAGCTTGAGATCATCGATTCGCAAATCGGTCGTCTTCTTGACCACATGACTTCCTCCTCAGCCGTTGACAAGACCGCTATCGTCGTCTTCTCTGACCATGGTTGCGTGGCTGACGAAGATGGCGAGAGGGCCCGTTCGGGATTTCTTGACGACACAACACTCAGGATTCCCCTGATGATGAGGCTCCCTGGGCTCACCGACGGCCTGGTTGTTGAAGAGCAAGTGCGTGCCATCGACATCTTCCCGACCCTCCTTGAGTATTTCGGTCTTCTGCCGTTTCTCCCCGAAGGAGCAATCTGCGATGGCAGAAGCCTTGTACCATTAATAAGCGGCATTGGGACCGAAGAGATTCCGCCTGCTTTTAGCGAGAGTTACGTTGGATTAGGCCGGACAGGCGGCGAGACTACCCCGGAGCGCTGCTTCTCCGCCCGCACAGAGAGTGTAAAGCTCCTCTATGAAAAAACCTCTCGCAAGTGGAGAGGCTACGATCTGGAGAAGGGTCCGGGCGAGACAAGGGATATTTCAGTTGATGACGAGCCCCGTTTCTCCGAGCTGAAGCGGAGGTTGCAGGAATATATCCGTCGGGGCGAGGAACTCGAGGAGGTGCGGATGATTAGCGAGAAAGAGGGACCGGTCCGCCGCTCCCTTGAGGCGCTCGGTTATGTCGAAGGCTCGATGCCCCAATCCACGTCTAATATTGCTTTCTTCAGCGCTCTCAGTGAGGGGAAAAGACTCATGAATCGCGGGAAACACCAGGAGGCGGTGGAAAAACTCTCCGAGGTCTTATCGATGGAGGTGGTGAAGGAAGATCTCCGCTTGGATGCGCAGATGTGCCTTGCCGAGGCGCTCCACCGGCTGAAGAGGAACGATGAGGCGATCGATAAGCTTGAGCAAATCCTGAATAGGTCCGCGGATTCGCGACTATCTGCCCGTGCAGCTTTCCTTATGGCGACGATAGAAGTCGAAGAACACTCCATCGAGAAGGGAATATCGGTCATCGAAAGCTTTCTGGAAACGGCCCATTCTGTGGCTCCCGATGATGAGATAATGCTGAGGGCAAAACGGGCCGCCCTCTGCCGTGAGACCCAGCAATATGAGAGAGCGATCGTCGATTACGAACTAATCCTCGAGATATCGCCGCAGAATATCGACACATGCTACAACCTCGGCTCTCTATTCAAGCAAATCAGCAATTATGCAAGGGCCCAGGCATGTTTCCAGCAGGTGCTGAGGATATCGACACCCCATCCTGATAAATATCACGGAGGGGCACACTACCACCTGGCCGATATATCATTGAAACGGTCGTTGCACGCACATGCCGAAGAATCGCTGCGGCACTGCCTGAGAATCAATCCCAAGCATGGCGCCGCCAGGAGGGAACTCGACAGAGTCTCTTCATCATCAAGATAGCAGCGTCCCGGAAAACCTCCATAGCTGTCTGTCGATTGGGTATGATATATGATACATAAAAGGCTTGGCCGCAGGAATAATCCTGCGGCCAATATGCAAAAAGCGTGAGCCTTTCAAGCAACCCCCTTTTGCTTTTGGACTCTGAATTTTGACCCCCCTCTTCAGAAGTCAAAACCCATTGCTCTATGAGACCGTGGGATTTTAAGACCTAACGCGTTCTCGCTGTAATGGTGAGGAACCCAAGACGGCTAAGTATCAACTGCAATCCCCTCGCAATTAACAAGCAGCAGTCTCAAGTCTTTGACTGTTGAAAGTCAGATGGACTTATCAAATGAGCATAAAATAGTTTTGTGGGATTTACAGAGAGTCGAGAACACGTCAAAGAATTAAAATCCCCCTAAAAAGAGCTATTTTGTCTTGATGTTAAATCCCCCGATTTACACAAGCCGTATATTAGAACAAGCCGACCGCGTTTGTCAAGGACTTTTTTGCCTTTTTTTCTTGCTCTTTACCTTCCCCTCGAAGCAGGGGAATGATTAAGAGCCTAATTCACTCAGCCGCAGGCAGTTGTCAATCCCCGCCGGCACTATGATAGGCTAATGCACAAGGCTGTCAGTTCCCACCAAACGCCCTCCCGTAAGTGTTACCGAGAAAGGCTTTCCACGGTTGCTCCAGAAAAACGGCTTGCTTTCCTGGTATGACTCGCCCACGATGTTGATTGTTTTTCTCAATCTCTGCTGGGAATCGCCCCATCTTCTGAGCATAATGCGCCCATCATGGATGAGCAGGAGAAAGATCGAATCCTCGAGGATCTGGCGAAGACCGGTAAGAAAATCCCCAGATCCAAGTTCGGCCTGGTCTTCTTCGCAATAGCCTACATTGCCGCGGCCTTCGTATTCGCTTACATCTATTATCTGAACGGCAGAATAGAAAGTCTTGCCATGGCGATTGTAATGGTTGCTCTCACCGCCGCAAGCATCCACGGATACCGCCAGCGTCTCATGCAGCTCAGGGCGGAAAAGGAATCTCTGGAAGAGAAGCTTGAGAATCTCGAAAAGGGGAATTCCTGACCATCATCAAGGCCGGCCCCGCGCGAATCTCTTGTTCTTCGAGCCTCGTTTTCTCACCCTTTCTCCTGCATTGTCTGTGATATGTCGCGAAATCGTCGAGCAGGATTCGTGTGCTGGTCTGAATCAGGACGTCATAGTCGCGGTACCAATCAGACTTTGGGCTGTGTTTACACCCGAGCACCAGGGGTTGACCATGGGCATACAAAAGTGTATAAGATAATAGGGAGCCGTTATTATGATCCTGGTCGATAACTCGGCCGCCATTTAGAAGGTAGACGAAATGAAGGCAGATCGGAAAATCAGGGCTCTCAGCGTATTTCAATTGGCAATTCGGCTTCTTATCATTTTTGGGGTTGTCTTCCTGGTCTACAGGCTCATTCTCGCCGGGTGTTATGATGTGTATACAGTGCCGCCCCGAGCCAAGGAATCCAAACAAAAAGAAGAGATAGTCATCCCTCCCGTACCGCCTTTTGATGAGTCCTTCAGCGTGATCAGGAAAACGTCCAGCGGTCTTAAGCTGAGAATCAACAACAGCGCAGCCGTCTTCAAGCTGGACGTCGTCGCTCTAACCCCCGTGGAAGACAAGGTGGCGAAGATATACTCAGCCGACTATCTCGCTGCAATGAAGCGAGCAAAGAGGCTGGATGTACCGTTCCTTCCGTCTGTCCAGCTAATTGATGGCAAGGGGAAGCAGTTCAACGACGGGCTATATGCCGCCATCGAGCTCTATCTTCAGGGGAAAGCGAAGGATGAAGAGGGCACGAAAGCACGGTTCCTTCGAAATCTTCTGGATAGACTACTCGAGTTTAGGAAGAGTGTGAAAGGCTTTGAAAAAGAAGTCACCGACGAGGCGATAATCTATGTCGCCACCGGGATGCAGTTGGGTGGACAGAAAACCGATCTTCCAGGTGATCTGCAGAATAGGGTTGCGAAAGTCACGGAAGATTTTCGGAACGAGCAGATCAGGTCCAAACCGTTGGGTTTCTATAATTGGAACAAAAGACTGCAACAGATCTTTCAACAGGACAGGTACTACCAAGAAATTCTGACGATAAAGAGCAGAGCGCAGACGGGGGCGGCGGCTCTCATCTCTCACATCATTCTGAGTGATCCGGAGCTTTCGCGGGACCACCTGAGAATCATCGAGCTCTACAGCAGGCTCACCAACCCTGTAGACGCATGCACTGTAGAGGAATACGGGGAATCCATCCGAGAGTTTGGATCAATTCACGAAATCATCGGCAGCCCATCGGGTGTGAATGAATTCATCAGCACGTTGAAGCAGAACGCGGCGTTCAGAAAACGGGCTGAGAAAGAAGCTTTCGCGGTGGACATAGGCTTGGCCCTTATACCATATTCTCGATCGAAGGAGACAGACCTCTTCAACAAGGCATTTGCTCTGGAGTCACCTCCTGCCGACGCAGGGCTGATGGAGTATTTGATTGAGACAATCAAGAGTGGCCAAATTGACATGAGTCCACAAACTGATTCAGGCTGGTATGACTATCAGCTTCATGCTCTGGAGACGCTACTTCTGCCCGAGAAGGGTCAGGAGTCGAAAAAGCTCGTCCTGACTGAAGGATACAAAGAGAGACTCAAAGAAGCGTTCAAGACGATGATAACCAAGGCGAGGGAGACCCACGTGAAGCAGCTAAGGATACCCTTTTCTAG
>SDBU01006012.1_pt1 | contig 14367 bp, 14 predicted proteins | sample 2277071 | NCBI WGS metagenome assembly SDBU01 (sample SAMN10397929, study PRJNA504765) | marine sediment metagenome | isolation source: marine sediment core GS08_GC12, 126 cmbsf | place: Arctic Ocean: Gakkel Ridge, Loki's castle | collected 2008
GTATCATGTTTTATACGCGGTCAATCCTGTCAAATTTTATCGGCAACTGCCGCTGCGACCAGGGCCTGGCCGAGGCTGATGCCCCCGTCGTTGGCCGGAACCTTTGAGTGGGAAAAAACCTTAAATTTTCTCTTTTCAAGTGCATTAATCAATCCGGTTAAAAGCAGCGAGTTCTGAAACACACCGCCGCTGAGTACCACGCGGTTCAAGCCGTTCTCTTTACGAATTACCTCGCACAGGTCCGAAAACATCCGGATCAGGGTCTGATGGAATTTGCAACTGATCACTGCCTGAGCAATTCCCTGCGCCATATCTTTTACCACACCGCAAATAATCGGCCTGGTTAAAATTTGGTGTCCGTCTGCCGTTTTCCATTCATAGTCATAAACATCTTTTACGTTGTCGCTTGCCATCATCTCCAACTCCATGGCGGCCTGTCCTTCAAAAGCAACCTTATATCTTATCCCGCAAATGGCGGCAATGCCGTCGAAAAGGCGTCCCAGGCTGGAAGTAAGCGGTGAGTTAACCTTTTTATCAACCATGCCCACCATGATCTTTATTTTTTGAGAATCAACGGCGTTCAATAACGGAAGATCAAGATCATAAAAATCGGAGCCGACAGCATCGTAAAGGTAACTTACAGCCATGCGCCAGGGTTCCTTAATAGCGGCAGCGCTTCCGGGCATGGGAACATAGGCCAAATGGGCCGCCCGGGAAAATTTTTTCATGTCGGCAACCAGGATTTCTCCTCCCCATATGTTACCGTCGGTTCCATAGCCGGTCCCATCAAAAGAGAGTCCGATGACGGAGCCGTCGATCTGATTTTCCGCCATGGCACTGACGATATGGGCATGGTGGTGTTGGACCTGGACCTTTTGAATCTCTTGTTGTTCCCGGGCATAGCGGGTGCTTAAATAATCCGGGTGCAGATCAAACGCAATGATTTCCGGCTGAATATCCAGTATCCGCTGCATATGCCTGATCGTCAACAGGAAAAAATCATAGGTTTCCAAGTTTTCAAGATCGCCGATGTGCTGGCTTAAAAAGGCATTGTTGTCTTTGGTCAGACAGATCGTATTTTTAAGTTCAGCCCCGCAGGCCAGAATTGGTGGAATCTTCTTATTCAAAAAAACAGGAATCGGGACATACCCCCTGGAGCGCCGGATAAAGCGTGTAGCCCCGGCTGTTTTTCTGACAATAGAATCATCACTGCGCAGATAGATATCACGGTTGTGAATCAAGAAATAATCGGCGATAGCAGACAGCCGTTTAAAGGCATCATCATTGTCGATGCATATCGGCTCTTCGCTCAGGTTGCCGCTGGTCATTACAAGAGCGGTAAATCCGTAGTTTAACAGAAGGTAATGCAAAGGTGTATACGGCAGCATCACGCCGAAATACCGGTTGCCCGGTGCCACTGTTTCTGAAATCGAATGCGGTTCTTTTTTTAGTACAAGTACGATGGGACGCTGTGGGGATATCAGCAATTTCTCCTCTTGCGGTTGTACCTGCGCAAACCTCCGAATACATTCAACATCATACGACATCAGCGCCAGGGGTTTCTCTTCCCGAAGTTTTCTTTTTCGCAAGGTTTCAACCGCCTGACCATTTTCAGCGTCCACAGCCAGATGAAAACCACCCAGTCCCTTGAGGGCGACAATACCTCCCTGCTTTAACAGTTCAGCCGTTTTTTCAAGCGGTTTTGGAGTCGCCACCTTTTGACGGGTATTGTCATAAAGCTCTATATGGGGCCCGCATTCGGAGCAAGCGTTGGGCTGGGCATGAAACCTTCTGTTGGCAGGATCATCGTATTCGGCCTGGCATGTAGGGCACATTGTAAAGTGCTTCATGGAAGTTTTGGGCCGATCATACGGCATGTCGTCAATAATGGTATAGCGGGGCCCGCAGTTGGTGCAGTTAATAAAAGGGTACTCAAAGCGGCGATCATGGGAATCAAACAGTTCGCGCCGGCAGTCATCGCAGACGGCAACATCCGGCGAGATAAGGGTTGTCATCACCGTCTGTTCTCTGCTTATAACAATGGTAAAGTCTTTGAAATCTCTAACAGGTTCTTCGTGAAGCACAATCTCAGTGATATGGGCCAGCGGCGGGCATTTTCGGGGAAGATCCTTGGAAAACGATTCAATATTATTTGGGAGCCCTTCAATATGGATGGCAACGCCTGCAGATGTATTGGCGACTTCTCCTTTCAGATCATACCGGTTTGCAAGCTGATAGACAAAGGGCCGGAAACCAACCCCCTGAACGATTCCGTTGATCTCCACTTTCCTGGCAACACGCACTTCCGTCAATCGCTGTCAGTCTCCTTATTTTGATCGCCGAATGTCAACGAAAATGCTTCTCTAAGGAGCTTTAAGGATTCCAGGGCATCTTCTTCGTTTAATTTGTTGATGGCAAAACCGGCGTGCACAATGACATAGTCTCCAATCTTGGGGTCTTCCAGCAGCATCAGGCTGGTTTCTCTTTGGACACCGTCTACATCGATGGTTGCCACGTTATTTTCAATTTTTACAATTTTTGATGGAATTGCCAGGCACATAGTCCATCGCTCCTTATTTTCCATGCTTAGTATATCAGTTTGGAGACCTTATCAAGTAGGTGGCAGATGGTCAACTCTTTTAGCCTGAATTCTGCATGAGAAATCCGGGCTAAAGCTCCAATGAAATCATAGTGCTTCCAGGGCCGCATCCGCCATGGCCTGCAACTGAGACAGTTTGAAGTTGGCAACGAAAATTCCGCTTTTGGGACAGGTGGCCTGGCAACTGCCGCACCCTTTGCAAAGGACAATATCCCGCTCAACCGTTTTCTTGATCGCGCCGCCTTTCATATATTCAAGCAGCGTTAGCGCTCCATACGGACATGGGTCGATGCAATAGGCGCAGCCGTCACAGTTTTCGTCTATAACATGGGAAACAACGGCGTCCAATTCTATACGATCTTTCGCCAGGATGGTCGCTGCGCGCGCAGCAGCCGCGCAGGCCTGAACGATACTTTCGCTAACAGTTTTGGGTGCATGGGCCAATCCACAAAGGAATATCCCGTCCGTGGAAAAATCGACCGGCCTTAATTTCATATGTGCTTCCAGGAAGAATTTATCCTGGGTCAGGGGCACTTTGAGTTTTTGAGCCAACTCTTCATTGGCCGGATCAGGAACAATCCCGGCCGAAAGAACAACGATATCGGTCTCGATGGCGATGTTAGTATTGAGCATCTGGTCATTTACGCTTACCGTCAGCCTGCCGTTGTTGCGTTTCACCTCCGGTTTCTCATCATCGTGATACCGCAGAAAGATCACACCGTTTTCCCGGGCCGTGCGATAATATTCCTCATTAAAACCATAGGCGCGCACATCACGGTATAACACATAGACCTGTGCATCCGGCTTGAATTGCTTGAAGCGGATGGCGTTCTTAATCGCTGTAGAACAGCAAATGCGCGAGCAGTAAGGACGGTCTTCATCCCGCGAACCCACACATTGAATCATGGTAACGGTATCCACTTGGTTGAGGTCGGGATTGGACGCTGTCTTCAGCTCCATTTTGTTTTCTTGAGCCAGTTTTTCTTCAAGTTTCAGTTGCGTGATCACCATGGGATCTTCACCGTAAAGGTATTCCTTCGGTTGGTATTCCCTGGCACCGGTGGCTACAATCACCACTCCGTGCTTGAATGCTATCTCCCCATTCGTTGTTCCCAATGTGGTTTTAAAGTTGCCCATGGAACCTTCAATGGATTGGATATTCGAAGAAGCATATACGTTTATCTTCGGATGGTTATAGGTCTTTTCCACCATCGACGCCAGTTCTTGTTGGGGTCGGCAACCGTCTTCCAAAAGAAAATGGATACGTTTCATGTTACCACCCAAATCGCCGGAGCGCTCCACTAAGTGCGTAGTAAATCCCTGATTGGCAAGCTCCAGCGCAGCCGTCATTCCACTAATACCGCCGCCGATTACCAAGGCATCATGTTCTACGTCTATAAAACGACTCTGCAGCGGTTCCAATAGCCGCGCTTTAGCTGCCGCAATGCGGACGAGATCCATGGCTTTTTGGGTCGCTTTTTCAGGTTCGTGCATATGGACCCAGGTGTTCTGGTCGCGAATGTTTGCCATTTCAAAAAGATATAGATTCAATCCCGCCTCCCGGCAGGTATTGCGGAAAAGCGGTTCGTGGGTTCGGGGCGTGCAGGAGGCCACAACGACCCTGTTCAGGTTGTGCTCTACAATCTTTTCTTTGATACGCTCTTGAGTGTCTGAAGAACAGGCATACAGCGTATCTTCGCTATAGACAACATTCGGCAAGGTCTTGGCATAGTCGCAAATCGCGGGAACGTCCGCAATGCCGCCGATATTTTTGCCGCAGTGGCAGACAAAGACGCCGATCCGCGGGTCCTGACCGGAAATATCTAGTTCCGGCGGGAATTCGTATTTTGTTATCAGCGTGTTGCGGACCTCAGCAAGCAAGCTCATGGCTTTCGAAGACGCACCGGATGCTTCCATCACGGTTTCCGGAATATCTTTGGGCGCAACAAACGTTCCGCAGGCATATATCCCGGGCCGGGTGGTGGCTACCGGCGCAAAGGTATCCGTCCGGCAAAATCCGTGCGGGTTCAGCTCTATATCAAGGATTTCTGCAAGATCCCGTGCAGCCTTTGGCGGTTGCATTCCACATGAAAGCACAACCAGATCAAACTCTGCACTCATTAAAGACTGATTTTCATCATAAAAAGAAACCATCAAGTTTTTCGTGGCAGGTACTTCTTTTATCGAAGAGGGCCTGCACCGGGTGTATTTCACTCCGAGCTGTCTGGCGCGCTGGTAGTATTGTTCGAACCCCTTGCCAAAGGCCCGCATATCAATGTAGAAAATATGGCAATCCAAATCCGGCTCGTGCTCTTTGGCAACAATTGCCTCTTTGGTGGCATACATGCAACAGACGGAAGAGCAGTAATTTCGCTCTACTTCGCGAGAACCCACACACTGGATAAATGCGATCTTCTCAGGGTGCCTGTTATCAGACAGTCTTTTTATTCTGCCACCAAATGGACCGCTTGGTGATAGAATTCTTTCGAACTCTAGGCTTAAAATTACGTTTGGATACCTTCCGTATCCATACTCGCTGTTAATATCGGGCGTAAAGAGCTCATTGCCAGGCGAGAGGATTACTGCGCCAGCTTCGATTAACTCAACTTGCGCCAATTCCTCGTGATTGATTGCTTCAGCGTCGCACTTGTAATAGCACGCGAGGCACTCGGAGCACACACCACACTGCAGACAACGTGCCGCTTCGGCCTGGGCTTCTGCTTCCGTGTAGCCCAGGTTGACCTCCTTAAATGACTGGAAGCGCGTTTCGGCTTCCAGTGAGGCCATAGGCACACGCGGTTTGGAGTCAATTTCGCCCTGCCTGTTGCGGGCGGCCACATCAGCCGGGCTTAATTCCACAACCGGCATGTCAGCATGCCTACGTGTCTCCGTAAATCCTTCACACATATACTTCTGAATGGCAACGGCAGCTTTGTGTCCGGCGTCTACAGCCTCAATAACGAAGGCTGTGCCGCTGGTAGCATCGCCGGCGGCAAACACGCCGGGGTGGTCAGTGGCAAAGGTGTTGGGATTAACGGCAACCAGCCCCTGCGGGGTAACGCCCACGGCCGTATCCTCCGGGATAAACGATAGACCGGTGCATTGCCCGATAGCAAATATCACTGTGTCGCATGGCAGGGTGTGATCGCTGTTGGAGACGGTCTCCAGCGTCAGGGTCCCGCAAGGCTCAAACTGCATAAAGCTAACATCCAGCGCTTCGACGCCAGTCAGGCGACCATTATCACTGAGGATGCTGGTGAAGGAGCGGGCGGGATACAGCTTGATGCCCTCCTGTTCAGCCGCCTTGATTTCCCATTCATCGGCCGGCATGGTCTCGCGCCTCTCCAGACAGGCCACATCAGCCTGCTTTGCGCCCAGACGCACGGCGGTCCGGGCGCAGTCCATTGCTACGTTTCCACCGCCCAGCACCAGCACGTGGCGCCCTTTCAAGTCGATGCTGCTGCCCAGGCGCACGTCGCGCAGGAAGCATGTAGCATTCAATACGCCGGCGTGATCCGCGCCGGGTATTGGCAGGCGCTTGCCCTCATGAGCGCCAACTGCGATGAGAACCGCATTGAAACCTTCGGAAAATATGTCGTTCAAGTTTTCCACCGGAGTGTTCAAACGGAGTTCCACGCCCAGGTCTACAATTTCCTGAACTTCGCGGTTGACAATCCAGGTCGGGAGGCGGTATTCAGGCACGCCCACCCGCAGCATGCCGCCCGCCACCGGCAGCGCTTCGAACACAGTCACGCCATAACCGGCCATCACCAGATCTCTGGCAGCTGTCAGACCACAAGGACCGGAGCCAATGATAGCAATGCGCTCATCATACTTGTGCGGGGCGGGTTGTGGCGCGACGTAAGGTTGGGCGTACATATGATCGGCAACGAAACGCTTGAGGGATGCAATAGCAATCGGTTCATCGACTAGATTCCGGTTGCAGGCCGTCTCACAGCGGTGGTTGCAGATTCGCCCACAGATACCCGGAAAGGGATTATCTTCCTTGATGACCCGCAGCGCTTCCTCGTAACGTTCTTCGCGGATAAGAGCGATGTATCCCTGGGCACGCTGGCCTGCCGGGCAGGCGTCGCGACACGGCGCAACCCCCTTCTTCTCGATAGCGTAGGCATTGGGGACAGCCTGGGGGTACAGTTTATAGGCAGCTTTGCGCTGGTTAAGACCTCTATTGAAACGGTCAGGCCGGAGAATCGGGCAAACGGCTGCACAGTCACCACATGCGGTGCACTTTGTCACGTCAATGTAGCGTGGGTTACGGCGCACCGTCGCCGTGAAGCGGCCGGCTTCGCCCTCTAGCTTAAGTAGCTCTGAATTGGTTAATATCTCAATATTGTGATGGTTGGCGGTAGATACCAACCTGGGACTAATGGTGCACATGGCGCAGTCATTGGTGGGAAAGGTTTTATCCAGCGCGGCCATGTGTCCGCCAATTGCCGGTTGTTTTTCGATCAGATATACTTTAAAGCCGGCATCGGCCAGATCGATCGCTGCCTGCATGCCGCCTATCCCTCCGCCGACGACCAACGCCGCACCCACTTTTTTTTCATTGTTTGTTTGCATGCCTATTTCCAGCGATTGTTTGTACTCAACCCACGTTCTTTACCTGTGGTTCCAAAGGTAATCTTAAAAGCACTGACGTACTTTTGCTCGCCCCGATTTATCATGAGATGTCCGGACTAGGAAATTGTCTCAAAATGCATACAGCTACAAGGCATCTAAAACCGGCTGGGTAGAAACAAAATGTTTGTATAATTCCAGCATTTGCGGTTCAAGGCCGAACGCTAAGCCCATGACCTGCGTAAAATAGAATATCGGAATCCTGTAGGCGGTCTGATATTTTGCTTCTGTTTCTTCTTGCCGCGTATCCAGATTTGCATGACACAGGGGACAAGCAACTGCAATCGCATCGGCTCCGACAGCTTTAGCATTTTCAAAAATCTTGTGGCTGAGGGTCAAAACCGGATCGGTTTCGCCCATCAGTGCGAACGCTGTGCCGCAACAATCGGTTTTGTAAGACCAATCCAGCACGGTCGCTCCGACTGTTTCCAGAACCCGGTCCATGGTCATCGGATATTCGGGTTCGTCAAAGGCCATGGCTTTGGGGGGCCTGGTCAAAAGACATCCGTAATAGCAAACCACTTTAAAGCCGTGCAAATCACGGGTCACCGTTTCGTTTATGACTTCAGGATTAAGTTTATCAAATATTTCCAACGGATGAATAACGCTGACGCTATTCTGAAAGGGAGAATCAATTACTTCCAGTACAGCGTTACGTAACGTTATACTCCGCGAAGTTTCGTATAGGGCCTTTTTCAGGCGTGAAAAGCATTTGGCACACGGTACCGCCAACGCGTTGATGCCGGTTTTTTCGGCCAGGGCCAGGTTCTTTATCGGCAGCGCCGCAGCTATCAGATGGGAAACACTGTGGGCTGAAGAAGCCCCGCAGCATATCCAATCGTTAACTTCTTCGAGCTGGATCCCCAGGCACTCGCATACGGCTTTGAACGAAGCATCATACTCCGGGCATGTAGAGTGCAGTGAGCAACCGGGATAGTAACCGTATTTCATATTGTGATTTCTGGAATTACTCATTGTTGGCCCATTGTTTTTCCTTTTTTTTGGATTTTGAAAATATTTTTACGGACGAAGCTGATCTTCCAAGTGAAAGGCTCGGAAATAGTTTAAATTTTCCCTTGAATACCAGCTGAATACCAAGGTCGACATCCTTTGAAAACTCAAAAGACCGCATTTTCACATCGGTAATCGCGGCCAGTTCATAAACGCGGCCAAACCACTTCATATTGCGTAGAACAGCATTATGAAAGTTGTGCACTCTCGGTATTGCCGGTTTGACATTCTGTTTAAGGGCCATAATCTTACAAGCGTCCATCACCTTGGCAATATCGACTTCCTGGGGGCAGCGGGTGGTGCAGGTCTCGCAGGAGGCACACATCCACATGGTCTTGGAATGAAACACCAGGTCGGTGATTCCTAAACGGATGGCATGCATCAACTGTGCGGGTGGATAATCCATAGCAAAGCTCATGGGACAGCCCGCGGAACATTTGGAACACTGGTAGCAAAGATTAACATTTACCCCGACGTCTTGTTGGATTTTCTTCAATAGATTATCGTCAGGGACAAAGGTTTGAGTGCTTAGAGCTTCGGATGGTTTGGTCATGTCAAGTTGTCCTCCGCCGACACTGATAAATAGGGCAAAATTCGTTGACAAGCCTCTACGATGGCCCCCTGCATAGCCTTAGAAAGCCCCGGCTTTACAATATCCGGGATTTCTTCGGTTTGGGCGACAATGATTTTTACTTCAATGCCGGTATGGTTCCGGAGTTCTTCGAGCAGGTTCACCGTCGGGAATTGATGCAGGGAAAAGTTGAAGGTTTTATTTTCAGGGATCTGCTCAACCGCTATTTCAAAAACCTCTCCCGGCCTTCTGTCCGGCCGGTCCACGGCATCGACAATGATGATTTTTTGGGGCTTTTTTGTGCTCAAGATCAGGTCGAACAGGATGGAACGGATACTTGTACCCACATCGATGATGAGAGCATCGGCCGGAAGAGAATAGTTTTCTTTCAGGTAATTGACCACTGCCGGGCCAAAGCCGTCATCGCCAAAAAGGATGTTGCCGCAGCCAAACACCAGTATCGATTTTTCATACAATTCGCCAATCATTAAAAAATCATCACGCTTAAAAGCAACCGGAGCCGCAGAACACTTTTATCATTTGTCCTGTGGCTCCGGAAGTTGTGTTTGTTATCCTAGTTCTTGAACTGATCTACAATATTTCCGTTGGCATCGACAATGGTTAGCTCGACGGCGATGGTGCCGTCCAGGTTATGGGTGGAGCAGCTCAAACAGGGATCGTAAGCCCTGACGGCCATCTCCACCTGGTTAAGGATCCCCTCATCATAGTTGCCGTCTTTGATAAGGGTCTTGGCCGCCTGTTTGACCGACATGTTGATGGGACCGTTGTTTTGAGTGGTGGCCACGATCAGGTTGCAGTCGGTAAGGATGCCGTTGTCGTCGGTTGTGTAGTCGTGGATGAGAGTGCCGCGGGGAGCTTCCACGCAGCCGACACCCCTTGCCGCCCGGGGAGCTACCTCGACCCGGGTATCCCTGCTGGTTATTTCCGGATCTTTTAAAAGCTCTACAGCGTGCTCTGCGTGGTAGAGCAGTTCGATCAGGCGGGCCCAGTGGTAAAGCAGGGTAAGTTGGGCCGGCCGGCCGAATTTTTCCCGGAATTCCTCAAATTCCGCCTGGGCCAGTGGTGTGGCCATTTTGTCGCACACGTTGATTCGGGCCAGCGTGTTGACACGGTAAATTCCTTTGGGAGCATCCAGGTCCAGGTCGAAGCCTTCCCCCCAGATCTTTGCGTACGGGAATTTTTGGTAGCTGTAAGGCAGCACCTTTTCTTCGATGAAGTCCAGATACTGGTCTGCGGCGAAATCTTGGAAGCTGCCGTCAGGCTTCATCAACCGAAGCTTTCCGTCATAACAGTTCAGCGAGCCATCTTCGGCCACCATCCCCAAAAAACCGGTGGTGATAACCCCTACCGTTTTTATCACATCGAGGTATTTGGGAAAGATGTCCTCTTTGGCAAAGGCAATGCTCCATTTGGCAAATTCCAAAATTTCCTCTGCTATGGGGATAAGCTTATCCCTTTCCGCCTCAGTGAGTGGTTTGCTGAATCCTCCGGGAACCGCGGTCACCGGATGGATGGCCTTACCGCTTACGATGTTGAGCATCTGGGCGCCCAGATGCCGGTTGCGCACCACTTGCTGGCCGATTTCCGGGTTGGCCTGGGCAATGCCGATCACGTTGCGCACAGGGTATTCCGCATCCGGCCCCATGACAAAGTCGGGTCCCGAAAGGAAGAAGAAGTGCAGGATATGCTCTTCGGTGTAAGCAATGCTGTCGCACAGATCCCTGAGCTTGGTACCGGCCGGCGGCGGCGTTACGCCGAACACGGCGTCGGTGGCCTTGGCCGATGCCAAATGGTGGGACCAGGGGCAGACGCCGCAGATGCTGGTGACGATACGGGGCATTTCTTCAACCGGCCGGCCGATGCAGAATTTTTCAAAACCGCGCAGCTCGACGGTCTGAAACAGGGTGTCCTCCACGTTGCCCGTGTCGTCCAGATGGATGAGAATCTTGGCATGTCCTTCGATCCGTGTAACCGGAGCTATTGTTAATGTCGTTCCCATTTTTTATCCTCCTATTGTCCTGGTCTCTTGGGAAGCGGCCGCAACCTGTTGTGGCCACCAATATACCTGTTCAACAGCGCCCTCCTATCTTCCACATCTTTAGCGTTCAGGCCGATGGAGGTTATGGCGCCCATCATGTCCACCATAGGGTTGGCACCCTCACGAATAGGTCCGAAGCATCCCCTGCACGTCATAGCGCCTTTGATGCATCGGGGGACCTCCTCTTCCTCACTCCCGGCCATGGTGGTGCCGCAGCCCGCCTTGGTGACCGGCCCTAAACAGAGCTGGCCCTGCTCCATGAAGCACCTGGTGTTCTCCCAGGCCTCACCCCACTTAACATCCAGCGACGCGAGCGGTCGGGAGATGCTTCCCCCGGAGGCCTTCTCTTCTCTTTTGGTGGGACACTGGTCACATACGCTCCTTTCGGGAAGCTCAAACGGCTTTCCTTCCAGCAAAGCAGTCAGCGCCTGAACGATGAGGACCGGATTGGTGGGGCAGCCGGGTATGTGAAGGTCCACGTCGACGACTTCATCCAGGGCATAGACCCTGTCGAGAAGCGGCGGAAGATTTTGCGACGGCGTATCTGCGGGTTCAGTGGAAACAGAGCCTCTGAATACCTTCTCGAACAAATCATCCAGGGTGTCCATATTCGCCAAAGCGGGGATGCCGCCGTAGTTGGCGCAGGCGCCCAAGGCAATGAGGGTGTTGCATTTCTTTCTCATCTCCTCAGCCACGTGCTTTTCTTTTTCGTTTCTTACCCCGCCGGATACAATCCCAACATCGGCTTCCGGTATCTTGATGACGTTGGGATCTCCCTCCCCGGTTTGACCGTGATATTTACTGTCCATCAAAACGGGAATATGAACGAATTCCAGGCTGGCCAGCAGGTCCAGGAACGGTTCGCCGATGTCTAAGATACTGACTTCGCAACCGCCACAGATGTTCAGCCACTCCTCTGCGACTTTAACCATGTTTTCCCCCTTTCCTTTTCAAAAGTTTTCATGCAGTTTTTAGGTGATAGAAAATGTAACCATACATGCTTTTTTCAGAAAGGTAACACGCTCGGGTGCCACCTTTTTCCATTCAGTGCTTTTAATTGTTTGCTTCGGATTGCTCAACCACAATTCTTCTGGAATAGACCAGATACTGGTCTTTTTCTGCAAACAACTGAACCTCAAAACCGTTTTGCTGATAGCTTTCCAATGTCTGGCGAGCTTGGTCCTCGGTTTCGTAAATTTTCCCATCCCACATGAACTTCTTGCCTTCAAACTTTCTGGCTAGTGGTATGGTCATAATCCTACTTCTCCTAATTCGACCAAATTATAATTTCGTTTAACGTTACCGTGAGCGGGTAACGTGATGCTATACCCTGGTGCTGTATGGACTCGGGCCTAACGCTTTTAATGTCTCAGTCATCTCGGTTACTACATCGGCGAATCGTTGCGCTTCGGCCGAAGAGAACCATTCAATTCTAAACCGCTCCGGCTCCAGGCCGAAGTCTTCCAGCATCAAATCGATGCCTGCGGCGCGGTCTTTTGCTCTTAGATTACCTTCCAGGTAATGGCAGCTTCCGATATGTCACCCACACATCAGTAACCCGTCGGCTCCTTTCGTGAGTGCATCGATAATTAGATTGGAATGAACCATGCCGCTGCACATTACACGTATTATTCGTACATTAGCTGGATACTGAATCCTGGAAACACCGGCAAGATCCGCTCCGGCATAGGCGCACCAGTTGCAGCAAAAGGCGATAACCAGTGGCTCATATTGTTCGTTCATTCGCAAGACTCCTTGATCCAGCGCACTCAACCGGGCTATCTATTTTGAGATTCCTGTCACCTAAGAGCTGTTTTGCATTAAATGGGGAAAAGGAATGGAACCTCACAATTGAAAGACCACCCTAAAACAGAGGAATGAAACAAATACAAATCGAGTAACATTCCGGCATATCTGTGTCAAGAAAAATGTGCCACAATGTAGCAATTATTGGTATCACAATGTGGTAATAGTGTGCAGAGTATTACAGGAAAAATAAAAAGGGCAAGGCGTTAACCGGAATTTCTCAGGAGTCGGAGGAACCTTTACGAGCACAAACGAAAAGCTAGTTTTTCTTCAACTTAACTTTAACTCCAATCGTCTCCAGTTCGGCAACCCATTTATTGAGACGCTTGTATACTATTTCGTAAAAAATACTTATTAGAACTGCAGATTATACCGCAACAAACAGAACATACTTGCCAACGACCGGAAATCCACATACATAAAATTATGTAAATCTGACTAAAGGTGTATCCTTTTTATCCCTTCCGCCGTCTATAGGGTTAAAAAGGAGGTGATCTAAATGTATGCTTCAGAATTTTCAAGTTTTTCATTATGGTGGATATTCCCGATTTTGATGATAGCCATCTGTTTTTTCATGATGAGGGGTCGAAGGGGTTCGATGATGTGCGGGTTTGGCTCACGCGACACGGACAACCATCACATCGGCGCTTCAGAATCGGCGCTGGACATACTCGATAAGCGGTATGCCTCTGGCGAGATAGACAAGGAAGAATACGAAGAAAAAAAGAGCACCATAACTAAAATTGATGATAGACAAACTTTAAAACACTAACGGAGGATTAAAATGCAGACAGAAGAAACAAAAGACAACGGAACTAAAGCAGAAGGTACAGACTTTGGATGTTGTAACCCGGAGAATTTTCAAAAGATGTTTGAAATGATGAGCAAGTGCTGTCCCGGCCAGGGTGATTCCCCTGATTTTTCCGCCATGAAAGGCGCCATGATGAAAAACATGATGGAAACGTGCTGCGGGGTTAAAACAACCGACAGCCAAAATGGGACAAGTGCAAAGTGATGATTGACGGTTGCTTCCTGGTGTGTTTGGGAAGGATCTTGAAAAACTTTATCGATGAAGAGCGGATAATTCATATCGATGTCCTGCCTTTACACCAGAAGTACGGGGATGTATTCCTGTATACCGATGTCCCGGAAGCTGAACGGACCGAAGTTGCACGGGAGGTTGCCGATAAGCTTTTGACCATGCTGAAAGAAGAAGGTGTGGGCTATGCGCCAAAAGCAACCGATACCAAAGAGGAGACGGAATCCACTGAGAAGGAAGGTTGTTGCTCCTAACGGCCCATGACGGCTCCAGCATCGTGGAGATCATGGCCCAGGGGAATAAAGAAATTTTCCTACCTTGCGCCCACAATGACAGGACGGTTCTGCTAAAACGCAGGCCGTCCTTTACCTCCCACCCAATGGGTTTTATTTGTGGTTAATAGTATTTTTTCAGGAACTAGGCTATACATGTAGTATGCCGAGTGTCTGAAAAAATACTACAACGCAGTAGATGGGACTTTTTACGACGCCATCAAACAAGATGTTCGACAGTAACTTTATGACAGAAATTCTAAAAGGAGGTGCAGTATGAGACGGAAGCAATCATTATGGTCAACGGTTAAGATTCTAATGCTGGCCGTTCCGGTTTTATGGCCCTGGAATCACGCCCTGGCTCAGACAGAA
>SDBU01006013.1_pt1 | contig 14365 bp, 13 predicted proteins | sample 2277071 | NCBI WGS metagenome assembly SDBU01 (sample SAMN10397929, study PRJNA504765) | marine sediment metagenome | isolation source: marine sediment core GS08_GC12, 126 cmbsf | place: Arctic Ocean: Gakkel Ridge, Loki's castle | collected 2008
TCGTGCTGAAGATCTCTGAGATCATGGGAGTTGAGGCTGCGGCTATGGCAGAACAACGAGTCACCCAGGTGTATTGCACTGGCGGCAGGGATAAAGCGGAATATGAGTTTACCTACAGCGGCATTCGGGACTGCAACGCTCTCTATGCTCTTTACGGCGGCGATAAAAAGTGCAAACATGGCTGCCTGGGGCTGGGCAGTTGTATACTCGTCTGTCCGGTAAATGCCATTTCCTACACTGAGAATGGTCTGGTTTGGGTAAATAAAGATCTCTGCATTACCTGCGGAAAGTGTATTGAAGTATGTCCCACCGGGGTTATGCGCTGGCTGCCCTATGAAAGTGATTATCTGGTCGCCTGTAATTCGACTGATAAGGGAGGGGTAGTCAGAAAGATCTGCAAGATTGGGTGTACAGGTTGTAAGATTTGTGAAAAAAAATCTCCCGACGGTGGGTATAAAGTGGAAAATTTTCTCTCCCGTATTGATTACCAGGCAGAAGGAGAGAGAGAATCAGGAGCTGTAGCCTGTCCTACTAAATGTATTATAAGGAATGATGTAGAAATCAAGAAAAAATGAATTCTGTCCAATTGATTTTCGGAACCTGCAATCACCAGCCTGAAGGCAGTGTACATTCACAATTTGAATCTGCCTATCAGGAGAGTTATAAACCCTTCTTGACTACTTTAAATTCCTTCCCTGATTTTCCGGTTGTGCTTCATTATTCCGGTTCTCTGCTAAAATGGATACAGAAAAACCATCCTGAGTTTTTTATGCTGCTGGAAGAGATGGTCCACCGTAAGCAGGTTGAGCTTTTGGGAGGCGGTTTCTATAATCCGATTCTATCAATGATCCCTAATGCGGACAAAATCGGCCAGATGGAAATGCTGACTACTTTCCTGCGCACCAATTTTGGCAACCGTCCAAGGGGCTGCCTGCTCAGTGGGCAGGTATGGGAGCCGGGTTTAGCCCTTATTTTAGATTCCAGCGGTATGGAATACACCTTTCTTGCTGACCGCTATTTTCTGATTGCCGGTTTGGAAGAGAAAGAGCTCTTTTTACCCTACCTTACTGAAGATCAGGGTAAGGTTGTTTCTGTATTTCCCCTGTCAATTGACTTAGGCAGACTTATAGCGACATACCGGTCTGTTGAAATAATAGATTATTTAAAAGATGCGGCAGATACAACGGGCAGAAGGGTTGCCTCCATTCTGATCGATGGAAATAAATTTACCCATAAAAATGAAAAATGGCTGATTGGTTTTATTGAAGCTGTTAAAAAAAACTCTGGGTGGCTTATACCGGTGACTTCCCGGAAATATATGCGCAATAACGGGCCTGAAGGCAAAATATATTTCCCCTGTCTGGCTGATGAAGAGATAATGGCCCGGGTGCTGGGCCGAAAGCGTGAAAAGCAATACCTGAAGATAAAGGAGAAGATAAGAAAATATCCTGCCGGTAACATTTTCCTGCATGGCGGGATTTTCCGCCAGTTTATGACCCGTTATCCGGAGATAGACCTGCTCTATGCGCGAATGATCTATACCCATCTGCTGGTTAACCAGGTCAGGGGTGATAAATATAAAAAGAAGTCGGCTCGGGATGAACTCTGGAAGGGGCAGGCAGGTTGTGTTTTCTGGAACTCTCCGGCAGGGGGAATCTATGCCAATCATCTGAGAAAGGCCGCTTATCGTGCCTTTCTGGAGGCTGAGAAAATAACCAGGGTACCGGAGATGTTCATTCCCGCGATAATCAGTGTGGATTTTGATATGGATGGAGACAAGGAGTTTCTCTATCAGGGCAAAATGATGAACGCCTATATTCATAAGAGAGGCGGTTCGCTTTTTGCCCTTGATTTTTTACCTGTCTATTGGAATTATCTGGACACCCTCTCACGCTGGCCTGAGTCTTATCATGAAAACCGGCAGCAGGGCTGCGACTGGTATCCTCGCCGCAGTTTTCTGGATCATTTTTTTACACAGGATACTACAATAGCTTCATTTGACACCATGGATTATCAAGAAGCCGGCGATTTCCTATGTTCAAGTTATGAATTAGTGGAAAATAGAAAAGAACCACCCGGGATAACCCTGCGCTTTGAAGGGAGCGTTAAGCAGGGCAGGTCAAGGTATGCTCTGGCCCTGGAGAAACGTTTTGTCTTTTCAGAGACAGGGGTTGAAGTATATATAAAGCTTATCAACATATCTCCTGAAAAACTCAAACTCTGGTATGGGTCAGAGATCAACCTTGCTCTGGCTTCCATGAGCCCTGAGAGTATGCGCATTTTTGGGGTAAAAGATAAGGAAAAGCACGAGATTACTGCTGATAAAAAGAGCAGGGATAGGGTAGATTCCCTGGTCATTCGTGATCTTATTAATAAGGTGGCTATTATTCTCTCTTCAGATAGAAAACTGGAAATATGGAGTCTGCCGGTGGTAACCACTTCACAAGCTGAAGGCAGTATGAAAAAGATCTACCAGTCTTCCTGTTTTATCTGTCATTGGCAGTTGGAACTGGATAGTCAGGATAGCTGGGAGACAAACCTTTCCCTTAAATTACAGAAAAAAAAGAGCGCATTGTAGAGTTGTGGAGCTTAAATAAATATTTACGTTTTTTAGTTTATTGCTGAAGTTTCTGATAACAGGCTTCAAGCCAGGGCTGTATTTGCGTATAGTTGTGATCCATAGCCAGGAGAAAGGTCAGGAAGGCTTCCCTGTATTTTTCCTGGAAGTAGAGAGATTGGGCCAGGTAGAAATGGGTGCGCGCCTCAATGTCGCCTGAGCGCCGGATGCTTAAGAATTTATTAAAGAGCACCTCTGCCTGTGAAAAATTGCCTTGAAGCAATTGTTCCTGAAGAATACCTTTAAGAGCGTATCCCTCGCCGCCGCTATTTCCTCCCTGATCAGCTCCCAGTATCTCAAGCTGAATTTCAGGTGAAACACTTTCCGAAAGGCCGGAAAATATTTTGGCAATCGCTTTTTTAGTAGCCGGCTTCAAGGATTCGATCTGTTCCGGCAGCAGGAAGGGAAGAGAAGAAGTCAGCTCCTCCCCCTGCTCGACACCAGAGTCGATTAAAAGATAGGGCAGGGGAAGGGGTCTCAATTGGGAGGATGAAACAGGCAGTCCCGTACGGCTGGAGCTTAGAGGAATCTTTACGGGCAGTCGGGTGGAATTCTCTCCCTGCAGCAGTACCACTTTGCCAAGTTTAAAGAGATCACCATCAATAACTGTATAATAATAATCAACTCCGGGAATGGGTAAATCCCGGTATTGACTGGAGTTTCTATTAAGTGTTACTGGAGAGGAAGCCCGTAATAGATCTTCTGAGCTTCGCACCGGTAGAGTGGAGCGGAACAGCAGGAGCTGCCGCTCCGGTTTTGAAGATTCAAAATTCACTATAATTGTCTCGCCCTGTACAACAGCTGTGATGTTTGTAACTGAGGCGGCGAGATCTTCCTCTTTACCGGCCCTGGATACACCTACCGGCAGCGAGGTCTTGTTGCGAAAGGGAATAAAGAGCCGGTAAAGATTACCCTCCTGGTCTTCCAACAGTACCGCATAATAATATTTGCTTGTATCCGGCGGCAGGTCTATATAGTAGTTCTGGTCAGGAGCCAGACGTGCTATAAATTCAGATTGGCTGAAGTTTGCTTCGCTGATTTCCTCGATATGACGGTAAACCTGTTTATAGCTTTTTATGTCGGCGGAGCTTTTCCAGGTCAGCTTGATGCTGGATTCTTCAGTCGTAGCCTTAAGGCGAGAAATAAAGGGGGCAAAAACCTCTGTTTTTTCTTCGGCGCCCAATTTAGGGAGCAGAGTCAGGATCAGGAAAAAATAAAATAAAATTCTTTTCATTCTTATATTCTAATCGGCTGTATTAACATTTTGCTTGAAAAAAGGATATTCTCAACCCTTCGAATGTCAATTGACACAGGATATCCAAATCTTTAAACTATGGCAAGATATGTTTGTAGCGGTTTCCTGTGACCTGGCCAGTAATGATCACCGGGATACGGTTTATCAAATCTTCAGCCAGTATGGATTAAAACAGATTCTGACCAATCTCTTTGAATCTACCTCGATCAGCGAGAAGCTTCTATCAAGGTTAAAGAGGGATATTGACCGGGTCACCGATTCTTATGATGGTCTCCGCTTTTATCAATATCCTGTAGAAGATACCCTGGTTATTACTTCGCTAAAAGAAAAGAAGTGGCGTAAATTGACCATCAAGGTGTAGCCGGTTCCAAGGAGGAAATAATTGCTCGTTGAACTTCAAGATCGTTTAGAATCTTTTAGCAAGGTCATTAAAGATGCCTGGAGGCATCTTTGACCCGGAAAAGATAAAAAAGAATATTGCGCGGCTGGAGCAAGAAACCGTAAAGCCCGATTTCTGGCAGGAGCGCAAAAAAGCTGAAGAGGTCCTGACCCGGCTTAAAAAAAACCGCAGGCGTATAGATCCCTGGAGTCGGCTGAGCAGTGAATTCAGCGAATTAAATGATTTGTTTAAGCTTGCCTTAGAGGAAAATGATCAATCCCTGGAAGCTGAAATAACCGGAAACCTTATCAGACTGGAAGCGAGATATTCCGAATTAAACCTTCTGGAACTGCTGGGTGGGGAGAGTGATTCCTGCTCCGCTTTTCTAACCATTCATTCCGGAGCCGGAGGTACTGAAGCCTGTGACTGGGTGAGTATGCTGCTGCGGATGTATAGCCGCTGGGCGGATCAACACGGGCATAAAACAGAAATTGTTGACCTTCTGGAAGCAGAGGGAGGAATTAAATCGGTTACCACTGAAGTGACGGGTGAGTATGCTTACGGCTACCTCAAGGCTGAATCAGGAATTCACCGGCTGGTGCGTATCTCGCCCTTTGATTCGAGCAGCAGACGCCACACCTCTTTTGCCTCGGTGTTCTGTTCACCGGTGATAGATGAAACCATTGAGGTGGATATCAAAGCGGAAGACTTGAGAATTGATACCTACCGTGCTGCCGGAGCCGGAGGGCAGCATGTTAATAAAACTGATTCGGCAGTACGTATAACTCATCTTGCCACCGGAATTGTGGTACAGTGCCAGAATGAAAGGAGCCAGTTCCAGAATAAGGCTCAAGCCATGAAGATCCTGCGATCCCGTTTGTATGAGCACTACCTGAAGCAGCGGGAGAGCGAAAAGGCTGAGCGTGAAAAGGAAAAGAAAGAGATTTCCTGGGGTAATCAGATACGCTCTTATGTATTCCAGCCCTATACCATGGTTAAGGATCATAGGACAAACTATGAAACTGGTAATATCCAGGCGGTAATGGACGGCGCACTGGATCCTTTTATGCAGGAATACCTGAAACAGGCGAAAGACAGGTAGGAAATAATGGCTATCAATATAATGATCGTTGATGACCTGGCGTTTATCAAATTACTGCTTAAAGATCTTATTGAGAAGGCAGGGTTTCGGGTTGTCGGAGAAGCCTCTGATGGGGAAGAGGCTATAGATATGTACCAGGTGAAAAAACCTGATCTGGTGCTCCTGGATATTACCATGCCGAAAATGGACGGCATAACGGCTTTGAAAAAGATCCTGGCTTTGGACCCCGGCGCAAAAATAATCATGTGTTCCGCTCTTGGACAGCAGCGGTTGATTGTGCAGGCTATCCAGCTTGGGGCAAAAGATTTTATTGTCAAGCCCTTCCGCCCGGATCGGGTGATCTCTTCAATAAAAAAAGCCCTTGATATTGAATAATGAAATATTATTTGTATCTTATCCTGACAATTTTATTAAGCAGTCAGGCTGCTGCCCTGCATGCGGGAGATGCTTCACCCTTTTCCCCGCCTGTTGATGACCGGGAGAACTGGTCAATAGGTATCTGCTCTCTGGAGGTTAAAGATGTAACACCAGCCAACAGTTATCTGAGTCACAGTGTGCCCCTGCAATTTAAAAAGGAACTGCAGAGTATCTCCAGCCATTATTTTTCTGAAGCGGAAAAAAGAGGGTACCGTGAATCGCTTTTAAAAAAGGAAAGGCGAAAACAGGGCGATAATCTGGCTAAGTTACGTGTTGAGCGTGATGAGTTGCTTTTTAACCAGTCTAAAGACACAACTCTGGATGCGAAGATCGAAGAGACTATTGACTACCTTAATTACCTGCGTAATCTGGAGCTATCGGACATTGAGCTTGCCGACCAAAAAGCGGTTGAGTTTAAAAGCGGTCAGGAGGAAGGGCAGCTGCTGGCGCCGCCTCTCTATTCTCCATTACGCTATGCCCACCAGCAGGAAGTGGAGTTGTTGATCTGGGGCACTCTTGAAGAGTACCAGGGCTACCTCTATTTTGAGGTTTATGCCCTGTCGCCTCATCTGGGTAAAGAGGTATTTGTCTATCGCAACGCGGTGCTGCCTGAGGAAATTTCTTATTTATTATCTGACATTAATCAAGAGCTGGCCGTTATTGTGCTTGGCAGTGAAAGTGTATCCCTAACTATCCACCCGGAACCTATGGAAAGCGAGATATACCTTGACGGCGCTTTCGTGGGCAGCGGGGTTACTGCCCTGAAGTTCCTGCTTCCCGGGGAAAAAACCCTAAGAGTCTCATGTCAGGGCTATCTGGAGGAATACCGGCAGATAGAACTCGTTCCGGGAGAGCATTACGATCTATGGATAGCTTTAGCCGCCCGCGAGATGGAATATCTGTCTGTTAACTCAAAACCGCAGGGAGCATCGATATATCACGGTTCACAGTGGTTGGGACGTACACCTCTTGAAATGGCAGTACCGGCGCCTGCAGTCAGCTCAAGACTGCTGCTGCGCAAAGAGGGGTATAAAGATTATCCCTTTTATCTGGATAGTTCTTTTACCGGTAATATTGACCTGACATTGGAGCGCGATATTCTGGCGGATAGTGTTGTTCAGACAAAAAAAAGAGATCAATTCTACCGCGCCTTTGGCATTTGGGCTTTAACAGTGCCGTTGCCCTTTTTTCTCTATGGCATAACCGCTGATTATGCTTTGGCTTTTCAGATGGCGGATTATTCAGGTAATCCTGAAGCAAGCCGGCTGCGAAGCACAGGAGTGGTTTTTTACTATTCCTATCTGGGTGCGCTTTTTATAAGCAGTTCACTTTTTCTTAAAATGATATTTAATCTTTTCGATTATATCAGCTCTGCGGACAGAAAAGCCGGATAGCGGGAGGTTTTAGAGCATGGTAAAGAAACGGGGGCTGGCTTCCCAGCTTAAGAATCTATTCATGAACAGGAGCAGCGATCCGCTCTTTTTTAAAGATATGGAAGAGGCTCTGATCGAGGGTGACCTGGGGCCCCTGACAGCTGCTGAAATAATTGCTGACCTTAAGACCAGGGTTGCAAGGAATAATCTGAAAAGCAACGAAGAGGTCTTTAGTGAGTTAAAGGGTATTTTGCACCATTCTATTATGGTAAATACAATCCTTCCGGAGAGCGGCAAGCTTAATATATACCTGGTAATAGGAGTAAATGGAGTTGGTAAAACAACAACAATAGCCAAACTCGCCGCGTACTTTCGCCGCAGCGGCGGCAGTGAGAAAATACTCTTGAGCGCCGGCGATACCTTCAGGGCAGCGGCAATTGAGCAGTTGAGCCACTGGGGGCGGGAGTTGGGCCTGCAGGTTATAAAGCAGTCTTCGGGAGCTGATCCCGGTGCGGTTATATTTGACACAATTTCCAGTGCTCAAGCACAGGGCGCAGAAGTAATTCTGGCCGACACGGCCGGCCGGCTGCACAACAAGGCTCATCTGGTAAGGGAACTGGCTAAAATCGATAAAATTATCTGCGCCAGGGTTGAGTTGGGGATTTACCGCAAGGTCCTGATTATCGACGCTACAACCGGACAGAATGCTTTAAGACAGGCTGAGATCTTTAAGGAGGCAATTGGTGTAGATTCCGCTATATTAACCAAATATGACTCCACTGCCAAAGGTGGAATAGTAATCCCTCTCTGCCGTACCTGTCAGATTCCTTTCTCTTTCCTTTGTACCGGTGAGGAGCTTAACCATATCACGCCATTTAATAAAGAGAGCTATCTGGATTCTTTGATAGAAGTTTCATGAAACGGGCAATTCCTCTACTCTATATTCTCTTAACTGTGCTGGTGCCCGCTGAAGAGCGCTTTTTCCGTTCCAACCAGATAGGCATGGCCCTGCAGGAGATAGCCTGGTACCAGAGGGATGAACATCTCTATATCTTAGAGGTCAAGAAAGAAGAGGCAAATGAAGGCTTTAAGGAAATCAGAAGGCTCATACATTCGGGAGAAGAGGTGAAAAGATGGGAACTGTTATCGAATGTACGGGGTAGAGTTCGTGAAGAAAGGATCTATGAAAAAGAGCGCTTGAGTGATTTCCGGCTTATGGATGAGCTGGGCAGGGTGATACTTGAAGAGAAATATGACCATGATAAAGCAAAAAGCCGTGTGCTTTTTTACTATTCGAGTGCGGGTTTGAGCAGGGCTGAATATTTCGATAAAGAGGGCAATCTGCTCTATGAGGATCGTTATCGGCTCGGAACTTTAGGGGAATTGCTGGAGGTTAAAAGAGTAGAGCCTGAGATACCTGCCGTATCGTTTTCCCTGACCCTGGTGCAGGCGCAGGGGGTAATTTATGAGGAACGTCTAAAAGATAGAGAAAGAAGCTATATTTCCCGTTATAACAGCGACGGCAAACTCTTAAGCTACCAGGTATGGAAAGATGATGAGCTGGAGAAATCGCTTTCTGTAATAGAGGATGGGCACTATTCTGAAGAGACTGATTATCTCAGCAATAGAAAGTATTTAAGGCATTATGACGATCGCGGCAGGCTGGTCCTGGAAGAAGCTGAGTATTCCGGCGAGATAATTGAGCGGGTGGAGCTTTTTTGGGATGAGAAAGACCGTATGTTGCGAAAAATCAGGCGCGGTAATATGGGAATAGAAGAATGGAATTACCGGTACAACAGCAGCGGAAAACTACAGAGTGAGGATTATTGGATCAGGGGAAGCCTGGTCAGAAGCGTGGAGTATCTGGATGAAGAGCAGCGGCTGGAGGAATTATTCCGAGATGATGAGCTCTTTATGAAGATCTATTATACTTCCGGAATAAAGGAGAAAGAGCAGGTAATAAGAGAGGGCAAGGTAATCCGTCAGCGGCTGTATGGGGGCGGGGAATGAAACTTAAGTTTATCCTTTTTGTGGGCTTAAGGTATTTCAAAGCCAAAAGGAAAAGCAGCGGTCTGGCCTCATCCCTGCTCTCTATGATCGGTGTTGGCGTGGGAGTAATGGTTTTGACTGCTGTGTTGGGGGTGATGAATGGTTTTCAGCTCGGATTTATTGAGAGCATTCTGGAAGTAAGTTCTTATCATCTGCAGATTACGGCGGGGCAAGGTGTAAAAGAAGAGAGATTTGCAGAGCTGGAGAATATAAGAGTTATTCAGTCGGTAGTTTCTTTTACTGAGAGTCAGGCTATTGCCGAGGGCAAGTATGTGCGGCAGCGGGGCTGCCGGGTGCGGGGGCTCCCGGTTGATATTCTTAAGCGTGATCCCGGTTTCCGGAACTCCCTGGAAATAACAGCCGGTGTTTTTGATCTTAACCCTGCTAATTCCATAGTTATCGGAGTGGAACTGGCCAGGCACCTGGGGCTGGCTGTGGGTGAGGAAATCGTTCTGGCTGCTCTTGCCGGTGATTCTTTAGGCAAACTGGCGCCGATAAAAGAAAGCTTTACCATAAGCGCTCTTTTTCGCAGCGGCTACTATGAATATGACCTGGGACTGGCCTTTGTATCCAACGAGACTGCGGGAAATTATTTCTGGCCGGAAAAAGAGCCTCCATTGACCCTGGGAATCAAACTGAAAAACCGTTTTCAACTGAAAGAGGCTGAGGAGAAAATAGCTGCTGCTCTGAGAGAAGCTCCGGGCTCCGGGTATAAGCTGGTAACCTGGCGTGATTATAACCGGGCTTTTTTCAGTGCTCTGCGCATGGAAAAGATTATAATGATGCTGCTTATTGGCTTGATTTTTATCGTGGTGGGTTTCAATATTTATCACACCTTGAGGAGGACTGTACGTGAGCGGTATGAAGAGATAGCCCTGCTAAAGGCTATTGGCGCTCCCGCGTCCACAATTCAATACATCTTCATCCTCGATGGTTTCCTGATAGGCTGCCTTGGCGCCGGAGTGGGTATGGCCATGGGGTTGTTGGTAACCGTCAATATAAACGAAGTATTCGCAATTGTAGAGACACTGATAAATCTTGTTCTTGGGGTAATGGCGGTTTTATTCGCAGCGCTCTCTAATCCGGGAATGGGAGAATTTACCATCTTTTCTCCCGCCTATTTTTATCTTATTGAGGTGCCGAGCAGAGTGCTATTTCCTGAGGCTTTACTGGTCCTGCTTTTAGGATTATTATCCGCCACTATGGCTGCTTTTTTTGCCTCACAGAGGGTAGCAGAGATTAAACCTGCTCAAATATTACAGTATCAGTAGCAAGGGGTTTTAGGTTCAGATGAATATTATAGAAGTGGTTTCACTTTCCAAGACTTATAGGACCGGAACCGATGAGGTGGAGGTCCTCCAGGAACTTAACCTGATTCTGGAACAGGGGGAAACCACGGTTATCACCGGGGAGAGCGGTTCAGGCAAGACCACTCTGCTTAATCTGATCGGCGGCCTGGACGATGCGACTTCAGGCAACATTATTTTTAATGGGAGCGATATTGTGGGGCAGAGTGAGGCTGAGCTTACCCGGTATCGCAGCAGCAGTTTGGGTTTTATCTTTCAATTTCACTATTTATTAAAAGATTTTACGGCTCTGGAAAATGTAATGCTCCCGGCCCTTATTGAAGGCTTAAGCTTAAGAGTTGCTGGAAATAGAGCTGAAGAGCTGCTCAATAGAGTGGACCTGCTTAAAAGAAAAGCTCACTACCCGGTAGAGCTCTCCGGCGGCGAACGTCAGCGAATTGCGGTTGCCCGTTCCCTGATGAATGATCCCGTACTTATCCTGGCCGATGAACCTACCGGAAATCTAGATGAAAAAAACTCTGATCAGATTGAAAAAATATTATTTGAGCTGGTCTGTGAATATAAAAAGACCATGCTGCTGGTAACCCATGATAATGAACTGGCCGCCAGGGGTGATTACCATTTTTGTTTAGAGCATGGAAGATTGAAGAGAAAATGAAACTTTTTTTTCCTTTTTTTCTGGGCTTCAGATACCTTCGGGGAAGGAAAAAGGGGGGATTTTTCCCCTATCTGCGCGGTTCTATTATTGGCATAGCCTTAAGCTTAATTCCGCTGGTAGTTGTTTTAGAAGTGGCGGATGGTATGATAGAGGGAATTACCAGGCGTTATCTCGAACTCGGCACCTATCACCTGCAAATCCATTTAGACAGAAATATCGGGGATAGGGAGCATCAGAAAGTAAGGAAACTGCTTGAAGATAGTCTTAAGATACGGCAGGTTTTCGAGGAACGCCAGGGAATGGGCCTTCTGTACTCTTCTGATTCACGCTACGGCGTACTACTGCGTGCTGTAAGCCCGGAAATTTATAATGAAGATGAAAATTTTAGGAAATATTTTCAGATTGTTGAAGGGGATTTCAATCTTGGCAGGGCAAATTCCATACTGCTGGGTAAGGAAGTAGCCGCTATTCTTGAAGTAAAGGTAGGCGATGGAATTAAGGTGCTTACCTCAAAAATAAGAGAAGATGGCTCTTTTATACCCAAAGTTACCAGATTAAAGGTAACCGGTATCTTTACCACCGGTTATCAGGAACTCGATCGGCTCTGGAGTTATATCCCACTGAATACCGGACGCAGGATAATCCCTGAGGAGAATTCCAGCGATTTTTTTGGTATCAAGGTAGGAGACCCCTATAACCGAATTGCGGAGCAGGCGGCGCAACTTGCCTCCCTGCTTCCGGAGAGAACACATATATATACCTGGTATGAATTAGAACGGGCCAATTACAAGTCTTTCCAGACTACAAAGGCTCTGCTTCTTTTTATAATGGCTCTGATTGTGGTTGTAGCCTCGGTAAATATCTCCTCGGGGTTAATTATGCTGGTATTGGAGAAGAGGCAGGAATTAGGGATTCTCAAGAGTATAGGCGCAGGTCCCGAGACAATTTCTTTATCGCTCCTGGTTTCCGGTTTTTCAGCCGGTTTGCTGGGCTCCCTGCTGGGTATTATTCTGGGATTGGCAATAGCTGTTAATATTAACGAGATCATCTGGGGTATCGAGTATGCTTTGAACCTGGGTTTAGCTATAGGCAGAAATATACTGGCGCCGCTGGTGAATTTTACCGAAATGAAGCCGGTGAAGATATTTGATCCAGCCTTTTACCTGGAACAGATTCCCATCAGGATTAAGTTGTTTGAGCTTTTTCTGATTGCTTTCCTGACAATTCTGCTGGCTACCCTGGCTGCATATCTGCCGGCACGAAAAGCCGGACAAACCAGGCCGTTAGAGATAATAAGAAAGTATTAGTGTTAAGCGGCTGCTTTGCTCAATTTGCTAATTTTGTTAGCTTTCTCTTTGCTTTATCTTAGAAAATGTTATATTTTTAAAATAAGGCGAGAAAGAAATTGCGTTGTCAAATTTGTAATAAAGAAATAGCAGTTATCCATATTGAACAGATAATGGGAAACAAGAAGGTCGATCTCCATCTCTGTGATGGTTGTGCCCATGAGCATGGGATTACTACTGCTGACGATAAAATTGAAGTATCTATTCCCGATCTTCTGATCAGTTTAGTTGCCAGGGGCAAAGAGAGAGCTCCAATGCCGGCGAAATGTACTCAATGCGGCAGAAGCTGGCAGGAGATCAAAAAAGAGCAAAAGGTTGGCTGCAGCGAATGTTATGTGATTTTTAACCGGCCTATCCGTTCTTTCTTAAGTAAAAACCGGCAGAATAGCGATCACCAGGGTAAGTATCCCCGGCGGCTTTTGCCATATATGACTTTCCTGGTTGATGTGCTGAAATTGAAAGAGGAGCTGAAAGCGGCCCTGAAATGTGAGGATTATGAAACTGCAGCCTCCTTGCGTGACCGTATCCAGAAGCTGGAGTGCTTTCCCCGGGGTAATAATGGCTGAGATAAGCGATTTTAAAGCTATAGAGGGTTTGTTCTGTTCTGCCGGCCCTGACATGGATGTAGTTGTTTCCAGCAGGATCAGGCTGGCGCGTAATATCGTGGATTATCCTTTCCCGTCAAAGCTGAAGGCGCAGGATGAGGAGAAGCTGCGTGATGAAGTTATTCAGGCCCTAACCGACCTTGATTTGAATTTCACCATACTTCATCTGGATAATTTAAGCCGGACTGACAGGCAAATCCTGCTGGAAGAGAACCTTATCACCAGCAAGCTGGTTGAGGCGAAGAACAAGGCGATAGCTTTAAATGATCACAGCTTTATTGTTGTAATGATTAATGCTGAAGATCATCTGCGCCTGGCAGCAATGCAAAGCGGCCTGGCATTGACAGAGAGTTACCATGCTGTAAACCAGATTGATAACCAGCTGGAAAAGCATTTGCAGTTTGCCGCCACCTATGAATGGGGTTATCTCAATACCTCTTTTTCCGATCTGGGAACAGGTATGAGAGCATCCGTTCTTCTCCACCTGCCCGGGTTAATTGCCGATTCCACTATTGATGAGGCAGTAAGCACAGGTTTAGAGTTGGGTTTGAAGGTTAAGAGCTATGCGGGCGCCGGTGAAGTTTCTTTGGGGGGCATGTATCAGTTTTCCAATGCAGCCAGCCTGGGCATCAGCGAGGTCGAGATTATTGATTCTCTGGAGATGATGGTTCTGGAAATTGTGGACTTTGAACGGCAATCCCGTCAGAATATGCTCAATACAGGGCGAATAGAGATCGAAGACAGGATTTTTCGCGCTTTGGGAGTGCTCAAACATTGCCGCAGGATATCCGCGGTTGAAGCTATCGAGCTCTTATCTCAGATACGTCTGGGAATCAGTCTGGGATTGATTAATAATTTAGGTATAGAGAAGTTAACTGCACTGCTTTTTCTCTGCCAGAGCGCACATATTAAAAAAATACTTGATACAATGGATGATGGGGCGGATAATAATTTAGTAGATTATTCTAGGGCTGAAATTATACGGGATGCTTTGGAGGATAAACAATGTTTAAAGGGTTAACTCAGCGGGCTCAGAAGGTTCTCACCATTCTCGCCCAGGAGGAAGCAAAACGTTTCCATTCTGAGCAGCTTCTCCCGGAGCATGTTATTCTATCTCTTTTAAAAGACGGCCAGGGTGTAGCAGTGAAAGCGCTGCAGAAAGCAAAAGTTTATATCGGTGAAATGCAGCTGGAAATAGAAAACAGTCTTCCCATGGGGAAAGGGGGGCTTATCCTGGGCGATGTACCCCCCTCAAGG
>SDBU01006014.1_pt1 | contig 14362 bp, 22 predicted proteins | sample 2277071 | NCBI WGS metagenome assembly SDBU01 (sample SAMN10397929, study PRJNA504765) | marine sediment metagenome | isolation source: marine sediment core GS08_GC12, 126 cmbsf | place: Arctic Ocean: Gakkel Ridge, Loki's castle | collected 2008
GCTTTCCTCGGTTCATCTTACAGCTCCAGGAACGCCAGGTTCTTTCCGCCGGTTGCACAGATGGCGTTGATCTGTCCTCTCAAACCAGGATCACCGTCACGAAGCACTACTGGCGGCATACCTACCTGGAGAATGATTCCTTGATTCAAAACGGCATCTTCGTCTATTGCCACGTAGATGTCTTCGTTTGAACCATTCGAGAGATACAGGACGTTCCTCATCGGATTCTTGTCCCGCACCTTCGTCGAGTGGCCTTCTATACTCTGTTTCCCAATCATCCCTCTTCCCTCCTCCGCAAAAGGTGTGTGGCAGGGGGCCTGCATCGACCCCCTACCAACACACTTAACTTACTTCACCAGTCGATTACTACGGCAGCACGATGTTGCCCTTGCTATCTCTCTTTACGCGTGAGTGAGGCATCCGTGAGAAAGCGATCCTCACTTCGCCCGCGATGGTGAGAGCGTTGTCCGTCCCGCCAGAGTCTTCAGTCAACAGGAGCTGGATAACCTCGTGGGTCCCAACTGCCAAGTCGATATCAGACGTGACCAGGATCGGCACATTCGCACCCTCGGCATCGACAGCGTCCACAAAGTCCGCTGACTTATCCGTGAGTGCCGCAAAGGCGTCCGTATCCGTATTCGTTCCAACGAAGACTTCCGTTGTACCGGCAGACGTCTGGGTGATGTCTGCCTCAACGATTACTCCGTGGACCGCGATCCCAGTTGCCGGCATACCGGCAATAGGAATCGTTACGGGTGTCGTGGTTGTTACCGTTTCGTCGAACTCCAGCCTTACTATTCGGATCTCAGTATCTTCTACGCTACCCGGAAGATCCTCATAGACGTTGTCGTTACTGTCCTTATACAACGGCGACATAGTTACCTCCCGAGTTAATCAGCTACACCAGCGGTGTAGAACGTGAAGACACCATGATCCAAACTGTTAAACTGCGCTTTTTGCATCCCGCGGATCTCTTGGAGACCCCAACCCTGACGATTACCGTAGTCGTCAACGTCTCGGATGGGTGTCGTGAGCTTCGCCCACGCCACTTTGAGGGCCTGCGCTCCGAGCAAGAAGCTCTGGGCAACATCAATACCAGCGGTGCCCACCCCGGTAAGCAGGGGTAACTTCTCGTACTCGTAAAGCATAAGCCCTTCCCAGACGCCTAACGCGCCGGTAAACATCGGATTGGTTTTCCCTCGATCAGCCGCGTTTTTCTGGATGTCGCCCCACTCATTTTTTCCAACGTTATCCTTCAGGTCACGGGTCGCATAGGGGTGGAGAATGACGATGAAAAACTCCTCGCCATTGACCATCCTAATTGGCCGGATCAGAGGATTGCACTGGATTTTCGTGAGACGTTTAATCATACGCAGCATAGATAGCGTCAACTTGTCGTCAGTGTTATCCACTTGGGCAAGCGTCGTGTTCGCAGTCGCGGCTCCGTAGAGCACACGATCCGAACCGGCTTGAGTCGCTACCAAGGCAGTGGTTATGTCCGCGTCCAGCTCCTCGGCGGCCAGGATCCTCAAAGCATCCTTGGCTTCGCCTTCGTAGCTGAACAATACGCGCTGGTCGGTCATTGCGCCCTGACGGGCAACGGCCCAGCGAACCTCATTAACAGTGACCTCGTCGTCGTAGAAGTCCAGAACCTCCTCACGTCCCTTGAGGGTACTATCCCCCTCGGTGCGTGAAGTGCCCTTGAGCTTCGGACGGAGACCAAATGTGAGAGTATCGCCCACTTTCTTCGTCAGGTCCATCTTCACCTGGATGGCTTTGTTGATGCCCTGGCCCATAAAGCGATTATAGAACGCAAGGCGAACATACTCCTGAAAAAGTTTAGGCTGAACGACATTCGGCTTCAGCGCGGAAGTCGTCGGTATACTACCAACGGCCATAACTTAACCTCCTAACTTTCAGTAGGAAAGGTGTCGTTAAACGTTTGCTCCTGATCGGCAGGTCCTTTCGTCGGGATCGTCTTTCCACCCTTCACAGTGCGAAGACTCTTATTCTGTTTCGCAGGCTTCTTCTCCTGCGGAGCCTGAGTGATTGTGACCGTTCCCTCAGCCTTCATCTCCTCAAACTTTTCTTTGGAAACACCCAGTTTCCCTAGTACCGTCTCAAGAGTCTTCTCGTCGGAAAGATCAAGGTCGTCCAACTTCGGAGCGGCCTGTATTCCCTGTGCCTGGCTGGCAAACTCCAGCAAGTATTCCGCAGGATCTTCAGCCGTAAAGATTTCGTCCCAGTAGCCGAGAATTTCCTTGGCATCTTCTGTCAAGGAGCCATCTTCCTTCCGATCCCTCAATGCTGTTCGCGGATTAATTGCCGCGAAAAAACCTTCTGGGAACGCCTCGGAAGGATCATGTACGATCTTACCGTAATCCTCGCCACTTTCCTTGTCTTTACGAGCTGTGCGATCCGACATTTGGAAGAAGCGCATATCGGAATTGAACTGCATCATCGCCATTTCCTGACGATGAGTAAGTTGCACCTTCTCCGTGTGCGATTTGAGGTCCTCTTGAAACTGCCCTCTGGTAGCGACATAAGGCTCCTCGAGATCAACTTCCTCCTGCTCTCCGGCTGGCGGCTTTTCCTTCGGCGGTTTAGACGCCAGCCTTCTACCCTGTTCCCGTGCGAGATCCTCGCGGGCCGCATTGCGTTCCGCGACGACTTTCTGGAACCGGGTATACGGAATCTTAGGCTGGGGTTTTACCTGACCCTCAGCTTCCTCCTGCCCATCAGAATCGCTGACAACACCTTCACCCTCAGTGTCAACATCCGAGGTTTGCTCTTCGGCGGATGCGCCGGTCTTCTCGTTTTCATCCGTCTTCTCCGCAGCGGTTTCCAGCTCTTTGGGAACATCACCTTCTGGAAAAGCCTCTGCGAAACTTTCGGCAAGGGCCTCTGAAGATTCGGCTCCTTCCGATACTTCCTGAACGGCAGTCGCCGTTTCCTCTTCAGTCCCTTCGATTTCGTCAGCCATCTCAAACCTCCTGTACGGTGGAGTACCGATTATATCGGAGCACTTTAACGGCCGCTCCGGTTGGCCGAGTGTCTCGCCTTCACGACCCGATGCGCTGCTTTCACGGCTTTCCCGCGTCCGAGAGAAGCCATGCAAACAGCGTGCGGGTTCGTGCCTGACTTCGCCTTTCCAGAGCGAATGTCAGTTTTCACTTGAGCAACGCAACTGTGAAAGCTGCGAGTGTGTATCCCTTTACCGTTAGGCGGTTTCAATCCGCGCGACGTGTAAAGTTTTTTAATCGCTCTGCTCATCTACGGATTTTCCTCCTCGCCTTGACGTTAACAAAGGCGGTCCTGATCTGTTTTCTGCGTACCGCGCTTGCCATGACTTTCGGCGTAAGCGCACTACCGCGCGCAATCGTTCCTACGGCCATTATTTCTCCCCCTCCTTCTTTTTCTCAGGCTCTTTTTTCTCCCTGCCAAGAAGCGCGTCCTTTATGTCCACGAGTCCGCCCTCGATTGCCTGTAGTTTTTCAAGGGCGAGAGCGTTGTCGATGTACTGACCCTCCGTTTTCGCCTTTGTCTCCTGCATATCGGCCATCATCTCCCGCATCTGAATCTCGCTTTTCTGAGACCGGATGACCGCTTCGTTTGCCTGGGCCATCATACGCTGTATCTCTGCCTGTTCCTTCGGCCCCGGCTCGCTGGCCGCCTGCATACGCTCGTGCATAATCTTAATGTATTTCTTCTTGTTCTTGAGATTGGTGTTCTCGATGTACGCTTCCGGCGGAATCGGAACACCAGTCTTTCCAAGGTTCATCAGCATCTCAAGTTCCCTGAGCCGCTGATCCTTGGAGGCGGGAATCATGTCGATTATCAGATCAAATCTCTCGCCTGCCTCCATGAGATCGAGTTTTCCGTCTTCACCGGCATTGATCCGAATATATTCCGCGGCATCCTCATCGTTCGTGACACGGATGATCTGATTGTCCGTCCAGTAATGCTCGACGAGTTTACGCAGCGTGCGATACAGATGATCGTAAGTGCGGCGCAGATTCCTGAAAGTCGGAACATGAAGAGCACTACCCGCTTCTTTGCGCTGCCTGATCGCCGAACCCGATCTGGCGTTTGACTGAATTCCTCGGAACTCAGCGCCTCCGCCGATCTCACGCATACGGTTGATGGAATCAGAGAAGATCGAATACTGTTGTGCAGACATGCCTTCATGGGTCTCGACGTGAACATCCTTATCGTATTCGCCGTCGAATTCGATAACGGAATCCGGCTGCGCTACCTGATCGCGCAGAGCGTTGACATCCGCCACCGCCCCCTGACGTATCCATGCCTGTCTGACATCTAACGCAAAGAGAGCCTTGGAGTGACGCTTGTTCACAACATCCTGGAGATCCCGCATCCCACGCACGTATCCGTAGGGCAGGCCCTTCTCGTCAACCTTGATCGTGTAACAGATCATCGGGATAATATCGACTTCAATCGGCGCTGCCTCATCGTAGATAAGCAGGTTGTTCGTAAATACCGCGTGACGCACCTTATCGTCATCGAAATACCACATCTCGATCAATTTGATCTGCCGATTTTTCGAGTCCTTGTGCTGGAGTTCCATCTTCGTCCAGTACTCAATGTCGTAGTCCTCGGTGGCGGACTGCATCTCGATTTGTTCGGGAGCTGTCGTATTGTTCCACCACTCATCGAGATGTTCGGCAGCATCGGGATACTCCTCCTTAGCAACCGTAAGCGGGACCCACTTTCCACGACAGATGAATCGTGCATCCTTGAGCGTGTATTCGTCGCGCACGTAAGGATCCCACCAGACTTCGCCCCATTTCGAGTAGTCGAACGTGATCCTGTTCTTCTTATCCTCATCGACGATAAACTCCAGCCACCCGCGACCTACCATCAAGGCATCACGCTTCATGTCGTCGATATGAAATTCAAGTCCCGACTGCACCTTGGCCTGAGCCATAATGCTGGTGTAAACCTGTGCCGCGGCTTCTTCGGTCTCCTCGGTGAATTCTACTCCAGGCACCGGAATGATATTCGCATCCAGGTCGAAATCGAGCGCATCCCCTAGAATCCTGTCTATCTGCGGAGCGATCTCGTTTATGGCAACGGCCATACGATGCTTCTTCTCAAGTTCCTTGACTTCCTTGTCGGTCCACTGTTTGTGGTGGTAGTACATCTCGTCGATGTCGGCCATGCCGTGCCGCCAGGGTGTCTGATGCCTGACAGCCACGACAAAAAGGTCCCAGAGACGCGTGGAGAGTTTGAGCCTTTCGTCCGCCGTGAGTTCCCTGTCGGAAGCCGGCAGATCGGATGTCTGTGCCATCGCGCTCTCTACGCTTACGGTATTGCCTACGTTCATACCGTCATCCACGGTCTTTCTCCTCCACTACCAGCGCCTACCGGCTCCCCACGCCACTGACCCACCGGCCGAGGCCGATACTCCACTCGAGGAGGTCCCTGGGGAGGAGCAGTCGGCGGGAGACGATGCGACTGAAGGCCCATACCCACGGAATCGTAGGGATGATCCTCGCCGTCGCTGTTGATGTCCTCCGGGTTGTCCTCGTCGATGATGAGCATGGGGAATGTCCGTATGAAGCCCTTACAGTTGGAGAAAACGTGAAATAGAGGACTTCCATGCCTGTCCGTTGCGAGAGCCTGATGAAAGACGAGCTTACGCTGTGTCCTGTTGTGAGAGCCCTTGGTCATACCCCGGAATCCGGCCTTGGTGTGCAGTTTCGCAATGCTCTCGCCACCCTCCTCTTTCCACATCGACGGATCGGAAACCCGCCGCTTTACACGGCCGGTCCAGCCCCGTTTCTTCTCCAGCAGATGTGCGGCCCGTACAACGTCCTGGGGAGTCATCTCAACGCCCTTATCCTCGCCCCCGCGCTCGCCCCTCATCTCGAAGCGGCATCCGTACATCTCCGCGACGAGCCAGGGCCGATTATCGCTGTCCCAGGCGATCCAGCCCAGATAAAACGGCCTCTTGTAGCCCCAGTCCTCGCACATCTCGATTCGCCAGGATTTCGGGAGCGTAAACGGGTCAATGACGTGCGCCTCCTTGGTAGGAGACGAATCCCGCCGCCATTCCGGGAATCCCTGACCCTCGAGTACATCCCAATCACCGCCGAGCAGCTTCCTGCGCTCATTCTCAGGCAATGCTTTGAGCTTGTCGAGATATGACGGGTCTGCCTCCATGAGCTTCGGATTATCGTAGATTTTGGCCGGAATGAATATCCTGGAGGTCATCTCGCCCTGCGATCCTTCCCGGAAGAACATCTCACCGGGCCTGGCGGGGTCCACGAACCGCCTCTTTACCCACGCATGACCGATATTACCAGGGTTTGAGGCCGATTTCATCTGCCTGGGCACCGTAGGTGCAAGTGACGCAGATCGGTTCCTGGAACCAAGATACGTGTATTGACCTTCCAGGAAATGCGTCAATTCGTCAAACCCGATCCACGGGAATTCAGCGCTCTGATACTGATACTCGTCTCCAGGGTCCTTCAAGGCCCGGAACAGGAGCCTGGAGCCGTTTTTGAAGCGCCAGTAGTGGTTCGCCGCATTGTACTTCCCAATCTTGGACGACCACTCGCGCCTCGAGGTCTCGATGTGGTAATACTCAAGCTCCGGGAACGTCCTCCTGAACAGAACGGCGTCTATACACGGATTCCGCAGGGCGAATTCACGGCCATCGTACAGGAGCGCATACGACTTCCCACCGCCGGCGGCCCCCCCATAGAATACCTCATCAGCGAGGCTCTGATGGAACAAGACCTGCTTGTCTTGCGGTACGTAGTTCGCCGGAACCTGGTTCGGTTCACTCATTCTCAGAATCTCCGGTTCCCCGCCTCACAGCCGGATGCTCGCAAATAACCTGCTGAAACACGACCCGCTTGTGGCCCTCTATGTCAATCGGCAGAGACGAAATCCGACGCCCCGGACTGAAGAACCCACGAAGCTGTCGACAGGCCATGCACGCGTAAACGGACATTCCGGCATCCCCCTTGCCAGCCAGCGGGCACTTCCTGACGGCCGCCAGCCCATGCTCCGGCCAAAAAATTGTCAGCAACGTACCGTTCGCGTGAGGCTTACAGTCCTTGCTCTCGTCGTATTCCTCGTTAGGCTCCATCTGGGGCCTCCTCCGGCCGCACGGGCGAGTCTAAAATAACGGATTCAGGCAACGGATCAGACCTGTCGAGATAAGTCTCTATACCGTCAGGAGTTGGGGGGGCCTCAATGACTGTAGTTTTGGTGTGCGGGTGATTGGGTATTGGTATGGCCGAGTCCGCGGGCCGCTGCCCCCCTCCCCCTTCGAGCTGGGTCCCATTTTTGTTTTCGCTCATGCTCTCGGCCGCGATCTTCAGCGCTGTCTCCTCGGTGATCTCCCCAAGTATTGCCTGGCCGTACTTCTGGATCAGTATCTTGATAGCCTGGGGCTGGGCCTTGCCACCGGCAGCGAAGAAGCCGGCTATGCTCTGGGGCTGGACTGCTGTGATGACTGTTATGCTCGTGCCTCCACCGCCTGGACCTTCACCGTCTCGGGCTTTACGGAATCGGTCATCGTAGGCGGCCAACAGACAGGCGTTCGCCTTGACGGCAGCATTGAGGCCCTTGATGTCCGTTGTGTCGCCAATGTTCTTTTGGGCTTTGATACGCGCTAGGATGCAATCTGACTTTGCGCGTGCGACCTTCAGGGATAACTCTGGATGCTTTTTCACCAATGTCATCATATAATCCGGGTCATGCCCAACTACTGTTGCCGCTTGCCCTTGCGTCAAGCCTTCACCGATAGCATCGAGAAAAGCCTGTTGATCTGACTCTGTAATCTCAGGTGGACGGCCTCCGGCATGTTTTTCTTCGACGGTTTGTAAAGCTGTATCAGTCAAAGAATACTCTCCCGTGTTTAAGTATTACCCTAGTACTAAAGCTATACTACGCGCGCGCGTTATATATACGCCGAAGTATACTCATGGCTTTTTGTCTGTCAAGTGTCTTGTGCTAATGCCTCGGGGGAAAGCTAAAATCTGTTAGCATCTAAGCGCTGCGGTGCTCAGTGGTTGTCATTCCGATTCTGGGACGAAAAAAAGATTTAAGTTTCTCGATTTCCTTGCCGATGTAATTAGTACCAACCGGAAGGGGGTGAGGTATTATGGTGTTCGATCTCCTGAAGGTGGGGCGTGGCGAAGACTCGGCAGCACATTACGTGGTGACGTGTGACTTCGAGGCTTTAGGCCGTGTTTCTGATGCGGCCGTTTTCATGGCCTGTCAAAGCAACGTCCTGGCTGAAGTCCGGGACGGTGTCGACCTGACCCGCGCCGTGGCTGACGTGATAGCACGAGGCAAGGACGAACTTGCCGGAGGCTAGCACCGAAGCTCAGCCGGAACGCCGAGACTCTCCAGGATACGCTTGACCCCTGGGGACTCGGCTTCCGGTGTTAATACACACAAGATCAAGCCCTTGTTTCCCTTGTGTCCATGCTAACTTGTAAAATTCTTTTCGGCTGTATACACCGAACCGTTAGCATGTTATAGCTTTGGGTCTGGCTGGACTAAAAATAAACCCTTGACATGCTAGAGACTGCCCGTATACTGTTGGCAGAATGGAGATGGAATATGAGATATGACGCTGTAAGACAGACCGAAATGGCAACCCAAAGTAGCCCGACACAGGGACAACGGATACCCCCATGCCGTGACCCTCGTGACGTGCCGGGCTACTCATACCTTAACGGAATCGTGAAGGAATATCAAAACCAATGCGCGGCGCGGGCTGTACGGTGCATGAAGGGACACAACCGGCAAGGCGCGAAAGCATGGGCGGCGAAATGTGCCCGCCTAGGTGAATGGAGAAGAGCGTGAACGAACAGACACTTCTTGAAAGGTTTTTGGAAGCTCACCCAGAATACCAACACGAGAGAATAGATGTCACGGAGGACGGGGACATATTCGTGCACAAGGGCGGTGTATATCCGTTGCATTTCATAGCAGTTAGAAAGGGAGACGCATGACACACACACCGGGACCGTGGCAAGCATGTAAAAATGGAATCGTTGAGGGCAAGAGCGCGCTTGTTGCCGACGTGTTTGCAGTTGAGGCAAGAAGCTACGACGATGAAACGGAAGGATCTGAGGCGCGAGCTAATGCCGCCCTCATCGCAGCCTCACCGGATCTGCTTGAGGCTTTGGAGATACTTACAGGGTTGCACGATATTGACCACGAGGAGATTGCAGCGTGTTCGTGCGATACTTGCAATGCCCACAAGATAGCTTTCGCAGCCATAGCCAAAGCAAGGAAAACCAATGCCTGAGAATCCCGAAAAGAAGGCGACATGGCCGGGCACCCGGACTATCGTATTCGACAAAGACAAGTTGGACGAACTCCGGCATTGCTACAAGAAAGCCCTGAAGGCCGGGGACGCAAGATTCTTGTCGCCTATGCTCAATACCTGATCGAGTATTTAGAGAAAACCTTAACCTGAAGGGGGGTGATAGTACAATGGAGCTTCGAGATATGGAGAACGGACACCGGAATATCCTTATCGCCGGTGAAGACCTGGAAGTAAAAGGGACGGACCCCATGAAGGAAACGCTCAAGCGTATTCTGTCGAGCAAGGGGATAGACTCGTTCACCGTTCTGGTAGACGGTGAAGAAGTAACGTCAACGTCGGACATGCCGGACACATTCGGCGACCACGACGTTGAGGTGCAGCGATACGTCAAGCCCGGCTGCTAAACGGGTGTCATTCTGTGGGGACCGTGGCGCGTGGACGGTCCCTGCGGAATGGTAAAGGAGAATGACATGATAGACGTGGGAATGGTCGAGGCTGCGGTTAATCCGTCCCGGACAATCCGTATCGTTGAGAACTCCTGGCGTAAGCATGTTGAACATCTCAAGAATAGTATCGTGCAGCTACCGTTTTCGGGAGAATATACGGCCATCATAGGAACTAATTTTACGCTTGTCGAGGGATACGCCGGAGACCTTGTTATTGACCGCGTGGCCGACGGCACGACAACGTACCTATTGACGAAACCCTTGCGGTTCAAAGACTATCGGATATATGCCTGCTACACAAAAAACGGTCGGTTCCAAAGCTTTGTTTCGCGTCCTGTCGTGGGCTTTCACTATACCGACCTGAATAAAGACGGGGACCGGCGGCTGTGCCTGGGGGCCGTCAAATATATTGCCCCTGAGACCATTGACAGCGTGCGCGAGATATGCAGCCGGATCATTCATTCCCAGCGGGTTATCTATATCGGGTCTTTAGGTTCCGCGTTTGTCCCCCACGGATACAAGACGCTGAAGAATATAATCAAGAGCGATTATAGCTGGCGAGACCGGCGGTGTAAGCTAATCGCTGAAGGGTTTATGAAACCGATGCTCGAAACGGAGGGATAATATGCCACAAGTACAGACCGCGTTACAGGACGAAATGTATACCCGGCAAAATAGAATACAAGGGCTGAAGATACCCCAAACGGCCTCCGTTGTCGGCCTGGGGGGGACCGGATTCTGGACGGCCTCATTCCTTGCTATGTCTGGCGTTTCGGAACTGATACTGGTAGACGATGACATCGTGGAAGTATCGAACCTTAACCGGCTGCCGTTCTATTCCGGGGACGTGGGGTCACACAAGGTACACGTCACACAAGACCACCTTGCATCTATCCGGGAGAACGTGCGTATCGAATCCCACAAGCTGAAGATACAATCCCCGGAGGGCTGCAATATTCTACGTGGTTCCGTGTTCTGCTGTACTGACAACCTGAAGAGTCAACAAATAATATGTGCCTACTGCAAAAAGAACGGTCTGTTGTACCAGCGCATAGGCTACGATGGAACTCTTCTCAACGTGTCCCAAGCGTTCCCGTTGTCGTTTGAGGAGGCAACCGATGAGGGCGGCTACACTGAAACGCCGTCCTGGGTGATACCGGCTGCGGTTGCGGCGGGTCTGGGGGTCTTTTCGGCCTTACGCGGTACGCTGTGCATCATGGACGAAATAGGAAAACTTGTTATTGCCGGATCTTCTCATATCCCCGGACACTTACGGGATACGCTTGAGGAGGACGCACGGAACGACATACTTGACGACGGGGACCACGGATATTGCCCGGACTGTGACCACTACGGGTACGGCTGGTGTGAAGACTGCGAGAACGTGTGCCCGGAAACGGTAGACGAACAAGTGGAAGACGCACGCAGCGCAGCCGATGACGCGGGATTCGAGCGCGGCGACGAAGCTGGGTACAGCCGTGGATACGATGAGGGAATGAATGAAGGCCGACGATTAGCGGAATCGGAACGGGAGGAATGACCATGTTCGGACTGACAAACAAACAAGAGAAAAACAACGTCCCGGAGGACAAGAATAATATCCTGGACGTGAAGGTGAAAAGTTACGCCGACTGCGGATATTGCAAGGACACCGACAACGAAGAGGGCTTGACGGTCCCCTGGGAGATATATTCCCGCTGGCTGTACCTATGCAACCAATTCCAAGACAAAGAATGGGGCGGGATCTTCACCGTCCTGGATAGCGTCGCCTCCGATTTTCTCATCCCGAAACAAGAAGTGGGCACGGCCTCCGTCGAGTTTTCTGAAGAGCTGGGCGGGAATGGGATCGTCCATTCTCACCATAACATGGGCGCGTTCCATTCGACACAAGACGATAATCATTGTCGAAACCTGTACGATTATTCCGTTGTCTTGACAAACGGCAAGGGGTACGTCGCTACACGTCGGCGGGAGCTGCCTTGCGGTGCTTTCGGATACGTTGACGTGAAACTCCTTGTGTCCGGTATCCCGGAAAACCTGGACATTGATAAGATAACCGAATCCGTAGGGGCCGGCTGGATCGAGAACAAGAACGGCACATGGTCCCCGGAAAAAGACAAAGACGATTCACCGACGGAGGGATTCGATAGGCGGGACCGGCGGGATCTATTCGACCGCTACAATGAGCTACGCCAAACGGAACTCCACGAGGACGTACCCCTTGACGATGGACTAGGCTATCAAGACGAACAAGACACAATGGCCGATATATGCGCGAACTGTGCCGGTTCTAAAGACAAGTGCGAAACGTGCGCGGATTATCAAGAGTACCTAGAACAAAACCCGGATTTTACGGCGGGCATGGAAACCTAATGGACTACGAAACCATGAAGGTATCCGAACTCAGGCAGCTAGTACGTAAGCGCGGCCTGGCCTCCGGGCTGGCCGTGGCCGGTGCCCGCAAGGATCTATTGATACAAGCCTTGACCCTCGGACGCTGGCCGCGCATAGTTGGGGACGGTGCAAAGCCTAACGGCGGCCTTGTTTCCGCGTATCTGGAAAGCCTGGAGCTTGCTAAAACCGGCGACACGTCGGAACGGTCCTACCTGCTGCAAGGCCGGATTGTATCTACTCTTGCGCGTATCGACGGAAAATCCCATGATTAAGTACATCCCGGACTATATCCTGATTCTTGTCTACGATCTGGCGGCCATCATGTTAATGGCCGCGTTCTGGGTTAGCGGCCTGTGGTTTTGGTTGTGGATCTTCGAGCGGATAGCCCGCCGACGGGAAGAGCGAAAAGACAGGTCCTAGACCCTGGCCGGGGTCCTCATCGTTTCACCACGGGTCACTGACAGCCTCGAAAACTGACAAAAATTGTCAAAACCCCTATTCCGGGGCTTTCCCGGTCCTGCCGTGATTCTCCCGGAACCCTCAGAACGGTGTGTGTGCCTTCTCATCGTCCGACAACCAATCGTTGAGGGCTTGCTTCATGTTCGCGGCCTTCTGGTCCTGGGCGGCCTCCTGGTCGTGTTCTCGTGGATTCTGACTGCCATCGAGCTTTCCGGCGAGCTGCGCGGCGGCCTCGGATAGCGTTCCCGGTGTCTCGCTGGTTTTCGATCCTGGCGGGCTGGCTGGCTGCGTGCTTGACGCGGGCGATTTTTCTGACCCTGGGGACGTTTTCTTGACCGGCGTGTCCTGGCGGGCCGCTGGTGGGTTTAGAGCTTCGAGCATGTGCGGGACCGCGCCGGGACGATCCGCAGCTTGGAAACCGGGTAGCCTCCGGGCCTGCTGGATCGTCATGTGGGGCGGGGCGGTGAAATTCTCAGCGTTCGGGCAGTCGCAGAGACATATCCCCTCCACGAACCGCTCGTCGCGCCGGTAGATAAAGGCTCTCCGCCCGTGTCCGCTACACGTCGGGCAGTCTTCGTGGATTTTTCGCGTCTGATGTCCGCTCCGTCCCAATTCGTTTTTCAACTTCTCGAAGGCCGAAATGTTCGGCAGGGTCTTATACCCCCAGGTACGCACGACTCCTCCGACGACGTTGTCCCACTGTTCGGCGTCCAGATGCCTGACGACATCGTATATCTCGGTCAGTTTCGCCTCGTCGTAGACGTTCTGTTCCTGGCCGAAGAGCTTTTCGACGCGCTCTATGCCGCTGGTGAAATCATCCTTGTGCATCGGTCAGTGCCTCCTCGATAACTGGGATCGTGTTGGCAAATATCTTTGCGAGCTGGTCGGACAGTCCTAGCTTCTCGCGTTGGATCTCGAGGCTCTCCCAGATGTCCCCGTCTGCGTGTCTGAGCGTCGCGGCCTTCCAGTCGGCCAGCATCTCTACGAGATCAACCAGCGTCATGCCTTCGATCCCGTTCTCGAAGTGCTCTGGATGGTGTATGTTCTCGGCGTAGTGGTGATCCAGCGCCGGCTTCATCTTCGCCAGATACTTCTTGTACTCGTCGCTCCCGAAAGTCGTGCCCTTGAGTTTGTCGGTGAACTCTGCAAAGGTGTCTCCCTCGGGTGGAAAGAGCTTGGATTCGTCGTGCTCTATGCCCCTCATTTCGAGGTTTTGGCCGATCCGAAACAGGATCTTCCTGACGTTGTGAATGTGCTCTACGGTCTTCTGTTTCCAATCGCTCATCTCATTTTCCTCCTTCTGCCAAGGCTTGAGGTCAGGCACGGTCCCCCAATCGCTCATTTGATAAACCCAGTCCTCTGACTTACCGTCGTCTTGCCTCCAGGCCCGGCGTCCGGCTGATTCAGGTACGCCTCAAAGTGACTCGGCGTGAAAAGTGTCTGCGGCCTGAGATACGCCGTCATCTTCGGATCGTTCAGCCACTCACCAGTCTTCTTGTCGATCACAGTCTTGAAGTCTGCGATGGTATATCCTTCGGACAGTCTTGCGTTTATGTGTTTTTGAGTATCCTTATTTGCGATAGAATACCGCCTGTTGGTCTTTTCGTTGAGATACGGTATGATCTCACTGTAGGCCGCTGTACGTGCTCTTGTAAGATTTTTCTGTTTTTCAAGAAGAGACGGATCCAGACCATCCTTTCTTCCCTTCTGTTCTGTTCTGTTCCTTTCCCTTCCCTTCCCTTCTATG
>SDBU01006015.1_pt1 | contig 14361 bp, 11 predicted proteins | sample 2277071 | NCBI WGS metagenome assembly SDBU01 (sample SAMN10397929, study PRJNA504765) | marine sediment metagenome | isolation source: marine sediment core GS08_GC12, 126 cmbsf | place: Arctic Ocean: Gakkel Ridge, Loki's castle | collected 2008
CGTCACGTCGAGAGGGGGAATTTCCTGAATTTGGTAAGAAAGGGGGTACAGACGCGAAAGAATCGTAGGCAGAAGCAGATCCGGGTGATCTGATAATAGGAGAAAATAGGCGCCTTCAGGAGGCTCTTCCAGGGTCTTGAGGAGGGCATTGCTACTAGAAGGGAGCATTTTTTCTGCTTCTTCTATAAGAAAAATTTTTCTCTTGGCTTCAAAGGGAGGAAGGGCTGTTTCGCGAATGAGCCTTTGCATATTGGCCATGGGATGAAGGCCGCTTTTGCCCTCAGGTATGTAGTGGTGCAAATCGGGGTGATTGCCAGAATCGATCTTGGCGATATGCGTGGGGCCTAGAAGTTGCTTGCAAAAATCAAGACCGTCCTTTTTTTTTGCGCCAATCAGAAGGAGGGATTGAGGAACTTTAGGGATTTGTGGCAAAACAGTGGTCATCAATGAGCTTCAACGCTTCTTCAAAAACTTCTTCCTTAGATTTTGTCCCATCTAGGATTTGAAAGCGAGCGGGATTTTTTCTTCCAATTTCTAAGAAAGTTTCGCGGATTTGTTTATGCAATTCGATATCCGCGGCTTCGATTTGATCTTTTCGCCCGGTTGCTTCTTTGATGCGCTGCAAACCAATCTCGGGATCAATATCGAGATAGATTGTGAGATCGGGAATGAGGTTATTGGTTGCAAATTGGCACAATTCTTCTACTTTTTCTATGCCAAAACCGCGAGCTCTCCCCTGATAGGCAATTGTCGAATCGTTGTATCGATCGCAGAGGACAACTCTTCCTTCTTCAAGAGCGGGACGGATCACTTTTTCCACCTGATGGGCCCGATCCGCAAGAAAAAGAAAAAGCTCGGCTTTGGGAGTAACAGGTTCATGGGGATGAAGAACAAGTTCTCGAATGATTTGTCCCGGTTCTGTGCCACCAGGATGTAGAGTCTGTAGGACTGCATGTCCCCTTTCAATTAATGCAGCATGGAGTCCGATGATGAGCGAGGATTTGCCTGCTCCGTCGCCTCCTTCAAATGTGACGAAATGTCCTTTCATTTAGCCTCTATGTATTCAAGTTTTTGAATTCCCACAAGGTAGTCATTTTTCTTTAATTGCACGAGGCGCACTCCTTGGGTCGATCTTCCCATGACTCGTACATCCGTCATGGAAATGCGAACGGTCTGTCCGCCTTTCGACATCATGAGAACACTGTCTTGATCGATTACGGAAATCGCTCCAACAACCATTCCATTTCGAGTGCTTGTAATGATAGAGCGAACGCCAACGCCTCCCCGTTTTGTTTGACGGAAATTATCCACTTTTGAGCGTTTGCCAAATCCTTTTTCACAGACGATGAGAAGGCTTTCATCGCCTTTGACCACCTCACAAGAGACAACATAATCGTCTTGTCTTTTTTTCAGCATGGCACCACGCACTCCGCGTGCCACACGCCCAATGGGGCGGATTTCGGATTGATCAAAGCGAACGGCCATCCCCGCACGGGTAAAGAGCATGATCTGCTCTCCTTCATGAGTCAGATGTCCGGAAATCACTTCATCATCTTCATCGATATTGATGGCATACACTCCTTTACGGCGAGGAGAACTGAAGGCGCTGAGGGCAGTCTTCTTCACGACACCTTTGCGCGTTGCAAGAAGGATGAAAGCCTCTTCTTCAAAGTTTTTTACGCACAGAATGGCTGCCACTCGTTCTCCACTTCGCAGGTCTTCGAGCATATTGATGAGAGGTTTGCCCTTGGAGCGACGGCCAGTTTCAGGAATCTGCCACGCTTTAAGCCAATAGCATCTACCCAAATTGGTAAAGAACATGAGATGATCATGGGTCGAAGCAACATAGACATCTTTGAGGATGTCTCCCTCTTTTTTCATGTCCATACCCACAACACCTTGACCGCCACGACGCTGTTCGCGGAAAGTGCTTGTGGGCATCCGCTTGATATAGTCATCTTCAGAAATGGTGATGATGACCTGTTCATCAGCAATCAGGTCTTCAATATTGAACTCGCCCTCTGCCGCAGTGATTTGAGTTCTGCGATCTTGTGGATGTTTTTTTGCCACTTCTCCAAGCTCATTCTTAATGATGTCGCGGACCATCAGCTCTGAGATTAAAATCGAACGAAGATGGGCGATTTTTTCGAGCAGGTCTTTGTATTCGTTTTCGATTTTCTCTTTTTCAAGTCCTGTCAATTGGTAGAGGCGAAGATCGAGAACAGCATTGGCTTGCTTTTCTGTCAGTTTATATTTTTCAATGAGGCTGTTTCTTGCTTCGTCACGACTTATGCTCTTGCGGATCAACTTGACTACTTCGTCGAGGTGATCAAGAGCTTTGAGATAGCCTTCAAGGATGTGGGCTCTGGCTTCCGCCTTGAAAAGTTCGAAGCGGGTGCGGCGACGCACCACTTCTATTCGGTGATCAATCCATGCTCGAATCATTTGTTTGACGTTCATGGTGCGTGGAAGGCCCTTATCAAGGGCGAGCATATTGCAGCCGAAAGTGACCTGCATCTCGGTGTATTTGTAGAGCTGATTGATGATCACATCGGGAATTTCACCTCTCTTAAGGTCAAGAGAAATGCGCATTCCATCTTTGTCTGATTCATCACGGATATCGGAAATTCCTGTAATGGCCTTGTCATTGACAAGGTCCGCAATCTTTTTGATGAGGGTCGATTTATTGACGTTGTAAGGGATCTCATCAACGATAATGCGCTGACGATCGCCTCCTTTTTCTTGGTCTTCAACGTGCACAATTGCGCGAAGAATGAGCTTGCCTCTTCCGGTGTGATAGGCCTCTTTGATCCCCCGATAACCGCAGATCATCCCACCAGTTGGGAAATCGGGTCCCGGCATCACTTCTTGGATCTCTTCGATCGAAACCTTGGGATCGTCGATCACAAGTTCGGTAGCACGGATGAGTTCTTTGAGGTTGTGGGGAGGGATATTGGTGGCCATTCCCACAGCAATTCCAGAAGAACCGTTACAGAGGAGGTTGGGGAATTTTGAAGGGAAAACGGTGGGCTCTGTTTTGGTCTCATCATAGTTCGGGACAAGTTCAACGGTATCTTTTTCGAGATCTTCCATGAGTGCAATCGAAGCATTGGTGAGACGCGCTTCTGTATAGCGCATCGCAGCAGGGGGATCGCCATCAACGGAACCAAAATTTCCTTGCCCATTGATGAGGGGATATCCCATTGCCCAAGGTTGCGCCATTCGGACAAGGGTGGGATAAATCACGGTCTCCCCATGTGGATGATAGTCTCCAGAAGTGTCTCCAGAAATCTTGGCACACTTACGATGTTTGCCACCAGGAGTCAAATTGAGCTGACGCATCGCATAGAGAATCCGTCTTTGCGAGGGTTTGAGTCCATCGCGCACATCGGGAAGGGCCCGAGAGATGATCACCGACATGGAATAGCGGAGGTAACTTTCTTTGACCTCGTCTTCTACGTTGCGGGGAAGGATGATTTCGTCCTTAGTATAACTCATAGTAAATCCCTTAGATATCTAGATTTTTAACGGAAAGAGCATGTTGTTCAATAAAAGCCCTCCTTGGGGGAACTTCTTCGCCCATCAACATGGTGAACATGTGATCGGCGGCAATCGCATCGGGAATGGCGACCCGAATGAGGGTTCGCTTAGCAGGATCCATTGTAGTCTCCCATAGCTGATCGGCATTCATCTCACCCAAACCTTTGTAACGCTGGATTTCGATCCCCTTGCGGCCATTGGCGCGCAAGAGTTCGATCCCCTCCTTGAGAGTAAAAACAGCTGTTTCCTCTTCATCATCCTGGATGATATCAAATAGCTTTCCATCGGCGACGAGATAGCTATCCAGTGAGAAGTCGAAATCGGCGAGTTGCTCTTTCATCTTATGGAGATCGTCGGCTTCATACAATTCGACAAAGGAAAGCCCTTTGGGAGTGAATTTCAGCATTTCCTCGGTCCGCTCCTCTTCGGGAATAGCAGAAAGGATCCGATCGTGCTCTTCACGCTGGATCTCTTCGTATTCCTTTTTCAACTCAACAAATTCCTCTTCGGAATAGACAAATTTTTCTTCATCACCCACTTTGACTTGAAACTGGGGCAATCTCCCCTTTTCGTCTTTCATTGCGATGAATTCGCGGAATGGGATTCCTTTGCGCTCAAGAGAAGAAATGAAGATTTCCACTTTCCGAATCACTTTGATCAGAAGAGAGATCTGATCATCCTGCAAACTTTCTTTATGGCCGCCCAGGCGAATAGAGATATCGCTTGATCCCAGTTTCATGAGGTAATCATCCATCTCTTTTTCGCTATGGATATAGCGTTTTACTTTTTTGCGGGTCACCCGATAAAGAGGGGGGCGGGCAATATAGACGTAGTTGTTTTCAATCAGTGCTGGCAAATGTCGATAGAAGAAGGTGAGCAAAAGAGTGCGAATGTGCGAACCATCAACGTCAGCATCTGTCATGATGATGATTTTGTGATAACGGAGTTTGGTGATATCGAAATTGTCCTTGCCAATTCCGCAACCAAACGCCGCGATCATCGCGCCCACTTCGGTATTTTGCAGAATTTTTTGTAGGCGAGCTTTTTCCACGTTGAGAATCTTTCCTCGGATGGGAAGGATCGCCTGAAAACGTCTGTCGCGTCCTGATTTGGCAGATCCCCCCGCAGAATCACCCTCAACAATGTAGATTTCACAAAGTTCGGGGTTGCGTTCTTGACAGTCGGTCAGCTTCCCTGGCAGGCGGGCGCTATCGAGAGCTGTTTTTCGCAAAGTGAGCTCTCGAGCTTTTCGCGCTGCTTCTCTTGCTTGCGCTGCGAGAGCTGCTTTTTCAACGATCGTCTTGGCAATGCCAGGATTTTCTCCAAGATAAATGGCAAATTCTTCTCCAGTAACCTGCTGCGAAATGGATCCCACGTCTCGATTACCGAGTTTTCGTTTCGTCTGTCCTTCAAATTGAGGATTGGGAACTTTGAGCGAAATGACAGCAGTGAGTCCCTCGCGCAGATCGTCCCCTGAAATGGAAATTTTTTCTGCTTTCGGGAACTGTCCACTTTTGATGTATTGATTGAGTACGCGGGTCAGTGCAGTGGAAAAGCCGCTGACATGGGTGCCCCCTTGGTGAGTGCAGATGTTGTTGACATAGGAGTAAAGATTTTCAGAATAGGAATCGTTCCATTGCATCGATACTTCGAATACGACAGGGCCATCATCCCCTTCCTTTGTCCCTTCAATAAAAATAGGCGGTTGGAAAAGGGGGTTTTTGTTTTCATTGAGGTACTCGACAAAAGAGACGATTCCTCCATCAGATGAAAATTCGATCTCTTTGTGCTCAGTCGAGCGTTCATCCACAAAGATAATCTTGATCCCTTTGTTCAAAAAGGAAAGTTCGCGAAGGCGCTTGATCAATATGTCATATTCAAACTCTGTCGCAGAGAAAATCGAATCATCCGGCCAAAAGGTCACTTTTGTGCCCGTAATGTCTGTCTCACCAACCTCTTTGAGTTGCTGCTTTACTTTTCCCTTGGAAAACTGCATTTGATAGATTTTTCCTTCTTGATGCACTTCAGCAATAAGAAGTTTGGAAAGAGCATTCACACAAGAAACTCCTACCCCGTGCAATCCTCCAGAAACTTTATAGAGACGCTTATCGAATTTTCCCCCAGCATGAAGGATGGTCATGACTACTTCTAAAGCTGAGACATCACGCTTTTGCTTTTTGGATTCAGATTCATGACGCCCAACAGGAATTCCTCTTCCATTGTCGAAAACAGAAACGCTGTCATCTTTGTGAAGAGAGACTCTGATTTCATTGCAGAATCCCGCCATGGCTTCGTCGATACTGTTATCGACTACTTCATAAACGAGTTGATGCAAGCCGTTGGTATGGGTGTCCCCGATGTACATTCCGGGGCGCTCGCGAACTGCCTGAAGTCCTTCTAGAACTGTAATCGCACTCGCATCATATTCTTTTTCCTTAGCCATTGTAGTCATACCTTAAAAACCTTACCGTATCTAACCTTTATTATCCGATACAAAATCGGATATTGCGAATCTTCGCATTGGGAAATTTGGCCCTAAGCTCTCGTAGCAATCGTTTGCGCTCATGTTGGGCTAACAAACTCAATAGAGAAGAGTTTCTCACTTTAATTGTCAAGACCCCGTCGACAAAAGAATCTGCTTTGGACATGGAAGCAATTCGTGCGCCTACGAGAAGGGGCCAAGAGGCAAGGATCAAATCAGGTCGATCTTCATACCTCTTGCTAATTTTTCTCAAAACTGAAGGGATCAATTGACGAAGACTTTTGCTTGTGGGGGCGGTAGAAACTCTATAGGCCATATCCACAAATATACAACATTTATGTGTTATTGATCAACAATTTTTGCTGGTTGCTCGACATACATTTTTTCATAAAAATAGGATCCCAATCCGAACGCCAAAAACAAACTCGAAAAGGTTAAAACGACAACATTAGCAATGACCTCTCCTGCCATAAAAGTCACCATTCCAAAGAAACAGACGCTCGCAAGACATGTTTTTGCGATGATTCTCAAAAGAGACAGTTTAAATTCACGACTTCCTATCTCATAATGGATGAATTTGTGCACTTCTTTCTTGAGACCTCGCATCGTTTGAATAAATAATGCTGTACATCCAAGGAATCCAAGTACATCTAGAATCACGACCTGCGTAGGAGAAAGAGAAATGAGCTTGGATTTCTCAAGAATTTCTATGCTCCCAGCAACTGTGTCCACGATCAAAGCACCTCGAAGAAAAGTTTTTTGAGACTTTACAGAAATGTCCCAAAGGGAACCGTTGAGAAAACCTTTTTTCAAACAAACAGCTGCTTTTTTGAACCTTCTGATTTCATTAGGTAAATCAAAACAGTACAGCCATTGATTGGAGACTCCTAAAAATTTCTTTCCCTCTTGTCCTGTTTTTGAAAGTCCTGACAATCCCCATTCAATCCATTTTAGGGATCGCAAAGCAGGTTGCACGACCATTTTTTGCACCCCTTTGGGCTCACGAACGTATGCACCAGCAACAGACAAAAAAGGCTGGTTTGGTTCATTTGGAATAGAATGAGGATTGTTAATTACAGTACTCATATTAATATTATAACATAATATTAATAATTACTGAAATTTTAAATTAAAATATTAATAAAAACCGTCAGAAATAACGGTCGATTTTTCGCTAGGATAGAGCGATGTAAAATAATATTTAGAAATCGTAGTGATCAAGGAAATTGTTGAAATTCCAAGCATGATCCACTTTGCCTGAAGACCTCCCCCAAATGCAAAGGTGTACATGCCAAAAATCCCCGTAGCAAGACCACAGATCTTTCCAATGAGCTTCAGCAAGGAAAGGTTGAATGTATAGCTCCCTATCCTTGAAGAAAAGACTAGAACAAAATTTTTCTTTATATCTGTAATGCTTTTCAGAAAGAGGGCAAAGCTCCCTATAAACCCTACCGTATCTAAAAAAGTTAGTTGATATTTGGAAAGGGAAATGACACCCTCTTGATAAGCAATCTGGATTGCACTTACAAAGATACCAATTAGGGAAGTAAATCTTTTAAAAACAGTAATGATTTTTTCAATATATTCCCCCAAACTCCCATAATGGCTAAGGGAAACCACAGACCTTTCTAAGTTGTGAATTTTCTTTGGCATTCCCATCCAACTAAGCAGAGAATTAGAACGACTAAAAACCTTGCGAGCCTCAGAAGTTGCTGCAACCTCTCTCGAAGCAACTGCCGCCCAATCAAGACACCTCAAAGAGGGCTTAAAAACCAAGTTTTGGCAGACAGTAGGGTCATGAATGCTAAGTTGCATATTCATAATTCAACTTGCCCCCTATCGATTTTTGGAGCGTTAACGAATGGAGAAGCTGCAAGATTTGTGAAGAAGGGAAGCGTCCGTACACCTTTCCGACGATCAAAGCGCAGCAGATTCTTCGTGCAGGTAGCTCCAGAAAGGGATAGGGGCAAGTTGAATTATTCATAATACCACCGCACTAATTCCGATTGCGATCAGGAAATAGATGGACATAGAAAAGAAATCATTAAAGGCTGTGACAATAGGCCCTGCAGCTACGGCTGGATCCACACCTAACCTAGCAAAGAAAAAGGGAGACAAAACACCAAGCAGGGTTCCGGCAAGGCATGCCCCAAAAAGGCCTATACTAATGATGAGTCCAATCGCTAGAGGACTTGCTGATATTTCAGCCAGCCCAATAAGATCCATCGTATAAACCAAAACCCCACAAAGAACTCCAAAGAAAATACCAGCCATAAGGCCGAGTATCAATTCTTTATAGATGGTCTTTCGCCGATTTCCAGGGGTCACATAACCCAAGGCCATGCTTCGAACAAGAACTGTGGAACACTGGATGCCAATATTTCCTGACATCCCAGTGATTAGAGGGACAAAGAATAAAACAAAAGTGAGCAATCCTTTTTCAAATTTTTGAAAGGAAGACATCACACCAACATTGACGAGCCCAGCACAAAGAGTTACAATGAGCCAAGGAGCGCGGGATAAAAAACGTTTGAAAGAACTTTCATTCTCTCCCACTTTCTCACTCGTACCAGCGACACTTCCAATCGTTTCATCAAGAATATCTTCCAAGGCGTCTACGACATCCTCAGAGGTGATGACTCCTATCAAGCGATTTTTTTCATCTGTAACAGGAAGAGCACAAATCTTATAACGGTCGACAATATCGACGACCTCTTCTCGGGAAGCGTCCGGAGCTACTTTGTGCAAAATCGGACGCATGACCTGTTTTAAAGGAAGATCAGAACTATTGATGATCAGATTACGAGCTGGAACGAATCCTTGTAATTCTCCTTCCTGATTCAAAACAAAAATCCGTATTGTCAGATCGATTCCAGGATTATTCCGAATCGCCCTCGAAACCTGGCCAATCGTTGCATCCATGGGAAAAGCAAAAAATTCATTTGTCATCAGTCGCCCGGCCGTATTTCGGGCATTTTTCTCAATTTCCCGAATGAGCAAAGCTTTGGGGGGTTCTAAGCCCTCAATCACTTTTCGATAGCGCCGCTCAGAGAGGTCTTCTAAAATTTCAACCGCCTCGTCAGGAGGCATTTGATTGATGACGACAATGATTTCCTCGTCCGAGATCTCACGGAAGACCGCTATTCGCGTGCTACTATCGGTGTTCACAATAAATTTGATTTGCTCTTCGACTGAAGTAAAATTTTGAAAAAGGACAACACGCGCATGAGGGGGAAGGCGAGAAGCAGCAATCGCTAAATCGATAGCGGAGTGCTCCGAGGCAATCTTCGCTATATCATGAACGACAACAACTTGAGTGGGCTTATGGAGAGCTTTTTCGAGTTTTTCAATGAGGATATCATCGAGCGCAGAGGTCTTAGAATCCTGTAGAATGTCAATTTCTTTTTCCTCAACCATAACAAGCCCTCGTGCTACCTGGACTTTAGATTTTTCTGAAGTTAAGGAGTAAAGCTTTTAAAAAATATTTTCTAAATCCTAAATGCAGTCCGTCCGCAAAAAACCTAAGCTCAAGTGTAAAACAGTATAAAAAAAAGAAGGCTTTTTTTCAATGATTCTTTCCTCTATACTGACTACTATGTATCCCCCGAAAAAAATCCGCAATATTGCCATCATCGCCCATATTGATCATGGGAAAACCACTCTCCTTGACAGTTTGCTCAAACAATCCAATATTTTTCGTGACAATGAGCTCGTTCCAGAAAGGATCATGGACAGCTATGATCAAGAAAAAGAACGTGGAATCACAATTTTTGCCAAGCATACAAGTATTTTTTTTGAGGATTATAAAATTAATATTATTGACACCCCTGGACACTCTGACTTTTCTGGAGAAGTCGAGCGCGTTCTTGGGCTGGTCAATTGCGTCCTTCTCCTTGTCGATGCCAACGAGGGACCAATGCCACAAACCCGCTTTGTCCTCTCCCAAGCGCTCAAATTAGGGCTCAATCCGATTGTTATCCTCAACAAGATCGATCGACCGGGCGCAGATCCCGATCGAGCGCTCAACCTCACCTTTGACCTTTTTGTCGAACTGGGAGCCAATGATGAGCAACTCGATTTCAAAGTAGCCTACGCTTCTGGACTTTCAGGCTTTGCAATGCTCGACATCAATGATCCTCGTGAAAATATGCGTCCTCTCTTCGAACTGATCATTGAAGCGGTTCCCCCACCGCCTGGCAATCCCGATCTCCCTTTTTTGATGCAAGCAACCACACTTTCTTATGACGATTTTGTGGGACGCCAAGCTTGTGGTCGTATCCTCGAAGGGAAAATCAAAAAAGGAGACGTCATTACACGCATCAACATAGATGGACACCCCACGAATCACAAAGTGATTCGAATCGAAGGATATCACGGACTCAAAAAAGTAGAAATGGACGTTGCTGGTGTTGGTGATATCGTCAGCATTGCGGGCATTCCTGAGGTGATGATTGGAGAGACCCTTTGTGATCCTTCTCATGTCATGCAACTTCCCCCCATTACTCTTGCTGAACCCACTCTTTCCATCGAGTTCATGGTCAATAATGGCCCCTTTGCTGGAAAAGATGGAAAGCACATTACCATGAACAAAATCCGCGATCGATTGCTGCAAGAGAAAAAAGCCAATATCTCCCTCAAAATTGAAGAGATCCCAGGAAGAGAAGACGCCATGAGTGTCTCCGGACGTGGAGAGCTTCATCTTGCTGTTCTCATCGAAGCCATGCGACGCGAAGGCTATGAGTTCATGGTTTCAAAGCCACAAGTCATCACGAAATTAGAGAATGAAAAAAAACTGGAACCCTTCGAGATAACCCACGTAGAAGTTCCCGAAGAATTCTCAGGAAAAGTCATTGAAGAGCTTTCGAAACGCAAAGGAGAAATGCAGACCTTCTCCACAAATGAACACAACATCACTACACTCGAATTTATTGTCCCCACCCGAGGACTGATGGGCTATCGGAATTCTTTCCTGACAATCACAAAAGGGCTCGGCATCCTCACTTCAATCTTTGATCACTTTGGCCCCTGGAAAGGAAAAATTGCTGGCCGTCAGCAAGGGGCTCTAGTCTCGCTGTGCAGTGGCAGAACCACTCCTTATGCTGCTTTTAACCTCCAAAGCAGAGGCGTTCTCTTCGTAAAACCAAGCGATGAAGTCTATGAGGGGATGGTTGTGGGAGAAAACAATAGAGACAATGACCTCGTGATCAATGTGACCAAAGAAAAGCAGCTAACAAATGTTCGGGCTTCGGGGACTGACGAAAATGTGGTTCTCACACCGCCAAGAATCTTCACCCTTGAGCAAGCCATTGATTTCATTGAAAATGATGAACTCATCGAAGTGACCCCAAACTTTATTCGTCTTCGCAAACGCTTCTTAAAGGAACACGAGCGGAAACGGGCAAAGAGTGTATCATGAACCCAGCCCTGAAGGGCAGGGGATTTAGAAGGGACTTTGCATCCCTCCCAAATATGAATTTGAACTACCTGATCTCTTAGGAAATGGGTTTCTTTTCCTGGATGAATTTGTTAACAGTCTCTTATGTGTTCATCCAATAAGCTGCTACAGCAAAAGCAACTGCGCAAGCGGTCATTGTCAGACAGCAAAAATTGGTTGTTAATAATGATGCGGGTTTAGGAACAGTGAAAGAATTTTTTACCGAAAATGGTTCCTTACAAGTTGCACATTTCATAGTATTGTGAGGATCAGGCAAAGAAGGATTAAACGATATCGCATCAAGCCACGAGATACAACTGTCGTGAATAAAATGTCCACAAGATAGCTCCGTAATTTTTCTAAGTATCTCCTCAGGTTCGCTTAAGAGGTGAAAATATTCTTTGAAAGTGTATGCCGTGCCATAATTGCAAGCACCACACTTCCAGTCTTTTTGTAATGTTGGTGAAAACATATAATTTTCCTTAGTTTTTCTTTGAACACAAAATATTACAGCCCAAAATTTCATCAAAAATCAATAAAATTTGCATTAAAAAAATCGTATACACATCGTGAATGAAGAAAAGGGGAGATTCAATTTTTTTTCTTTTCTTAGTGAAACATCCAAACACGACCCAAACTTTATTCGTCTTCGCAAACGCTTCTTAAAAGAACACGATCGGAAACGAGCAAAGAGTGTGTGAGACCAGCCCTTCAGGGCAGGGAATATACTCAAACAAATTGGAAGGGGCCTTAAACCCCTCCCAAATATAGATTTGAACTACCTGGACCCACTTCCTGGATGAATTCGTTAACAGTCTCTTATGTGTTCATCCAATAAGCTGCTAGCACACCAGTAACTGCGCAGGCAGTCATCGTCATTCGCCATATGTTCGTTGCAGGTTTAGGAACAGTGAAAACTTCTGTTGTTGAAGTTGACACCTTGCAAGTTGGACAATGCATATCATAGCAGAACCCCATGGGGGAGCTAGAGTCAGCAGTAGCAGTCGCCTTAGCTTGCCACCCGATACAATCATTATGCATGAAATGTCCACAAGCTAGCTTCGCTATTTCTCGAAGGTCCGCACTTGGTCCCAACAATTTTTTTAGGAAATTGGCTGCAACACCTCTGTTGCAAAAATCACACTGCCAATTTCTTGGTACTGTTAATACACTCATTGAATACTCCTTACTTTATCTAAAATTTTCCTTTCTATATTTGCAAAACTCTCTACATCTCTAATCAAACATTATAGCCCAAAATTTTATTAAATATCAAAAGAATCTGCATTGAAAAAAGACAATGAAAAAAAAATTACAACTATCTTGTTGATTCAAGACTTCATAGGAATCTTCACCCTTGAGCAAGCCATTGATTTCATTGAAAATGATGAACTCGTCGAAGTGACACCGAACTTTATTCGTCTTCGCAAACGCTTCTTAAAGGAACACGATCGGAAACGGGCAAAGAGCGTATCACGAACCCAGCCCTGAAAGGGCGGTGGGATTTAGAAGGGACTTTGCATCCCTCCCAAATATGAATTTGAACTACGCGGACCCACTTCCTGGATGAATTCGTTAACAGTCTCTTAAGTGGTCATCAAATAAGCTGCTACCGCACAAGTAACTGCGCAGGCAGTCATAGTCAGGCAGCAAAAATTCGTTGTTAATGATGATGCGGGTTTAGGAACAGTGAAATCCTCTGTTTTATTACATGAATTATTGCAAGTTTCACATTGCATATCTTTAGGAGGCATAGAAGCTAATGTAACATATTGTTTACTCCAAAGTGAGAAACATTCCTGATGCATAAAATGTCCACAAGTTAGTTTCGTAATTTTTCGAAGATTCTCCTCAGGTCCTGCTCCTATGGCAAAATAGTCTTTGAAAGTGCGTGCAGTTCCATCATTGCAATAACCACACTTCCAGTTACTTGGCAATGTTGGTGATGTTGATGTAGCCATATCAAACTCCTTGGTTTTTTTTCTTTAAACAAGATATATTATAGTTCAAAAATCCATTAAAAATCAAAGGGATTTTGCATTAAAAAAAAATTATACATTATTGATTAAAGACGACCTCTTGGATGCCGGTATTAAGGGAGATTCAATTTTCTCCTTTTCATTGCGAAATATCCAAATCCGACCCAAACTTTATTCGTCTTCGAAAGCGTCTTTTAAAGGAAAACGATCGGAAACGGGCAAAGAGTGTATCATGAACCCAGCCCTGAAGGGCGGGGGGATTTGGAAGGGACTTTGCATCCCTCCCAAATATGAATTTGAACTACGCGGACCCACTTCCTGGATGAATTCGTTAACAGTCTCTTATGTATTCAGCCAATAAGCTGCTGCAAGAAACACAACGGCTAAGGTAGTCATAGCGCAACGTCTGTCAATTTGAAATGAATCGAGTTATCCCTTCTTGAACTGGATTATTGCAAGTAGGACAACATTTCGCATACATTCGAGTAGCCTTTCCTTCAAAAGGAGGTAGAATTTCAAAATTAAAACATGTACTATGAAAAATGTGACCACAACGAGAATTAGATGGATTTATCTGTACTATACTTTTCTTATCTCCTGAGAAAGTATTTGTATGGCAAATGCCGCAATTCCAGTCTTTTGGAAGGTCAAAAAGAATAGGGTTTGAACTCATAGAATTTTACTCCTTGATCTGTTGAAAAGTTTTATTAATCTTTTGATCGAAAGATGTTTTTTAAGAAAATAATAAACTCTGATGAAGATTTATTTCAAGAAGTTCGTCACAAAAAAATGAACCAAACATCTTGTCTATCTTTTTTGTGAAACGTCCAATCTCGAGGAGAACGACCTCTGAAGGAGTTTTTCTGCTCTTTTGACTTCTCGGTTTTTATAGCCAAACCCAAACTTTGCGATAAATTTCCGAAAAA
>SDBU01006016.1_pt1 | contig 14359 bp, 13 predicted proteins | sample 2277071 | NCBI WGS metagenome assembly SDBU01 (sample SAMN10397929, study PRJNA504765) | marine sediment metagenome | isolation source: marine sediment core GS08_GC12, 126 cmbsf | place: Arctic Ocean: Gakkel Ridge, Loki's castle | collected 2008
TTGGGCTACACTTTCCCATGAGATAGCAGCATGAACAAGGGACAGCTTATCACTTATAAACAGCACTTAACTGTCCAAACAAACCCGACCACTTCTCAATTCGTTAATTGTGTAAGCTGTTGGCTTACTACCCTAAGTCGATTATCGCTTAAAATCTAACCGTTTCAAAACCCTCTTTATTGGTGGTGTAAGTGGTCTGGACTGATGTCTTTCCTTGGACTTTGAAAAACTGCGTCAAACTATGGTTTGACGCTAAAACTTGCCCCTTTGCTCGCACAATTCCTCATACAAATGCACACAAACTAATGGGTTTGACGCAATGGATTATCGCGGTTTTTGACACCTGTACCCACCTAAAAACAAGCGTAAAATGATCCTAGCATAGGTACCCATAATGTAGCTTTTAGGGTGCCATTTGGCAGGATCGACACTTACCTTTCATTATTAATGTAAGGGCGTTCGTGGTGAGCGGAGCTCACCACGAACACCCCAATTTCATTACTGTAGGGCAGGTTTCGGCGTGAACTCCGTTCGTGTTGAGCGGAGCTCGCGCACCTACCCGTACTCATGGAGAGAAAAAGCCCCTCTCCCTAAAAGGGGGAGGGGTTGGGGTGAGGGTTGAGCCGGATAGTCAATTTGTAATGACCAAAACCCCCGCTTCTCGAAGGAACTGTTTAATCACGTGCGTGGGGATCGCCAAGCCAACCGAAGGGCCAGACATTATGGCGCAGATGCCAATTAATCTCCCTCGGGCATCCACAAGCGGTCCACCAGAATGACCCGGTCGCAGGGGCAGATTCACCGCGATCCACTCCTGATGGGGGCGAGGGTTTTCAGGGATATGGTCTCCAAAACCAATGACAACACCACCAGTAACGGCGCCTGCTACACCCCAGGGATGACCCAACGCAAAGACCCACTCGCCCGGCATAAGATCGTTCGAATCGCGAATTTCTATCGGCGTCAAATCGGCTTCGGGGAAACGCAAGGCCGCGAGGTCAAGATCTGAGTCTAGGGAAACTACTTTGGCTGAGGATGTGCGCCCATCGGGAAGGTGAACTTCCGGGCTTCGTCTTTGGACGACATGTGCGTTGGTAATGATGATGCCGTTTTTCGACCAAACCACACCTGCACCAGCGCCTCTACGGCCGTTACGGATCTGAACCAGGCTCTGTCGGGCTTGGTCGACAACTCCCGCCATGTCGCTGTTCAGGTTTGCTAGGGTTGCAGTGGATGTTTCCGTCATTATTCTTGCTCCACAACGCTGAGACCCAGTGTCTGAATTTCACCAGCTCTGAGTATTCGTAGGCTGATCTCTTTGTTGACAATGTCTGTTGAACTTAGCATTGACAGCAGGTCATCAAAGTGACGGATGGGTTGGTCATCAAGAGCGACAATCGTATCGCCCATGAGTAACTTGCCCGTTTCCGCAGGGCTGTCTGCTTCGATAGAGATCAGCAAAAGACCTGTCTCCTGATCGATATCCTGGGCAACGGTTTCAGGGAGGCGAACGGGTTGGGTTCGGATTCCTAGGTACCCCCGGCGGATGCGCCCATGTTCCACAAGTGTTGAAACGATCCGCTCTAATGTGGGATATGGGATGGTGACGCTTACACCGCGTAATAGTGCCGATGTATTTATTCCAATCAATTGACCAGAACTATTAACAAGAGGCCCGCCCGAGAACCCGGGGTACATGACCACGTCGGTTTGAAGGTAGCGGTCTATTTGACCGCCGACCGGGGTTCGCCAGTTCTCCCCGAGCGCACTCACGATCCCTAATGTCGCTTGTACTTGCGCCCCCGGACGACCCAGCGCAAGAACCAGGTGCCCAACGCTCATCTCTTCTGGGCTTGCCCAGTTTGGCTGGCCAATGCTTGAAAAATCGGATTTGAGAACTGCTAAATCGGTCGTTGGATCACGCCCAACGAGCTCAGCCGTGAAAGTCTCGCCTGAGGCGGTACCGATCTTGATATTGGTCTCTTTCTTAACTGCATGATGGGAAGAAACGATCATGCCGTCTTCAGTCCATAGGATTCCACTTGCGGGAAGCCGTCGTCTGGCCTCCACACGGATAACAAATTCTCCTGCTGTTTTTACAGCTTGGGAGAGTCCTTGAGATAAATCTGACAATACCGTACTCATAAAGTTACTCCTTTAAGTGATTAAGCATATTTATACCGAAACTCATTTCGTAAGGCACCGGTAAATCGTTCAGGTACGTACCTAGAAAAATGGCTAGGTGGTTGGACTCGTTTCATAGCGGAATTATTGTCGCCGCAACAACGGCTCATAGCCTTTCATTAGGGAATTCGAATCGCCCGATAGAACAAATTACATTTGGGATTACGGGCCAGGATGGATTTATCCTCGCAATGGATGTGCTTCACGGTAATCCTGGGGTACCGCGATGGGGCTCGGATATGACCGTTGATTTTGTTCTTTTGAGAGTTGATGGTTTTGTCGACCCAAACTACATCCTTCAACCCGATTCGCGCGGTGAACCCCAACTTGGTGAGCGCGTGGTCCTGTATAGTGGAATTGGGGATGAAGAGGGGGAAATTCGAATGCTCTACGGCACCGTACATGCAGTTGACCGAAATGGGGTTTGGGTTCTGATGGATGATGAATTCCATCCAGGCCTTATGAGCGGTTCTCCCTTTGTGAGTGAGCATAAGGGCGATGTGGTAGGGATGGCGATCAGCGCGGGCCAGAGTGAGTTTGGACTAATGATAGGGATGCATCTAATAGGTTCTCTCGTGAGCAAAGCGGAGGATGCTGCGAGTTTTCCATTGTTGATCGATTATCGTCGGTAATGGTGCGTTCGAATACCAAAGGTTGCCATTAGGGTAGGATTTCGTAACCTGCTGAGACCCCCAATGGTAGAATGGGCGCGTCCCAAGAAATTTGGCGAGTGGGCTCAGTTGCCAATAAAACACAGCAAGAATCAGACACCCAAGCGCAAGGAACCATGCTGCACAAACTTACTCTGGATCAAGTTCAACAACGTAAAATCGGAACAGCCCTATTGCTTCTCGGGGCAATTTTGGGCGTGATTCTCATCTTGTATATGTCCAGATTTGGGCTTGGAACAACAGGGGATTCCGTTCGCTATCTTATGGGGGCGCAAAACATCCTCGCCGGGGAGGGCTTCGGACGTTCGGCTGCTGACGGCACAGTTCGACCGATCACCATGTTCGCGCCTTTCTTCTCCACGACCATCTCGGGGTGGGGGTTGATTGGCTCGATTTTCGAGGGGGCGAGGTACTTACAAGCGTTCCTATTCGGCGCGAGCATCTTTCTCGTAGGCCACCTAATCCATCGCCATACCAGCTCTATCTGGGCCTCGCTCACAGGCGCGATGATCATACTCGTTTCTGAAAGTGTCGTGCGGTTTCATGCTTGGCTGATGCCGGAGGCGCTGTACATCTTCCTGATGTTGCTCACCATCTACCTTCTCACCTTATATCTTGAAAGCAGTCGAATCTACTTGCTAATCCTCATGGCCATCTTTGCCGGATTGGCGACGCTAACTCGTTATGTGGGCATCAGCCTGATTGCCTTGGCCTTTGTTTCTATCTGGCTCATGAGCGGAATTAGCTGGAAGAGACGTTTGAGAGACATCGTGATGATAAGCGTATTCAGCCTTGGCCCAGTAGCTCTGTGGATTGCGCGCAACTTTGTTGTTGCTGGCGACATCGTGAATCGCGCATTTCGCTTCCATCCGGTGCCCGTCGAACTCATCCGTGCCTATCGAGCGGAGATTTCCTTCTGGTTCGTGCCCGAGCAATTGGGACTCCGGCATTCGATTCGCCAGATCCTTATGATCCTTCTCGGACTCGTTCCACCGGCAGCTTACTTCGTCCTGGAACGGCGGAATATGTTCCTGAAGAAGGATGCGCGCAGGCCTCCATTCTTGTCATTGCCCTGGGTTTTGCTGATCTATGCATTCTTGTATGTTGGAACTTTCGTCATCAACCTAACCTTCTTGGATGCCTTTCTTGACTTCGACACTGTTGGAAGGTATCTCACCCCGATTTATGTGATCGGTGTTATCGTCTTTGTCATTGTGTTTCATGGATTGGCGCTGAGGGCGCAAAAGTGGTGGGCTCCAAGGGTTGTCATCGCGGCAATTGGCCTCATCCTGGTCGTTCTCTACGCACAGAACACACTCCCGATCGTCAGGAATCCAATCCCTTATTTGGGGTATACGGGTTTGAAGATAGAGAGAATAGAAACGGTGGAGAGGTTGGATTCAATCAACCGAGCCGCGCCGATCATCTCGAACGATCCGGAGTTGGTGTTTATTTTATCGGATCGAATCGCTTACATGCTGCCCATTCGATATGATGCCAACATCGGGGAGGAAAGAGAGGATTTCGACCAGCAAATTGAGGCAACTCGTCGAAAATTAAATGATGGGGGCATGCTCGTTCTGTTCAGCCCGATTAACGACTCTGTGATCGAGGTTATCAATCTGCTTGAGGTCGAACTGATCGATTCCTTCTATGGCAGTTCATTTTATGCTTATGCTCAGGTTATTGATGAATAGGTCTCATTTGATGAATTCCCCCGAAGTTGTTTCAATTGATGCAGAAACGATTTCCTTTTCTCTAGTTTCGTTCACGACACGTGATCCCGAAAACAGAATAAGCCAAATCGATCCTAGCAAACCAGCAGGGAGAAACATCCGGTTTACACTGGTTTCAAGCCAGGGTCGTAGATCACCAACGAAGGATACAAGATAGTAAAAGCCCACTATTGATAATCCAACACTCAGCGCAGGAACTAGAGCCATAAAAGAAAGGGGATAGCGCTTTGGATTTAATTTCTGGTAATGAAGGATCAAGAGCAGTATGGCCAATGGAAGTAGAAGCCCCCAAGCTTTTATTTCCAGTAATTGTCTGTCAAGGGAGCGAGCGATCCAGTAAAGCGCGTCAAAGTGAAATTCTCCTTTGCTGAAGGATCCCCATAGTGATTGAATTGCCGATGTGAAGAGCTCTTGTGCTCCGTGTATTCTTCCAAATACTACCCAAGTTCCCATTATGACGGCGACAGGAGCAAGCATGAAAAGGAGATGGATCTTTCTAGCCTTGATCACGCGTGAGGCAGCCAGTAGAGAGAGAATAGCGATTGGAATTACGAAGATACCTTCCAGTCTGGTCCAAACTGCCAAGCTTAAGTAAGAACCACTTAGCAATTGTATGCCTTTTGACCCTCGATTTATTCCAAAAATCCCGAGCAGCGTGCCAAGGACGAGATAAACGGAAAAGGGCAAATTGGCGTAGCCAATTGTGGAGTGCTCGAAAATAATTGGAATTGTCGAAATGAACAAAAGGCCAACACAAGCATATCGGAACTTTACTTTACAAGTTCTCCAAAAGAAGAAACTTCCCGCAAGCAGGGCCATGTAGAAGAATGGGTAAAGGAGCTTTGACCCAGGGAAAATATCACCTTCCAATGTCCGGAAGGAGGAGATCAGAAGAGGCATATTGAGGGGATATTCCAATTGATGAGCCCCCCAAATCACCCCCGCGAAAATCGTATTCTCAAGGGAAATTCCATAACCTTTGGCTGCCCAAATCGCAATCGCATCCCAGGAAGAATATGAGCGACCTACCGCAATTGCTGCTGACACGAGAAAGGTCAAACCAAAAATGAGGACAAATATCCAGTTCCACCTAGTTCCAAGACCAATAGAAGATTTTCCACCCTAGATTTCGACAGATCCTATTTGTTTGGTTGTGGAGTACCAATAAAACCCCAATGTAAGAGCGAGGAGCATAATGTAGCTGAGGATTAAAAAGGTAGATGTAAGGGGGATGCCAATCCATGATAGTACAAAAAGAATCCATGTATACATCCCTGCGCCGAGAGGAAAGCTGATCCCCAGCGCAATCAGCGGTGGTAGATCTCGGGCAAGGGATCTAATTAATAGAAAGCCCAAGCTAATGAACCCAGCGATGATCATAAGATCAATAAATAATGGAAACATAAAGGGTCAGAGCCTCTTATTTCTAGTCATAATTACTGGGGATGTAGATGCCCCATTGATCATCAAAGGGATCATATTGATAGGTGCTTTCCTTGATGTCTTGTGGAGGGAAGCCATCAACCGATAGAATGAAAGTGTTTGGACCCGCCTGAATCCGTAGGCATTCTTCAGATGGTTGATTGAGTGGACAGTTGGATATTTTGCGGGGGAGTAGGAAATATTGCATGATTCCTTCGTTACCCAGAACTTCATTTGTTTCCCGATACGGAATGAGCAGGAACTCAGTATTAGGTGTCCTTTTCTGAATAAATTCAATATATTGTGCGAATCGATCGCCAAACCCCAATATTGCACTTCGTTCTGTCGCTTGATAGCCCCTTGTGCTGGTAATCTCTATCGCCAGCGGTTTGATGATCGAAAGGAAGATAATGACAATTTGAACAAAGAACGCCACGGCAACCAGAACCTTACTAAGATTCGATCTAGAAATCCGGAGCGAAGGTATTGACTTCATTTCTTCATCCACTGATAAGATAGTGAACTTGCAATTAAAATTCTCAAGATGCGAGCAAAGGCAGAAAATAGTCGATAATTGTCACCAAGCCTTTTTTTATTGATGATAATCTGGTTCTCGCATAAGTGTCCTTGCTGACCTCGGAAGCTGTGGTGAATGGTTGTGGGATATGATTTTGCTACTATCAATCCTAATACCCTCGGGCCTGCAAAGGAAAGAATGAAAGGCACCCAGTAGGGGACCTACAGAAGATTAGGCGAGTTATGATTAGCCGTATCCAAGTTGAAAAGAAAGTTTTGTTATCCTGGGTATCCGCGCATCGATGGTTCTTAGTCTTCGGAGTGGTTTATTTCTTAGTTGGTTACTCCGTAGGCCTTTACATGAATGCCGAAGGCATTGGCGTTTCGCCGGATTCGGTTGCGTATATTGCTTCAGCCCGATCCTTGGTTACAGGCGATGGACTATCTGTACCTAATGGGATGGGTGAATCTAGCCCGATGACCCACTTTGGGCCTCTCTATCCTGGTTTACTTGCACTTTTCGGATTCTTGGGGCTGGAAGTGGTGATCGCGGCGAAGTTCTTGAGCGCGCTTTTTCTTGGAGCCCTTCTCTTCATTGCCGCAGGTCTCGTGTACTACGCCACACCAAAAGGCTCGGTTGCCTTCCACCTCGCCCCACTGCTGCTGTTGGCATCTGAAGACATCCTGGAGGTTCATCGCTATGCCTTTAGCGAGCCGTTTTTCTTCGTCTTGACCTCCTTGGGTCTGTTTGCGTTCACCAGATACCTTCTGGTAAATGAAAGGGGACCCTTGATAATTGCACTTGGGTTTCTTGGGTTGGCGGCGCTCACGCGCTACGCAGGACTGGCGGTGGTCCCCACAATATTCTTGGGGCTTGTTCTTTTTCGGAAGACAAAGCCCCTTAAAAGACTGCTGAGCGCCATCACTATCTCACTATTGGCGGCGTTCCCTCTCGCGGTCTGGTTCCTGCGGAATTGGATCCGGGTTGGAAATCCAACAGACCGAGGCTTTGCTTTTCACCCGATCAATATGGAGCGGTTAAAAGGAGGGCTGGCAACCGTCTCCAACTGGATCCTCCCCGGAAGGATTACTGGAACACCCAGGGAAGTTTTGACCGTTATCGTCCTGGTTGGTGTCCTCCTGATATTCCTTTATACCCTTTTGAATGCTCGTAAGAAAATGGCAGGGGGAGCAAATGAGAACCGGGATCTGATTCTCCCGGCTGTGTTCGGCCTGTACACTCTATGCTACACCGCGATGTTATTTGCCACGATCTCCTTCATTGACGCTCAGCTATCGCTAACTCCGCGCCCACTTTCACCCATCTACCTCCTGGGAGGGATCACGCTCCTTTCTGTACTTCCTTCTTCCTTTAAAAGAAAGGCGTGGATCATCCCTTCAATAACAACTGCGGGGATCTTCTTTATCCTGGCCTTCAATAGCGTCCATGCGGCGAAGTTCGTTTCCAGAGCCCACGCTGGATCCATGATGATGTACGCGGGTGAAGGGTGGCAGGAGGCGACTATCATCCAGCAGGTGAGACGCTTGACAGAGGGGATTCCCATTTACTCCAACGGGGATGATGCTGTCTATTTCGTTGCTGGCAAACCGGCTGCCAGACTTCCTCGGAAGGTCGATCCCTTTACGCTAGAAACTAATCCGATGTACCGTTCAGAGATGGATCGTATGCGAAATATCTTGGCGGATAGCGAGGGGGTGATCATTTATTTCAATGGGATCACCTGGCGCGGATATTTACCTAGTCGTCAGGAGCTCGAGGCAGCCCTGCCGCTGGTGGTGGAATGGATTGGGGATGAGGGGGTGATTTATCGGCTGCAATGATCGTTCCAGTGTAAGTTAGCATAATCCTTCCCAGAACCCATGTTGAAGGGTATCTTTATGAGATGACTGAACCCCATTCGGAAGTGTCTGCTATGAATTGGAAGGAATCAAGCAAGTTGAGGTTAGCACTTGCTGCTATTTTCGCGCTGTTGGGCATCGGGGTTATGTTGTACCAAAACCGAAATGGTCCTGCAATGAGTGGGGATTCGGTACAGTACATCATAGGAGCTCGAAATCTCCTTGAGGGAAATGGATACAGCCGCATATCTGCCAGAATGGAGGTCATACCGATCACGGGATTTCCGCCACTTTATTCAAGTGTGCTGGCTGCTCTTGGTTGGGCAGGCCTGGATCTGATCGAGGGAGCCAGAGTCCTAAACACCCTTTTATTTGGTGGAAGCCTTTTTTTGGTTGGGCTATTGATTCACAACACAACGCGCTCGATCTGGGCAACGATGATTGGGAGTGCGTTGATCCTAAGTTCCACAACGCTGCTCAAATTCCACGGCATGCTCATGACCGAGCCTCTCTATATTTTTTTGATGCTGGTCACAATTTATGGGCTTGTACGGTACCTGGATAATACTCAGCGATTGTTGTTGATACTCATGGCAGGGATTATCGGTGCGGCGACCCTTACGCGTTTTATCGCCTTGAGCCTGATGGCGACATGCGTGCTTTCCATACTGCTCTTTAGCACTACAAACTGGCGAAGACGTGTGCTGGATTGCATCTTATTAGGGGGTATCAGCCTTGTTCCACTATTTTTCTGGTTTCGGCGGAACTCGATGATTGGAGGGTCACTTACAAATCGAGTTGTACTATTCCATTGGATGCGTCCGGATGTCCTTCGCAGTTACTTTGCCGAAGTCCTGTCTTGGTTTGTGCCGCGAGTATTGGGTTTGCCGCGTCCATTAAGAAACGTTTTGGTGATCTTAATCGCTCTCCCGGCCCCTTTGATCTTCATCTTCCATGAGCTCCGGAACGGCTTTTTGAAACGCCGGAACGAAAAAGGTGCGTTCTGGTATCTGCCGTGGATTTTGATTTTCTACGCAATTTTTTATATGGGGATTTTGGTGGCAAATTCAACATTGTTGGACGCCGGCACGACTTTAGGCGCGATACCGCGATACTTGGCTCCTGTACTTGTCGTCGCCGTCATATTCTTTGTCGTAATAGTTCATCGACTGATTACAGGAGGGAGGCGATTGTCAATTCCATTTGTTGCCGCCCTTACGTATAGTGGAATTTTGATCCTGCTCTACGGGATCCAGGCTTGGCCGCAGATCAACCAACCAGATCTTGTGTATCTGGACTACATGCGCAAGAGACCAGGCGTTGTGAGGGTGCTCGAATCAATTGATCCTGATGTTCCCATCATAACCAACAATCAGGAGATGGTATATCTCATGGCCGAACGCCCAGCCTATATGTGGCCAATACACTTTGATCAATATCGCCAAGAGGAACGCGAGGATTACCAGGAACAACTCGATGCAACAATTGAAAAACTAAATCAGGGTGCCATATTGCTCGTATTCGGATGGCCTGTTGGAGCGGAGGAATTGGTCTTCGATATACTCAACACCCAGCGTTTGGAATCCTTCATTGATGCGACATTTTTTGGATATCCGGAAGCACAATAAGATTAGGGTCAGATGTCATTCAGATTTGTAGTCTGTGTGCATGCGTGATACCTTTACGCGCAAACCTAAATCGAATGAGAATTTATATTTCTGGGTTTGATGATATAGAGAGGTCTTTGTCATGGTCGGGGAGTATAAGAAAACCTTAGGTCCTGAACAGGAATCCGGTCAACCCCAGGAAGACTTATCCCTATCAGTGATCTTGCCTGTTTTTGAGGAAGCAGGAACTGTCAAGCAATTAATTCCGGAAATTATTCAGTCTCTAGCTGCATATGAAGGCTCATTTGAGATCATTGCTGTTGATGATGGTTCCAAAGATGAGACTCCCCATGTGCTGTGGGACTTGAAACAGGCGTATTCTGAGCATTTGAGGGTGGCTCGTCATCTTTACAACAAGGGAAATGGAGCCGCGCTGCGCACCGGCTCAGGGATTGCGAGGGGGGAGATCATCGTCTACATGGATTCTGATGGCCAACACGCACCGCAGGACATATTAAAAATGATCTCGAAAATTCCTCCCTACGATTTGGTTATCGGGGCCCGAACCAAGACCTACAAAGGTTCTTGGTATCGAAATGTGGCCAACCGATTTTACAATCGCTTTGCCTCTTGGCTTTCAGGCACGGAAGTGAAGGATCTCACCTCGGGTTTTCGAGCCCTGCGCCGCGCGGCCGGTCGTCATTTCATACACTTGTACCCCTCTGGTTTTTCCGCGCCAACCACAATAACATTATCGTTCTTGAAGGCGGGGTACAACGTAACCTATGTGCCCATTGATGTAAAACCTCGCTCTTCGGGTCGAAGCAAAATCAGATTATGGAATGATGGATTACGCTTTTTGGTCATCATCCTGCGGATGGTGACCTTATACGATCCTTTGAAGGTCTTCTTGCCGGTTGGATTCGGGTTGACTTTTTTAGGTATCTTGGCCTGGGTCGCAGGCCTCATCCAGGCCAATCGTCTGGTCTTGCCAAACGCGGCCATATTTCTCTTCATCTCAGCCATACTTACGTGGTTATTGGGGTTGATCTCAAGCCAGATTGCGAGCTCGCGCGTTTATTATCATGGGGATGAGACGATTCTCATCGATGAGCCCCCACAATAGGCTGCTGCTCGTCAGATGGGTTATCATGGATCTCAGCCAGTGGACGCCTCCAGTTTCTTGAAGCGAATAACCCGCCCTCTGCTCCGTATTTTATTGACACTCCTCGCTGTAACTCCATTTGCTTATTCCCTGTATAAAGAGTGGCCCAGCTTTCGAAATGCACTCCAGACAGCAGAATGGGCGACCTATTTTGGCGCCCAACTGCTTTTGATTCCCATCATGTTTCTGATGGGCGTGTTGCCTTGGATTTCCCTTCGGTTTCTTGGGGAAACATTTTCCCTCTGGAAAGCCACGGGAATTTACTTCTTTACGCAATTATTCAAATACTTGCCTGGGGGGTTCTGGGCCTTCCCCGGACGGATGGCGGTGTATCGATTTCTGGGGGTGGGGCAAGCACAGTCGGTGGTGAGCGTATTCAGGGAAGTCATTGCACTCTTCCTTGGCGCTGCTGCAATTGGCCTCATTGGATTGCTCCAGGGTCTTTCGATAGCGGGAACATTGCAGCTAGCGCTTGTGTTTGGGATCCTGGCCAGTATTGCTGCCCTTGTCTTGACCCAATTGCCCGGGTTCTGGAAATTTTTATCTTCGATGCGATGGTTCCGGGCCTCATCCATATCAGCCTATGCAGCATTGGATCGCAAGTATATTAATTTCAGCTGGCTTCCTCGAGTATTCCTGGTAAGTGTGGTGTTTTGGCTCTTATTTGGTTTTTCGTTTCGCCAGCTGGCGGTAGCAATCCATCCTGATGCTCAGGCCTTGTCATGGATCGGAGCTTCATCAATCTTCGCCCTGGCCTGGTGCGCCGGGTTCGTCGTCGTCTTTGTCCCCGCAGGGATTGGGGTTCGGGAGGGAGTGCTGACGCTTCTTTTGGCTGGCTTGATGCCGGCAGGTGCCGCTTTGAGCCTTGCCTTACTGGCCCGATTGGCGTGGTTGATCGCTGAAGGATTTTGGATCCTGGTCACATTGGTTTGGATCAATCGAAGTAATGAAATTTCTTGGGGTGCACTGCGCCAATACAGGGACTCGACCAACAGCGGTTGAAGTGAGCAAAAACGGAAAACGAATTTAACCATGTTCGAGAGGTGCGTCATCCCTGCACTAACCATGCGAGAATAACGTGACCCGATTATTGAACCTGGAAGTATATGATCTTGGTCAGGCAATCCCCGCCCAGGTAATCACCCGTGCACAGCATAACGGTTCCCATTGCGTTTTCTCCGTGTGGAACAGGACTGATGGGGACGTGAATGAACGCCACGACTCCTGGATCGAGTATGTTGCCATGATCGGGTGGGCAAACCGGCAATACAACTTGGGCGAAGGGGAACCTTTGGAACGTGGGCCCATATAATTGTGCCCCAGTTTCAAGTTCGACCACGCTGACTTTCGCCGTTGTTAAAGTCTCTACACCTGGATTCAAGACTGAAAACACCACGTAAGAAGTCGAGCCGCAAGCTTCGAATCCTTTGAGATACAGGTCGAATCCCACGGTGGTAGTGGGTGTCGGTGCTGGTGTCAGGACGGGCAGGGCACTCGTATCGCCCTCAATGCTTGCATATACACCCGACAACCAGCAAGGTTCCTCAGGATTATCAGGTTGGGCAATGTACCAAAAATTATCTAGTGTGCTCCCAGCCAGGACTACGGCAAGTTCACCCACCTGGAAGACGTCAACAGAAACGTAGGTCAATCCCGGACCGGTTCGGCAATGTGTGTTAGCCGTGACGCTGATCTTCGGAAGGGTCTGTGTGGGAGTGGGTATGATCGTTGGCGATTGGGTTGAGGTGGGGGGTAGGGCAGGTTCTTGTGTAGGTGTTGCTGGCTCGGTTGCGGTCAGCAAAGTGGGCGTGGGGGCCACAGGTGCCTGTGTTTGTACGCTCGCGGCTGCTTGAGATGTCTGCTCCTGAATCGCCGGTGGGCTGCAAGCCGCAGCCCAAATACACAGAGAGAATGCGAGTGCGCCAAGTTTCACTTTGCTGCTGTTCAACTTTCAACTCCCCTTCATAGGTCACTCCGATTGACGAGGTCCGTGTTTGTAGGGGTGCAGAATTAAGCCTGAGCTACGCTCAGGTTGCGCCCGAATGCTCTTGAGCTGAATGACCTGGAGGTTCTGAATGCTGCGACATTTTAGCACAATCGTATGCGCGAATGTCGCCTAGACGACATATTACTTCCTTACCCTCCCGGAGGGTGAAGAGGGGCTCAATTGTTTTCCGATACTGATTAAGGATAGAGGGGCGTTCGTTTGAACGCCCCTTACCGAGGGAAACAGGAGGTCGATACTTATACTTAGGGCATTTCGCCCCTCGATGCTCCATTTCATAGATAAAGATGCAATAACTGTGCCAAATGTTTGGAAATTCTCTACAGGTTTGCCCCATGATCGGATCAATCTGGCATAAGTGCATACAACGGGGCCTCTTTTCGTAGTTGTCGCGAGGGGGCACTAGGTGGATCGAACCGGCATTCAACGCCGGACTGATCCCTGCATGCGAGACGGAACCTGAATTGCGCTTCTGCCCGGATGATCCTCTGGATCGCGCCATAGGGGCTTACGCGATGGTCATGGCGAAGCGGTTGGGTGTTCCTTGATTCTACTCCCTCCCGGAGGTGTGCCGAGTAAGCTTCGAAATCCAGAGGTTCACAATGGCACACCTCCGGGAGGGAATTAGGTTTGAGTTTGTAGGGGCGCAATCTCATTACGACCGATAGCCAAAATTCTGTAGGGGCGAAGCATTCGCGAATTGAAAATTCGAAGTGTATGCTTACGTCTCGCGAATGCTTCGCCCCTACACCCTCCGGACGAGGAACATACGTCGCAGGACCACCGTACCATCCCCTTAAGGACAAAAGTACTCTAGCGAATCCACTATCCCAGGTTGTAGGATGAATACTTGAGAGGGATCTCACATTGAGTTATTTGTGAGAGCAATCGTTTCGTTGAATACTGATGTGAGCCAATCCACATGAAGAAACTTATTCTTCCAGCACTCCTCACGAGCTTCCTGCTCCTATCCATCACCATTCCAACATTCGCTGCGTTCGGGTCTGGTGTGTCCAGATCACCAGCAGTCCAGGCAGGATGCACCCGTTACGTATCCACTGATGGTTCAGACTCAAACCCCGGCACAGCGGATAAACCGTTTCGGACGATTAAGTCAGGTTCGAGTCAACTTGCGCCTGGGGAAACACTCTGTGTGAGACAAGGTACCTATCCGGAGGAGTTTTACAACGATA
>SDBU01006017.1_pt1 | contig 14358 bp, 11 predicted proteins | sample 2277071 | NCBI WGS metagenome assembly SDBU01 (sample SAMN10397929, study PRJNA504765) | marine sediment metagenome | isolation source: marine sediment core GS08_GC12, 126 cmbsf | place: Arctic Ocean: Gakkel Ridge, Loki's castle | collected 2008
CTATTGCCTTCTCTACATCGGCAGAAGCCAGGCTGAGAAAGATAGCTACGGGCAGGGTCTCCGTCTTCATGGAGGTTGCCCCGGCTAGAGTAACCGTGGCACCAAATTCCCCTACGGCTCTAGCCCAGGTTAGAATGACAGCAGCAATTAACCCATCTTTAGCCAGTGGTAAGGTAACTTTTAGAAATGCTTCTGGTTTACTACAGCCCAATGTCCTGCCTACCTGCTCATATCTGGGGTCAATACTATCAAAGGTAGACTTAAGTAACCTGATAGCTAAAGCACTGATAACTACGACCTGGGCTAAGATTATACCGGGCACCGCAAAAACAAATTTTATTATATTATCATCAACCCCAGCACCTACCGGGGTATTGAAAAAGACCAGCAGCACGGCCCCCAGCGCTATAGGAGATATGACAATGGGCAAATCAAGCATGCTGTCAACTATATCCTTCCCGGGGAACTCGTTTTGAGAGATAGCGTAAGCCACTGGAATGGCTATCAGTATAGAAACAATAGTCGCCACCGTAGCGGTAACCAGGCTCAGCTTGATAGCAAAGAGGATTTCCTCAGAAAGGAGGGCAGACACGAAGGTATTCCAGTTGGTGTAGGCGAGCATAGATACTACAATACCGATAAAGAATATGGTTAAAAGGGCCAGGGCGCTGACGGTTGCCCCTCTAAATGCCCTCTCACCACCGACGCCCTTTAGGACTTTGAACATATACTCCTACCTTCAAACGGATTTCTATTTGACCAGCGGCTTATAGGTCTCGGGAAGTTTATACTCCCCTCCAACTTCAGCCTCGGGAGAATATTTTCTGGCTTCACTCTCAGTGGTAATATACCCCCACTTACGGAAAATCTCCTGCCCCTGTAAAGAAACTAAAAAATCTAAGAATTTTTGGGCATTCTTCCTATCTTTGGTAAATGTAGAGAGCGCTACGGGTATATAAGCCAGTCTCAGGATTTGCTCTGGCTTTAGATAGACCACATCTATGGAATCAGGGTGCCAATTGGAGAAAACTCGCCAGCCGATAACGGCATCCACTGTTTTCAAGGCGACTAGACTGACAATTTTGGAATAACTTTCGCCATAGGTAACTATATTTTTCCCCACCTCTGGCAAAAGGTTATTATATTCCAGTATTTCATAGGCATAAGCGCCTATGCTAACCGACTCTGGGTCGGCTATCCCGACTTCGACTCCCGGCCGGGCCAGGTCAGAAAGTGACTGTATATTCCCGGGGTTGCCATGCTGTACCAGAATGGCTGGGATCAGGTAGGAAATTATTTTCACCGACTCAGGGTCAACCACACCATCAAGCTCTGCCATTACCATATAATCGGGAGAACCCGGGATATATAAATCCCCGCTCCGCGATAATTTCATCTGTGAGAGCATGGTTCCCGAGCCACCGAAATTAAGATAGACCTTTATCCCTGTTTTTTCCTCAAAGGCTCTGACGGCCTCCTCCATAGCCGGCTTGCTGGCCGAACCAACGAAAGCAGTTATCGCCTTCTGCTGCCCCCGGGCACATCCACCGAGGGGAATGAAAATCGACAATCCTGCCAGGACCCAAATAAGTAATTTCTTCACTAATGATTCTACCTTCTTAAAGCAGTAATAACTACCTCGATTTAGCTTCGGATTTGTTATATTATCATCGATACAACGACACTCAAAAAATTAGGTGGCTTGCTTCAAAACTTTTTGAAATCTGGCATTCAGCTCTTTATACTCAGCCATAACCTTGCGTCCCTCTTCAGTTAATACCGTATAACCTCCCCTGGCTCCGCCAGTGCTTTTCTGCACCAATGGGACCGGTGCCAGACGGTTCATGGCTTCAATCCAAAGCCAGGCATTACGATAACCCAACCCCATAGACCTGGCTGCAGCGGCTATTGAGCCCAATTTATCAATGCGCTCCAGCAGCACCACTCTCCCGCCACCTACATACAGTTCACCATCCTTCTCCAACCATATCCTGCCTCTTATGATATACCCCGGCCTAGGATGGCGGGAAAAACGTGCCGGCTTCTTGACTCTAAAGCTGGGTATCTCGGTCTTAGTCATATGTCCCTTGTACCGGTAAAATAGAGGCGCCTCTATATTATATGCGATATAACGTTTTGTCAAGTTCAGGTTAGCCGAGGCTGGAATTATAGTCGTCGGTGGTATCTATGTCTATATTAATACCCGGGGAGGCGACGGCCACCTCAAGGACATCATCAGGGTGGTGTTCCAAAATCTGTCTTCCTCCTATATCACCCTTTAAGCCTGATAGCTCCTCTTTATATTTGATAGCGAAGATAATGGGGTGTCCCCGCCGGCTCTGGTAAGTTGGGACGACAATGCCCTTATTATGGTCGCAGAACTCGTCTATCAGCCGGTTGATAGTCTGGCTATCTATAAATGGCTGGTCAGCTAAGGCCAGCATAACTGCCCGGGCTCCGTCATCAACCAGCTTCAGCCCGGCTATTATGGAGGTGCTCATCCCCTGATGATAAATCGGGTTCACCTCAATCTTAACTGGCTTAGTGGCTATCTTCTTTATTATCTCTTCCGCTTCATGCCCCAGCACTACGATAACCTCATTTACTTTAGAATTGAGCAGGTTATCAATGGACTGCTCCACCATAGTAGTCCTGCCCAGGGGCAGAAGCTGCTTTAGTCTGCCCATGCGCTTTGATTCGCCGGCGGCCAAGAGTATAGCTGAGACCATAACAAACCTACTCTCCTTTTAGAGCCTCAGATTTTTTCTATGAGCCGAGAAGAAGGTGCGGCATCATGGTACAGGAATCTTCTTTGAGTGCTCACGAATTATCTCCTTATTTCCCAGATAACTGTGCCCCGCAACTGGTGGAAATTTCTCCAGCTATATCCTACCCTCTTGTTGTCATAACCGTCAATCATCTTTATCTCCGACTCAACAAACCAAGTCGAGTGTTACTGTCATACCGGGTAATGCCTCGGTTTATAGCCGTATTTGACTATTGACATTATAGGAGGAATAGTTTATCGTTCATACCAAAAAGGGGAGGTAGACCTAATGCAAGCATACTGTGTGAAATGCCGTGCCAAAAGAGAAATGAAGGATGCTAAGAGCATAACTATGAAGAATGGTAAGCCAGCGACTCAGGGTGTGTGCCCCGTGTGTGGAACCAAGATGTTCAGAATAGGGAAGGGTTAAAGTTTATAGCGCTGGTATCAGGATTACTGGAGAGGCTGGATGTCTGTACAGAGATATCCAGCCTTTGTATGTGGAAACCATATTCTTTTTGACATCACCCCCCCCCAAAAAACATTTCGCAGTGGTCTACCGAGAAGAACCCACTCAAAGAATGCCTGCTTCAGTAACCATAATTATGAGGCAGTCCGAGGGGTTGACAAAAGGTTAGCATAGTTGTAAATTAGATATAAATTTACATAGACTGAGTGCTCGAGAAATCAACGTCAGGCAGTTCACTTCTCCTCTCTCTTCCCGTGTGAGGAGTCTTAGCTGTAATCGGGGTCGTGATGAGTACCAAAGCGATACTGGCTAAGGCATTAAGTACCCAAATTTTATGAAACAACAGAAAGGATATTGGGGGACAAAATGTTACAAAAGAGACCTGTCGATGCAAGATTTAGCAAGCTTTTTACTCCCGGCTACATAGGAAAAATGTGGGTCAAAAACCGCATAGTGAGAGCACCTATGCTTACAAATCTTGGGACCCCTGATGGTTGTATCACCGAGCGTTCGATAAACCATTACAAAGAGTTTGCTCTAGGTGGTGCCGGTGTTGTCATTGTGGAATTTTCCTGGGTAGATAACGATGCCAGCAGGGCAGCAATGGCTCAACCAGGTGTAAGCAGTCCTGAGCATCAACCCGGTTTGCATTGGCTGGCTTCAGCGATAAAGGGGTGTGGAGCGAGGGCATGTCTGCAGATAGCGCATTGTGGAAGGCAAAGGTTTTTGGGCACGCGCCCATATAAGTCAGCACACCGTACTCCCTGGCCAGACCTGCATACTCCCAGAGGTTCTTTAGGTAGAGGTGCACCTGTACCGGACGAGCTAACCATTGAAGAGATTGAGCAGCTGGTCGAAGATTTCGGCGATGCTGCCCTCAGAGCTAAGACAGTCGGCTTCGATATGGTTGAGGTTCACGCAGCGCACGGCTATCTGATTACAAATTTCCTCTCGCCCCAAAACCGGCGTCCAGACTGGTATGGGGGGCCCCTCTCCAACAGGATGAGGTTTCTCCTTGAGCTCTTTGCCAATATGCGTAAGAAGGTAGGCCCTGATTTTCCTCTCGGGGTGAGGTTAAGCTGCACTGATTATGAGCCAGAGGACCCCATCCCGGTAGAGGAGACCATCCAGGTAGCCCAGGCACTGGAAAAACTTGGTGCCGATATCATCCATGTATCCGGAGGAATACACCAGCACGGGGATTACGAGACAAGTCCAATGTACCGACCACTGGCACCTCACGTTGAGTCAGCCGCAAAAATCAAAAAGGCGCTGAAAATACCCACCATTGCTTCAGGGTCAATTATCTCGCCTGAGCTCGCTGAAAAGATACTCGAGGAGGGGAAAGGTGACTTTATTGGTTTGGGCAGGCCGCTTCTAGCTGACCCTTATTTCCCGATAAAAGCCCAGGAGGGACGGCCTGAGGATATACGCCCCTGCATCCGCTGTGTGGAATGCACTGACAGAGGGGTGACCGTTGGGTATATAACCTGTGCCGTGAACGCAGTTACCGGTAGAGAGGAAGAATTAGCCAGGATAACCCCGGCAGTTAAGCCGAAAAAGGTGGCGGTAGTTGGAGGTGGACCAGCGGGTATGGAGGCGGCCAGGGTGGCTGCTTTAAGAGGTCATGAAGTTACTCTATTTGAAAAGAGAGACCTGGGAGGTTTGCTTATTGAGGCATCGCTTCCTGATTTTAAGGCGGATATAAAACCTCTCATCAAGTATCATATAACCCAGCTGGAAAAGACGGGCGTTAAGGTGATTAAGGAAGAGGTGACAAGCCAGACTATCAAGAACGGTAAGTTTGACGCTGTTATAGTTGCTGCTGGTGCTACTGATGCTCCGCTCCCCAACGTTCCCGGAATAAACAAGCCTTCTGTGGTGGCTGCTCTGGATGTCCTCCGTGGAGCCAAAACCGGTAACAATGTAGTCGTGGTCGGGGGAGGACTGGTGGGCTGTGAGGCTGCCCTGCTCCTGGCGAAGCAGGGAAAGAAGGTAACTATTACCACCAGAGGTGATAGTATTGCCCGGGGGATGAGCGAAGAGATGCAGCGCGCCTTCTTCAATATTATAGCCGAGCTGCCGGTGGAGGTATGCACCGGTGTGCGTTTGGAGGCAATTACCGATGATGGTGTAGTCGTCAGTAGCCGCTTTACCGCCAAGAGCACAATTAAGGGCGATACTGTAGCCATAGCGGCCGGCTTTAAACCTAATCTAAAATTGTGGGATGAACTTTCACAGATACCGGAGCTTGAGTCTTATGCCATTGGTGATTGTGTGGAACCACGCACAGGCTATGATGCAATTCATGAAGGGTTCCACACTGCCTTTGCGCTAATATAGCCCGGACTGAGATTGCCAACCTGGAGAAGCTGATAAAGGTAGTCTGTTTTGAAAGGGGTGTCGCTATGTAACTAGAGTAGGATTTTGCTGACCGAAATCTTTTTAAAAGGAGGATTCAGGTGAACAAGAAGTTAGTGATATTGTGGGGTAGTATCTGTCTGATGTTAATACTGGCAGCGTTGCCATTTATGGCCGCCTGCGCTAAACCAGCTCCGGCTCCGGCTCCAGCCCCGGCTCCAGCCCCGGCTGAGCCGATAGTGCTTAAAGGGGTTACCTCTTTACCCAAGATTGTTGAGCCTTCCACGCCGTTCTTCAGGCTGATGGAAAAAGTCAACGAGCGGTCCAATGGTGAGCTTATTATCGAGTATCTTGGCGGAGCTGAAGTAGTTGCCCCCCCTGACCAGGCTATGGCAGTAAAGAAAGGCGTGGTTGATATAGCAATGACCTTCGCTGCTATCTATGAGGGGTTGGTGCCCGGGATGAAAACTATGGTGCTCAGTGATCTCTACCCCTGGGAAGAGCGTGAGAGCGGGGCTTATGATTACCTGCGAGAGCTCCATGCTGGAGCTGGTTTATTCTATCTCGGGAGGGGATACTTTAATCCGGACCCGGGAGAGTTCTTCTGGATCTGGACCGTTCCCAAGGTTGAGACTCCCGGCGATTTTAAGGGACTAAGAATAGGGGGTATTTCCCCAGCGCTTAATCCCTTCATTGAGGCTCTGGACGCTTCGCCTAAAGTTATAGAATTCGCCGAGGCATACACTGCTCTGGAGCGGGGCGTCATTGATGGTTTCTGGACAGCCTTCACTGACATTGTGCCTACGGGCTTAGCCCCGGTACTCCCCTATGCCGTCGACTATGGACTATACTCGGATAATAATGCCGTCATAATGAACCTGGATAAATGGAACAGTTTGCCTAAGCATCTGCAGGATTTGATGATTGAGTCCATGAAGGAAGTGGAACGTGAAATTCCTCTCGAAAGTAGAGGGGTATTTGCTAATCATCGTCAAGGAATGCTGGATGCGGGGATGGAGTTTATCAAATTCTCACCCGAGGATGCTAAGTACTATGTTGACCTCGCCTACGAGTCAGGGTGGGCGGATGTGATGGGTCAGTATCCAGAAATTGCCGCCGAACTTAAGACACTCTTTTCTAAATAAGCGATACCAGAGGAGTCACCAAGTGGGGAGGGGTAGGGCTGGAGCTCTATCCCTCCTCTAGCCTCTCACCACCTTATCCAATCAGACGACTGGATATCCGTTCTAAGTGTCGTCGTGCCGTAATAGGAGTATATCATGAAGTTGCTCAAAAAGGCTGGGGGTATCTTTGACCGCACTATCAGCCTCTCGGCTATTTTGGCTGGTGTTCTTGTTATCTTTTTGATGTCGGCTGTTCTATATGAGGTGGTACTCAGGTATTTTTTCCGGCGCGCAGCGTTATGGACATACGAAATCACTGAGTTCACCATGCTATTTATTACCTTTCTGGCTACTACCTGGCTGCTAAAAAATGAGGCGCATGTAAAAATTGACTTGGTGCTTCAGCGACTCAACCCGAAAAACCAGGCTGTGCTTAATGCGATTACTTCAATTATCTGTGCTATTACCTTCTTGATTATTGTCATCTACGGCACCAGGACCACTGTAGAGAGTTTCCAGCTTGGTTATTACACACCTACTGAGCTGCAGACTCCCCAATACCTTATCCTGTTCATCATCCCCTTAGGTAGTCTCTTTCTCTTAATCCAGTTCCTGAGAAGAGCTTACCAACAGGTGGGAATTATTAGAGAACACAGGTCATAAATGAAAGCCATAAACTTAAACTATAAGGTAAGCTGCTGATGCCCTGGGAGTTACTGTTATTGCTTATTTTGGGCGGTGCGGTGGTCCTAATGCTATTAGGCATGCCGGTTGCCTTCACCTTCATGGTAGTGAACCTCATCGGCATATTTTTGCTCTGGGGTGGTGCCAACGGTCTGGAGCAGCTTACTTACAGCATTGCTGATTCGGTGACTACTTTTACCCTGATGCCGGTTCCGTTGTTTATCCTCATGGGCGAGCTGATATTTCTCTCAGGGATAGCCTCAGTTTTGATAGAGGTTCTGGACAAGTGGTTAGGGCGCCTGCCCGGCAGGTTGAGTTTACTATCTGTAGGCACGGGTACTCTGTTTTCCACTTTGACTGCGGTCAGCATGGCTAGTGTGGCTATGCTGGGGGAGACGCTGACACCGGAAATGGAAAGGCGTGGCTACAAAAGGTCCATGAGCATCGGGCCTATCCTGGCTGCTGGTGGCCTGGCTCATATGATTCCTCCCAGCGATTTAGGCGTCATTTTAGGTGCCGTAGGCCAGATTTCCATTGGTAAGATTCTGATGGCTATTATCTTCCCCGGGCTGTTATTGGCTTCTCTTTATACAGCTTATATCATTATTAGATGCTGGGTACAGCCCTCAGTTGCCCCTGCCTATGAAGTCTCCCCCACCCCCCTGTCGGAGAAGGTTATAGCCACAGCGCGGTATGTATTACCAACAGCAATTATTATCTTCCTGGTAATTGGGCTCATCTTTCTGGGTATTGTCACCCCGACAGAGGCGGCTGCTTCTGGTGCTCTCGGTGCCTTCGTTCTAACTATTTTGTATAGACGGCTCAACTGGGAGGTACTGAAGAAATCCATTGCGGGTACCCTTAGGATTACAGTTATGGTATTCATGATACTCGTGGGCTCAAAAGCCTTCAGCCAGATATTGGCATTTAGTGGGGCAACTACCGGCATGGTCGAAACTGCGTTGGGCCTGCCTCTACCTCCCATTCTCATCATTGTCAGCATGCAGGTTGTGATACTGTTCATGGGTTGCTTTATGGAGGTCGTCTCCATATTCATGATTACTCTGCCTATATTTATACCTGTTGTCCTGGCTCTGGGCTTTGATACTGTATGGTTTGCGGTATTGTTCCTGGTGAACACGGAGATGGCGCTGGTAACACCACCCTTCGGCATGAGCCTGTTTGTGATGAAAGGTGTAGCCCCACCTGGTACCACGATGGGAGAAATATTCCGAGCCGGTTTACCCTTCCTTGGACTCATGGCACTAGCGATGGCATTGATTATCGCCTTCCCCCAAATCGCACTCTGGTTGCCAGACATGATGCTTTAAAATAGATTAGGATTCTAGAACCTTTAGAGTACAAGGTCAATAAAAACCAGCAGACACTATGGTAAAATAACGAGGCGTTAGAAAAAACAAGCTGATTGGAGGTTGAAAAAGTGAAGTATGTTGTAGGTGTTGACGTCGGCGGTACTTTTACTGACCTGGTCTGTATTGACGAGGCAGGTAACACACATGTAATTAAGTCGCCTTCAACACCGGCTAACCCTGGCATAGGTGTGGTAAATGCACTTGAAAAGGTCGGCGCTTCTTTAGGTATGAAGTTGTCAGAATTTTTACCCAACGTCCTCCGGATTTGCCATGGCACCACTGTCAGCACCAATGCTATTCTGACATTGAATGGTGCCAAGGTAGGACTCTTGACCACGAAGGGTTTTAGGGACATAGTGGAAATACGTACCGGAATAAGAGAGAATCGGTATGATTACGCAGTGCCTATGCCCGAGCCTTTAGCCCCCAGGCATCTCAGGAGAAATATTGAGGAACGGGTGAAATGGAATGGTGAGGTGCATACTCCCCTCAATAAGCAAGAGGTTCGTGATGCGGTAAGATATTTGAAGGAGCAGGGTGTAGAAGCAATAGGCATATGTTTTCTGTGGTCATTTAAGAATCCAGTTCATGAAAAGCAGGCGGCTGAGATATGCCGGGAGGAATTCCCTGAAGCATATCTGAGTCTATCGTCAAGCGTTTTACCGGAGATACGCGAGTACAGACGGTTTAGCACGACTACTATTAATGCTTATGTTGGCCCGGCTCTGTCCAGATATGTGCGTTATCTGCTACAGGAGTTGAAAAACGCTGGCTATACTGAGGAACTCCTCATTACCCAGTCAAATGCCGGGATTATGTCTCCTGAGATTGCCATTGAACAGGCAATGAGGACTGTGCTTTCGGGGCCAGCTTGCGCCCCGGCAGCCGGGGTGTATATCGGGGGGCTTTATGGCTTAGAAGACCTCATCACCACAGACATGGGGGGTACAAGCTTTGATGTTACTCTGATTAAGGGAGGAAAGCCATGGATGACAGATGAAACTGAAGTGGCTGGGGTTTATCGCATCAGGTTGCCGATGGTGGACGTCTGGACAGTTGGTGCCGGTGGTGGCAGCCTGGCCTGGCTGGGTCCAGGCAAGGCATTGCATGTAGGTCCGCAAAGTGCTGGTGCCACTCCAGGGCCGGCTTGTTACATGAAAGGGGGTACGGAACCAACTTCTACTGATGCTGACCTGGTGCTTGGTTATCTCAACCCTGACTTTTACCTGGGAGGAGAATTTGATGTTAGTCTGGAACTTGCCCAGAAGGCAATTAAAGAAAAGATTGCCGACCCTCTGGGTATAGACTTGATAGAAGCTGCCAGGTCAATTGTGAAGATTCTCAATAGTGGCATGGTTGATGCAATCTCAGCCGTTTCAGTCCGGCGTGGCGAGGACCCCAGACGATATGCTATGGTCGCCGCCGGAGGAGCCGGGCCGGTACATGCCGCAGAGCTGGCAAGGGCTTTAAGAATGCGCAAGGTGATAATTCCCCGACTTTCATCCGTTTTTTGCGCTATGGGTGGTGTGATTTCTGATTTAAGGCATGATTTCGTTAGAACTGTAACCCTCAGGTCTGGTGACTCAGACTTTGGCGAGCTGAATAAAGTTTATCAGGAATTAGAGAAAGAGGCCAGTGACATTCTGACCAGAGAGAAAATAACTGAGGAGGACAGGTATTTCAAGAGGTCTGTGGACATGAGGTACGTAGGCCAGTTCCACGAGGTGGAGGTGGACGTGCCCGGTGGTTCGCTTGGACCAGAACAATTGGCTGAGGTAGTCGACCGTTTTAATGAGAGACACGAGACGCTTTATGCCTATAAGGATATAGTGGAAACAGAGATAATAAACTTGAGGCTGGCTGGCTTTGGCAGAGTGGTAAAGCCGTCTCTCAAAGAACAACCTTACGAAGGTAAGGAGGCTGGTAAGTACCTTAAAGGAAAACGCGATGTCTTCTTTGAAGAAGCCAACGGCTTTGTGGCTACCTCTATTTATGACGGTGATGCCATGATGCATGGCAACTGTATAAGCGGTCCAGCTATAATTGAGCAAAAAACAACAACTATAGTTGTTCCTCCTGACTATACCATAGAGGTGGGCAAGTATGGTGATTTCATAATGCAAGTGCCCGAGAAAAAATGAGGAGGTTAATAAGGTGAGCACTACTGAGTTTAAATTCAGGTCACATCCGGCTGACTTTGAGATTCTATATTCTGCCATCAAGAATTTCACTCTGGAAATGGGAATAACCATGGAGCAGACATCGAGGTCTCCCATCTATTTTGCTGCCCATGATTTCTCCACGGCTATATTCGACAAAGAGGGTAGACTGGTTGCTCTGAGCGAGTATATCCCGATTCACCTTTGCGCTGCTCCCTTTGCCATCAGAGCGGCGCTGAAGTACTTTGGTGATGAGATAAAGCCGGGGGATATCATACTGACCAACGACCCTTATACCCTTGATGCCGGTAACCATCTGGCTGACTGGACGATACTGGTGCCTGTTTTTTACCAGGGTAAGCTCTGGTTCTGGTCGGTTAACCGGGCTCATCAGATGGATACCGGTGGTGGTAAATCTGGAGCTTATAATCCCAATGCCACAGATATCTTTGCCGAGGGGGTAAGGATTCCCCCGCTCAAGATTTTTGAAGAGGGCAAGTTAAGGAAGGACGTCTTTGATTTCGTTCTGGCTAATGTCCGCTTTCCTAAATCTCAGAGGGGCGACTTATGGTCGATGATTGGTTCAGCTCGTGTTGGTGAGAAGCGATTATTAGGCTTGATGGACATGTGGAGTGCGCCCACCATAGAGAATTTCCTCATTGACCTGTACGGCTATACTGAGTTCCTGATGCGGGACGAGATAAGCAAGATTCCTGAAGGAACATACCATGGCGAGGCTTTCAGCGATGGGATACCGGGCGTTGGGCCTGCAGTTACCATCCGGTGTAAGACGACAGTGAAAGATGGCAACATAGTGGTCGATCTTAGTGAGTCTGACCCGATGATACCTTACTACATGAACAGCACGGTGGCTAATACTTATAGCAGTGTATTTATTGCCTTGATGACCTCCGTAGGCAGGACGATACAATACCGCTCGGAAGGGGTTATGAAACCTGTTGAGATTCGGACCAAGCCGGGGACACTGGCTCATGCTACCTATCCGGCTCCGGTAGGTTTGTGCACGCTATATGTCGCCAAGCAGATTATTGAGGCGGTATGGGACTCACTGGCGAAGGTGGCCCCGGAGAACACCCCGGCTGGCTGGGGTGGCTATGCTGCGTTTGCTTTCAATGGTATTGACCCCAGGCGTGGCGAAGGCTATGCCTCCCCTGATTTCCTGGCCAATGCCGATGGTGCCGGTGCTATTTGGGGTACGGACGGCTGGCACGGAGGTCAGAATCCAATCTGCGCCGGAGGGCTTTTCTTCCCTGAAATTGAGATATGTGAGTCTACTTATCCTGCGTTGTGGACCAAGTGGGAGATTACTACTGATTCAGGTGGGGCAGGTAGATGGCGCGGTGGAGGGGGGATGGAGAGCACATTTATCTTAGAAGCTGACGAGATGTCACTCGCACATATAGGAGAGCATTACCGGACTTTGCCTGGCCCGGCGATAGCTGGTGGCAAAAGACCACCCCACTACAGTAAGCAGATTTTCACCCGGGCTAATGGGGAAAAGGAGGAGGGAGGGGGAGCACTCTATGTCTTAAAGATGGGTGAGAAGCTGGCTTGTTACTGTCAGGGTGGGTGCGGTGTTGGTGACCCCCTGGATAGGGAAGTTGAGAGTGTAAGGAAGGATGTATTGAATGACATCGTATCTCCGGAGAGTGCCCGGGAGATATATGGTGTAGCACTGAACCCGAAGACCCTGGAGGTTGATAAGGTAGCAACCAAGAAATTGCGACTTGAAAAGAAAAAGCAAGGCTGAAATTCGCCGACTTTTTCTCCCGATTTACACAGTCGTGAGATGACGAGACAACTGAGTCTTTATAAGGAGGGTACTTAAAGTGGCTTGGGAAACAAAGAGATATCCAGCGTATTACGGAGGTGTGAAGCAAGCTTATCCTCACATAGCTCCGGGGGAGTCTTTCTACTCTAGGTCTGTGGTGATCGGCAACCTGGTTTTTCTCTCCACAGTGTCTCCCCGGTCTATTGATACCGGTAAGATGGAAGCAAGTACCCTTGAAGAGCAGGTGTTTGCGGCTCTTGACAACATCAGGGTGGCGATGGAAGAGGCGGGTAGTTCCATGAATAACGTTATTAAGAATACGATACTCGTTAAAAATATGGAGGACGTTTCCCGTGTGCGAGAAGCAGAGCTAAAGTACTGTCAAAAGTATGCTCCTCTCCTGGCGGAAGAACCACCAGCCAGCAGTGTTATCATAACCAATCTTGAGGCGCCGGAGTATCTGGTGCAAATAGAGGCACTTGGTGTTATTTCCAGAGGCGAACCTGGCTGGGAAATGATGACATATCCGGCGTATTACGGCGGTGTAAAGCAGGCTTATCCCCATGTAGCTCCCGGGCAGCCTATGTTCTCCCGGTCGGCAGTGGTGGGTAATTTGCTCTTTTGCTCCGGTGCCAATGCTCGCTCTCTAGTTACCGGCGAGGTTGAAACAGACAATTTTGAAGAGCAAATGGTTATCGCCCTTGACAAGGTCAGGATGAATATGGAGCAGGCGGGGGGCTCTCTGAATAATGTCATCAAGACCCTGGTCTACTTTAAGGATATAGATAGTCATTATACCAGCATGCGGAAGATAGAATCAGAGTATTATCAAAAAAACACCCTGTCTCTGGCGGAGGACCCCCCGGCGAGTACTGTCTGCCAGGCCCATCTTGAGAAACCGGAGTATTTGGTAGAAATAGATGCTCTCGGTATCGTTTCTAAAAATAAACCTGGCTGGGAAATGAAGAAATATCCGGCGTATTACGGCGGTATAAAGTATGCTTACCCCCATGTACCCCCTGGACATCCTCTGTTCTCCAGGTCAGCAGTGGTGGGTAACCTGCTCTTTTGCTCCGGTGCGGCTGGACTGGCTTTAGGAACTTTTAAGCAAGCCTCGGAAGTTCTTGAAGACCAGATGAAAATAGTCATGGACAAGATTAAGATGTACATGGAGCAAGCAGGAAGCTCTATGGAGAACATCGTCAAGATGGTCATATACCTGAAGAACATGGACGATTGTCCCCGCATCCGAAAAGCAGAACTGGAGTATTATAAAACCAATGCGCCTGCTTTAGTAGGAGAGCCACCAGCCAGCAGTGTTATCGAAGCGCGCCTCCACGAGCCGGAGACTTTAATGGAAATAGAGGCGATTGGTGTTATTCCCGAGTAGCGCCTGAGTGGCAGAGCAGAGGTTGAATTCTGAAGCAACCGTCTTTACAATCTATAGTCGAACACTGTATAGAATTGGAGGTGGGATATGGTTGACCTTAGCGTTAAATTCGCGGGATTAGATTTTAAAAATCCAATTTCGGTTGCCGCCCACGGTCCCGGAATACCCGACAGAGATTTGCTGCCCGATAAGGACGCTTCCGGAGTACATATGAAGCTGTGGCGGAAGTACTATGAAGG
>SDBU01006018.1_pt1 | contig 14357 bp, 25 predicted proteins | sample 2277071 | NCBI WGS metagenome assembly SDBU01 (sample SAMN10397929, study PRJNA504765) | marine sediment metagenome | isolation source: marine sediment core GS08_GC12, 126 cmbsf | place: Arctic Ocean: Gakkel Ridge, Loki's castle | collected 2008
CCGTGGTCAGTGAGCAGGAAAAGGTAGCACCATCAGCCGAACCAGCAGAAAAGACAGCTAAACCAGTGGCACGAAGAAGAACACGAACAACACCAGCCGCTGAACCAGAGGAGAAGGATGTTACAACCGAAACGGGTGAAATACCGCAAGAGTCATAAAGGACATCGCCGGGGTAGAGCCCAGACTGGGAACACAGTCGTTTTTGGCGATTTTGGTTTGCAGGCGCTGGAGTCTGCTTGGATTACTAGCCGACAAATTGAAGCGGCACGGCGCGCTATTACCCATCACATTCGTCGTGGCGGCCACGTTTGGGTTCCCATTTTCCCAGATAAACCAGTTACCAAGAAGCCGGCGGAGACCCGTATGGGTGGAGGGAAGGGTCCCCCAGACCATTGGGTAGCCGTGGTTAAACCGGGAAGAATTCTATTTGAAATGGCGGGTGTTGGACAGGAAGTAGCTAAGGAGGCGATGCGCTTAGCTTCACACAAGCTCCCAATAGCCACCAGATTTGTGGTAAGGGAAGCCCGTGTTGCCGTTAGTAGCGGAGCGTAAATAAGGAGACTTAAGTTGAAGGTTAAGGAAATTCGAGCGCTTAATTCTGAGGAACTAGTAAAGCAATTGGAAGAAGCTCACCAAGAGATGCTTAACCTTCGCTTTCGCTTAGCTACCAAGCAATTGGTAAACCACCGCGAAATTCCCAGGGTTAAAAAGAGTATTGCTAGACTGAAGACCATCATCAGGGAGAGGGAGCTAGGTATAGCACAACCGGGAAAATCAAAAGTTGCCTAGCGAAGCATGGAGGTAGGTTTAAGCTATGGAGAGCAAGCACAAAACTAGAATTGGTTGCGTGGTGAGTAATAAGATGGATAAAACAGTGGTAGTAACGGTAGAAACAACCAGGCACCATCCGTTATATAAGAAGACTATCAAGAGAACAGTTAAGTATAAAGCTCATGATGAAAATAATAAGTGCGGGCTAGGAGATATAGTCAGGATTGTAGAAACCCGCCCCTTATCCAGGCACAAGCGATGGCGAGTAGCCGAGATAATAACCAAGAGAGAGATAGTAGAGATTCAGCCTAGAGAAATAAGCTGAAATTAGTTGTAGGTGGACTGATATGATTCAAACTCTTACCAGACTTAAGGCAGCCGATAATACTGGAGCCCGACAGCTTATGTGTATTGGTGTATTGGGCGGCACCAGGAAGAGATATGCCCGGGTGGGTGATATCATCGTGGCTTCAGTCAAACGAGCCATCCCCGGGGCAGGAGTGAAGAAGGGGGATGTTGTCAGGGCAGTTATCATTAGAACCGCTCAGCCATATCGGCGTCCTGATGGCTCTTACATTAGGTTCGATGAAAATGCTGCCGTAATTCTTACTGATAAGAACAACCCTAAAGGAAGCCGAATTTTCGGGCCGGTAGCCAGGGAGCTGAGGGAGAAGAACTTTACCAAGATTATATCTCTGGCACCGGAAGTTCTGTGAGGCAGTTAGGCTATGAAGATTAGAAAGAATGATACTGTGCTTTTGATTGCCGGTAAAGATAAGGGCAAAACGGGCAAGGTACGCTTTTCTTACCCTAAGAAAGAGCGGATAATGGTTGAGGGTATCAACTTTATCAAACGGCATATTAGGGCAAGGGGGAGGGTTAGGCAAGCCGGCATAATACAGCTTGAGGCGCCAATTCCGGTGTCAAATGTTATGCTACTGTGCAGTAGGTGTAATCGCCCTACCCGAGTTAGCTTCCACTTTTTAGAGGATGGACGGAAGGTTCGAGCTTGTAACCGATGCTCTGAGGTAATTGATTAAATGTCACGACTGAAGGAAAGGTATAAGCAAGAGGTTATTCCTAGCTTGATGAAGCTTCATGGGTACCAGAATATAATGCAGGTACCACGGCTAGATAAGATAGTGCTTAATATTGGCTTGGGTGAGGCAATTCAGAATGCTAAGGCTCTGGAAGCAGCGGAGAGAGACCTGACAGCTATTTCAGGACAGCACCCAGTGACCACCCGTGCCAAGAAGTCTATTGCTGCCTTTAGGTTGAGGGCAGGGATGCCTATCGGACTTAAGGTAACTCTACGGGGAGAGCGAATGTATGACTTTTTTGACAAGCTGGTAAATGCTGTCTTATCCCGTATGCGTGAGTTTCAAGGGGTTTCTAGCAACTCCTTTGCTGGCTGGGGAAACTATACTCTAGGGCTTAAGGAACAAATTATCTTTCCGGAAGTAGATTATGATAAAATAGACAAGGTACGAGGGCTGGAAGTGTCAATTATTACTACCGCCAAAACCGATGAGGAGGGCAAACACCTGCTAGAATTATTAGGTATGCCCTTTGCCAAGGACTAGATGGAGCAATATGGCTAAAAAATCAAAAATCGCAAAGTGGCTTCGCCCGGCAAAATACAAGGTGCAACAGCGCAACCGATGTTACTTGTGTGGCCGACCTCGTGCCTATATCCGTAAGTTCGGGCTTTGCCGAATTTGTTTTCGTAAGTTTGCTCTTGCTGGCCAGATTCCGGGAGTGAAAAAGTCAAGTTGGTAAATTATTATAGAGGAAGTAGACGATGACTATCTCCGACCCAATTGCCGATATGCTAACTAGAATACGCAATGCCATTATGGCACGGCACGATTTTGTGCTAGTGCCAGCATCAAGGATGAAGCTCTCCATTGCTAGAATCCTCAAGGAGGAGGGCTTTATTAGTGACTATGAGGTACTTAGGGGCAAGCCACAACGAGTAATTAAGATACACCTTAGATATAGCGAAGAAAATCAGCCCCTCCTTTCCAGGCTGGAACGAGCAAGCAAGCCTGGACTGAGGGTATACGTTCAGCGCCAAGAAATCCCGCGGGTTTACGGGGGTACAGGCATTGCTATTATTTCTACATCTAAGGGTGTAATGACCGGGCAGCAGGCCTGGCGCCAAAGGCTTGGGGGTGAACTTTTATGCTATGTATGGTAAGTAAATCTTGGGGTTATAAAAATGTCTAGAGTGGGACGAATGCCGATAACTATGCCGGAGGGAGTGGTGGTGGATATTAAAGAGGGTGAGGTAACTGTAACCGGACCCAAAGGACAGCTTAGCCGTCATTTCAACCCAGATATGTCCATAGCCCGAAACGATAATAGCCTGATAGTGTCACGACCCAGTGATAGTAAGGAGCACCGTTCCTTACACGGACTGACACGAAGCCTTTTGGCCAACATGGTGGAAGGAGTAACTAGCGGCTTTGCGAAGAGTCTAGAAATAGTGGGGGTGGGTTACCGGGCGGAAAAGACAGGAGATAAACTGATAATTCATGTCGGATATTCGCACCCGGTAGAGGTGCTACCACTACCCGGTGTGTCCCTAGCAGTAGAGGGTGCCAATCGAATTAAGGTTACTGGGATTAGTAAGGAAATGGTTGGCGAGATGGCAGCCAAAATCCGGGCTATCCGTCCCCCGGACGCTTATAAGGGTAAGGGTATTAGGTACGCTGGGGAACTAGTCCGTCTTAAAGCCGGGAAAGCCGGGAAAGCCATCGGTACGAGGTAATGTATGGGGAAAAATGAACCAAGAGTAGCTCGTCACCGAAGACATAAACGAGTCCGAGCCAAGGTAGAAGGCACTACCTCTAGACCTCGCTTATGTGTCTTTCGTAGTTTGAACCATATATACGCTCAGGTCATCGATGATTCAAAGGGGCATACGTTGGCTTCTGCCACAACCCTTGAACCAGAGATAAAAAGTGAGGCAGCGGGCAAAGTCAAGACAGGTGAGGCAGAGCTGGTTGGTTCTCTGATAGCTAAGCGAACACTAGGTAAAGGAGTAAATCAGGTAGTTTTTGACCGTGGTGGATATAAATATCACGGCCGGGTTAAAGCCCTGGCTGAAGCAGCTCGACAAGCGGGACTAAAATTTTAAAGGGGTTTTAAGACAAGTGCAGAAGCTGATAAGTAAGATTGACCCAACCGAGTTGACACTGAATGAAAAGCTGATCAATATTAATCGGGTGGCTAAGGTGGTAAGCGGAGGTAAACGCCTTAGTTTTAGCGCCCTGGTGGTAACCGGAGACGGTAATGGTCATGTCGGTATAGGCGTGGGCAAGGCGACTGAAGTGCCAGGAGCGATTAATAAGGCCGGAGCTATTGCCAGAAAGAATCTGATTAAAATACCATTTGCTGGCACCACTATCCCCCATGAAATAAGGGTCAAATTTGGAGCCGCCAAGGTCCTATTAAAACCAGCGGCACGCGGTACCGGTATTATTGCTGGGGGTAGTGTCCGGGCTGTGCTCGAGGCGGTTGGGATTAAGGATGTTCTGACCAAATCATTAGGTAGCTCTAATAAAATTAATGTAGCTAAGGCAACAATACTTGCCCTCAGCCAGCTTAAAGACCTAAAAGAAGAACTGGCTAGACGTAAGCCAGCTAGAGTTGAGAAGGCAGAGAGTGATGGCTAAGCTACGTATTACCTGGGTCAAAAGTGGCATTGGTTATGTTAACGTCCAGAAGAGAACCCTGAGGGCTCTAGGTTTGCATCGGCTAAATCAGAGCGTTATCCATAACGACTGTGCTCCGATACGAGGCATGGTTCATCAGGTGAAACATCTAGTTAAGGTGGAGGAGGAAAACTCGTGAGGCAGGATGAACTTTCCCCAGCTCCAGGTTCTAAGAAACGCCGGAAGCGCGTGGGACGGGGGGATGGTAGTGGACACGGCACCTATTCAGGACGGGGCTGCAAAGGGCAGAAGTCTCGTTCTGGACATAAGATGCGCCCCGGCTTCGAAGGTGGGCAGTTGCCGTTAATTAAACGCCTACCACAAAAGCGCGGCTTTACCAATATCTTTAGGACCGAGTACAGCATTGTTAATATAAGTAAACTCAATATCTTTGAATCTGGAAGTGAGGTAACACCCGAGAAGTTGGTAGCCACAAGAATAGTGAAATCTCTACGTCACCCGATTAAGATTTTGGCTGACGGTGATATTAATCGACCGCTGGTGGTAAAGGCAAACAAATTCTCGGCAGCGGCTAAAGCCAAGATAGAGGCAGCTGGGGGCCAAGCTGAGGAGGTAGGGCATGCGGCCGAGGCAAACTAAACCAAAACTGCTTCGGGCAATGATTGATGCCTTCAGCCTACCTGACCTGAGGCGCCGGATTCTTATAACCCTGGGTATTCTGGTAGTCTTCCGCTTCGTGGCTCACGTGCCGGTTCCCGGAGTAGATCTTGCTGCATTAGACCAGTTTTTCCAGAGTAACGCCTTGCTGGGTATGCTGGACATGTTTAGCGGTGGTGCCATGAGACGCTTCAGTGTGGCAGCTATGGGGGTTTATCCCTATATAACGGCGTCAATTATTATGCAGCTATTGGTTCCGGTTATCCCCAGACTGCAAGCCATCTCCCAGGAAGGGGAAACCGGTCGGCACAAGATTAATATGATTACCCATTTGTTAACCGTACCTATGGCCGGTCTTGCCGGTTACGGACAACTAGTTTTCCTCCAGCGGCAGGGTATCGTCAGCATCGAGGGCGTGCTGCCAACCGTAGCTATTGTGCTATCACTGATGGCTGGCACCATGTTCCTTATCTGGCTAGGAGAGCGTATCACTGAATATGGTATTGGTAATGGCATATCAATAATAATCTTTGGCGGCATCGTGGCGGGTTTCTGGCAAATGATTGGGCAAGGTTTCTTGGTAGGTCAAGCTAATTGGGGCGGCCTAGCAGCTTATATTCTGATAGCTTTAGCCACTACAGTGGTAATAGTCATCTTTACTGAGGCACACCGCCGTATTCCGGTACAATACTCTCGTAGTGTATTTCGTGGTGGTCGGATGTATAAGCAATCAGGCTCAACCCATATTCCACTTAGGGTAAACACCGCCGGCATGATACCCCTTATCTTTGCTATGTCTCTGGTAATCTTCCCAAGTATGATAGCCAGTTATTTTGCTAATCCAGTCGAGCCTAACATAGCTGATACAATTATGCGCCTGTTTGACGCTAATGCTGCTTTACCCTTGGGTCTAGTCTACTGGGGCCTGTTTTTCCTGCTGACGCTTGCCTTTGCCTTCTTCTACACCATGGTGATTTTTGGGCAACAGGACTTGCCCGGCGTCCTGCAGAGACAGGGAGGCTCTGTTCCTGGCATTCGCCCCGGTAAAAACACCAAGGAGTATCTTGACAAGGTTATAAAACATATCACCTGGGCAGGAGCTCTCTTTCTCGCCTCGGTGGCGGTAATGCCTTTTCTGGCGCGAGAGATTACCAATGTTCAGGCAATACAGCTATCTAGCATGGGTCTGCTTATTGTGGTTGGCGTTGTTCTGGACACCATGAAGCAGATAGAAGCGCAATTAGTAATGCGGCGCTATGAAGGTTTTATAAAATAGTAAAAAGATGTATATTATCTTTCTGGGTGCCCCTGGGACAGGCAAAGGAACACAAGCGGCTCCAGTAGCTCAGAAGCTGAATTTAGTTCATATTGCTACTGGAGACCTGTTTCGGCAGGCGGTGGAGAGGGGAACTGAGCTGGGAATAAAAGTTAAGTCTTATATGGAGAAGGGGATGTTAGTTCCTGATGAGATAACTATACAAATGGTTTTAGAGCGCTTGTTAGCCCCTGACTGTGAAAGCGGGGTAATTCTGGACGGCTTTCCCCGGAATATCAGACAGGCAAAGGCACTGGATAGTGCTTTAGCCCAGCAGGCTAGGGCGATAGATAAGGTGATATACATCACGGTACCTGAAGGGGAGCTTCTCCGTCGCTTGAGTGGACGCTGGCTTTGTCGCCATTGTCAAATACCGTATAATGCCAGCGATTCCCCACCTGAGGTTCGGGGTAAGTGTGACCAGTGTGGCGGTGAACTGTATCAGCGCCCTGATGATACCCCTCAAACAGTTAGAGAACGGTTGCGAGTCTATTTTGCTGAGACGGCTCCCCTGATTGACTACTATATCCAGGGAGGCACGCTAGTGGAAATTGATGGAACGGGAGAGAAAGCTGAGGTAAGTAGGAGAATAGTTTCGGCTCTTCATAGCACCGTAGCTGCTAGCTAATTTGTGTATAATGGTAACTAGATGAGCATAATTATCAAATCAAATCAAGAGATAGTGGCTATGCGGCAAGCTGGTAGAATCGTGGCCATAGTGTTGGAGGTGTTAACCAAGCAGATGAGACCAGGGATAAAAACCAAGGACTTAGATATTATAGCGTCTAGAGAGATAGAAAAGCTAGGAGCCAAGCCCTCATTTAAGGGCTATCGGGGGTTCCCCGCTAATCTCTGTGCTTCAGTAAATGATGAGATCGTGCATGGGATTCCCGGGGAGCGCATTCTAGATGAAGGGGATATTGTCTCTCTTGACCTAGGAGCCATTTTTATGGGTTTCCACGGTGATGCTGCCGTGACTGTGGGCATTGGCAAAATTAGCTCAACAACTAGACGGCTTCTAGAAATTACTGAAGGTGCTCTAAAGGCTGGTATGGCTGCCGCCCGGGCTGAGGCAAGATTAGGCGATATCTCATCGGCTATTCAGAATTACGCTGAGTCAAGGAACTATTCGGTAGTGCGGGAGTATACCGGGCATGGTATCGGACGTGAAATGCATGAGGAACCACAAATACCCAACTTTGGTTTACCCGGAACCGGACCGGTATTAAAAAGGGGTATGACCCTCGCCCTGGAACCAATGGTGAACGCTGGCGACTGGCATACTCGGCTTGGGGATGACCACTGGACGGTATTTACTGCCGATGGGAATCTTTCCGCCCACTTTGAACATACCATAGTCATTACCGAGGCTGAACCAGAGGTACTGACTACTGTATAAGACGTATGGCTAAGAAAGAGACTATAGAGGTTGAGGGGACAGTGGTAGAGCCGCTGCCTAATGCTATGTTCCGTGTGGAGCTGCCTAACGGGCATAGGGTGCTGGCTCATATTTCAGGTAAGATAAGGCTGCATTATATTAAAGTATTACCCGGCGATAAGGTGCTGGTCGAGCTTTCTCCCTATGACCTGAGTCGGGGCCGAATTACCTATCGGTTTAAGTAAATAGTTAAAGAGAGATTTATAATGAAAGTACGAGCTTCGGTTAAGGTAAGATGTGAAAAGTGCAAGGTTATAAAGCGGCGAGGGGTAGTTAGAATAATTTGTCCCAATCCAAGACATAAACAGAGGCAGGGTTAACCTTTGCCGCAAGGAGGACATATATGGCACGCATAGCCGGTGTGGACATACCCAGAAACAAGCATATTGGTATTGCACTGCAATATATTTACGGTATTGGTCCCAGCATAAGCCAGAGAATTTTAGCCCAGACCGGCGTTAGTCCTGATATTAAGGTGGGTAACCTTACTGAGGATGAGGTTAATCGCCTTCGCGAGCTTATTGACCGGGAGTATATGGTTGAGGGTGAGCTTAGAAAAGAGGTTACCCTTAACATCAAGCGCCTCATTGAGATTGGCAGCTACCGAGGTATCAGGCATCGTCGAGGTTTACCACTTAGAGGGCAGCGAACCCGAACCAATGCCCGTACCAAGCGCGGTCCTCGTAAAACCGTGGCCGGTAGAGGGCAGAGGCGTGGTATGACAAAGAAGTAAGTAGTCTTATATTTGGAGGACAAAATGCCACAAAAGAAGCGAGCTACACGAAAGCGATGGGAGCGTAAGTCTGTCCCAGCCGGGAGAGCTTACATTCAATCCACCTTTAATAATACCATAGTTACCCTTACCGACCCCGAGGGGAATGTTATCGCCTGCGCAAGCTCAGGTACTGCCGGGTTTAAGGGCTCACGCAAAGGCACTCCTTATGCAGCCCAACTGGCCGCCCGTGATGCTGCCCGAAAAGCCAAGGAACACGGCTTACGACAGGTAGAAGTTTATGTTAAGGGCCCTGGTAGTGGACGTGAGGCGGCTATTCGTTCTCTCCAGAGTTCAGGACTTTACATTACCAGCATCAGGGATGTAACCCCTATCCCACACAATGGTTGCCGCCCGCCAAAAAGAAGGCGGGTGTAGGAGGCTAAAGAATGGCAAGATATACAGCAGCCGTCTGCCGATTATGTCGCCGTAGTGGTGAGAAGCTAATGCTTAAGGGCAGTAAGTGTATCACCAAGTGTGTATTGGATAAGCGATCCAAGCCTCCGGGCCAACAGGGAACAGCTCGCCGTCGCCAGCGGCTTTCTGAACGTGGTTTGCAACTTCGGGAGAAGCAAAAAGCCCGCTATAGTTATGGACTCTTAGAACGGCAATTTAAGCGGCTTTTTACTACCGCCGAGCGGCAGTCAGGTATTACCGCGGAAAATCTACTAGTGCTACTGGAGAGGCGACTGGATAATGTGGTATACCGTTTAGGCTTTGCCGACTCCCGTGCCCAAGCTCGCCAGCTAGTTAGGCACGGACACATTTTGCTCAATGGGCGCCTTACTGATATACCCTCTCGTCTGATTAAGGAGGGTAATACCATTAGCTGGAAGCCAACGAGTACCAAAAGTGAGTATTATAAACAACTGGTTGAGGTCATTAAGAGTAAACAAGTCTTAAACTGGCTGAGTCTGGATAAGCAGAATCTGGTTGGTCAAGTCTTATCGCTGCCTACACCTGATGATATTGAGGCTAAATTTGATGGAAAGAGTATAGTTGAATTCTACTCACGATAAGTTAGTTGATAAGGAGGGGGGTATCTTGTCTCGTCTAACCATACCTACGATTAAATGTGTTGAAGCTACAGCTACTTTCGGACGCTTTTTGGCTGAGCCACTAGAAAAGGGCTTTGGTATAACCCTAGGTAATAGCCTACGGCGAGTGCTACTGGGTTACCTTCCTGGAATAGCCGTAACCTGGGTTAAGATTGAGGGAATACAACACGAATTCTCTACCATTCCTTATATGAAGGAAGATACTATCGAGTTCCTACTTAATGTTAAAGCCTTAAGATTAAGGTCTCTGCCTGGCCAACCAGGCAAGTTAATACTGGAGGTGGAGGGAGAGGGACGGGTTTGCGCTGCCGACATTAAACCCTCGGCTGACTTTGAGATTGTCAACCCTGAGCTTCATCTGGCTACCTTAGATTCGCCCGAAGCCAAACTTTATGTGGAGTTTAACGTGGAACTGGGTGAAGGCTATAGGCAGGCTAAATCCAGTGATAATCTACCGGTGGGGGCTATCCCAGTGGACGCCATCTTTAGCCCAATACGTAAGGTCAATACTACCGTTGAGTCAACCCATATTGGTCGGGAGACTAGCCGGGAACGGTTATGTCTGGAAGTATGGACAGATGGAACAATATCACCGGTAGACGCCATCAGCCTCGGGGCTGAGATTTTGATACAGCAGCTCTCCCCCTTTGTTGATTATGCCAAGGTTTCCCAGATAGAGGAGGAGAAAGAGATCATTCGGCTATCAATCCCTGATGAACAATATAATACGCCGTTAGAACAACTGGACTTATCAGTGCGTACTATTAACGCTTTAAGACGCAGTGGCATTAGTACAGTGGGAGAGCTTATAACTAGAGGGGAGAAGGATTTGCTTTCAATACGGAATTTTGGGCAGAAGTCTAAACGAGAGCTAGAGGAACGCCTCCAGGCATTAGGGCTGTCTCTGACGCCCAAGAGTGAGGAGAGGAAAGAGGATGAGGCATAGAGTAGCTGGTAGGACGTTAGGTAGACCTAGTGGTCACCGTAGAGCGCTGTATCGTAACTTGGTGACTGACCTTCTACGGTATGAGAAGATTACTACTACCGAAGCCAAAGCCAAAGAGGTGCGTGGTCTGGCGGAGAAGATGATTACCCTGGGTAAGGAGGGTGGACTCCACTCACGTCGCCAAGCACTATCCTTTATTTTAGATAAAAAGGTAATAGAAAAGGTATTTGCTGAAACCGCCCCAAGGTATGCTGAGCGCCCTGGTGGATACACTCGGATTACTAAATTAGGACCTAGGTTGGGTGATGGAGCGCCTATGGTTCGGCTTGAACTGGTATGATGTTCACCAGCCACTGTCCGGATGAAGAAAGGTCGTCACTTGGTAACAATCACCAAGATGGTATTAATTATGGAGTATAATGGCACCAACTACCATGGCTTTCAATTGCAGGCTAACTCGCCCACCATCCAGGGGGAGATAGAGAAAGTTCTATGGAAGCTTACTGGGGAGAGGAGTCGGGTGATGGCGGCTAGTCGAACCGATGCTGGTGTCCATGCTCGGGGACAGGTAGTTAGCTTCCAGACTGGGTCGTCTCTCCCGCCACAAACTTTTATTAATGGACTAAACCATTATTTACCTCGGGATATTGCGGTTAAGGCAGCGCATAGAGTAGATGATGCCTTTAGCGTTAGGCGGGATGCCCTCAGCCGGGAATATAGCTACTACATATTGAATAGTTTTACCCGGTCTCCCATCTGGGAAGGCTTCTCTTACCTGGTTCCGGGTCACCTGGATATTGAAGCTATGAATCAGGCATGTCAGGCTCTTATCGGTGAGCATGACTTCGCCTCGTTCGTGACCTGCATGGGGGCTGGTGTAAAGAGCACGGTTCGGTATGTATATAGAGCAGAAATAGAAAGGGATAGGGAACTAGCTATTTTCAATATGGTGGCTAACTCCTTCTTGCCACATCAGGTACGTAATACGGTCGGCTCCTTAATCAGAGTCGGCTTGGGTAAGATGACCATCAACGAGTTCGGTAACTTAATTGAGGCTAAACAACTGGGAATGGCTGGACCAACGGCTCCGGCTTGTGGGCTATATCTAACGCAAGTAAATTATCCACATCCTTGGGAGAACTAATAATGAAAACCTATAGCACTAAGGCATCTGATATTAAGCGAGAGTGGCATGCTATTGATGCTTCGGACAAAGTTTTGGGCCGGCTAGCCACTCAAGTAGCTAGCTTGCTTATGGGTAAGCATAAACCAATATTCAGCCCTAACCTGGATACCGGCGATTTTGTGGTGGTTATTAACGCTGAGAAGGTTCGGGTTACCGGTAACAAGACTAAGCAGAAGGTCTATTACCGACATTCAGGATACCCTGGAGGACTGAAGAGTATCAATTTAGAGAAAATGATGCAGACTCACCCTACCCGGGTGATTGAGCATGCGGTCAAGGGTATGTTACCCCACAACCGATTGGGTGCTAAAATGTTTAAAAAGCTTAGGGTCTACGCTGGTGATACCCATCCTCACCCAACCAAGGCCAAGTCTAGCTCAACCGAGGTAGTAGCTAAAGAGAGTTAAAGAGGGGAATAGGGTTCAAATGGAAAAACAGGCTTATTTTTATGGGACAGGGCGACGCAAGACGGCGGTGGCGCAGGTAAGAGTGCTACCCGGTAGCGGGGCTATTATCATAAATGGTACCCCGTATGAGGAGTTATTTCCCCGCCTTGAGCACCGCCGAATTATCATGCAACCCCTTCTGGTTACCGAGAACACCAGTAAGTATAATGTGGTGGTTAAGGTAAACGGCGGTGGCATATCAGGGCAGAGTGGCGCCATTTCCCACGGTATTGCCCGAGCCCTGGTCAGGGCTGATGAGAGGCTCAAACCGGTATTACGCCAATACGGACTGCTAACCCGGGACCCCCGGGCCAAAGAGAGGAAGAAGCCCGGTCTCAAGCGCGCCCGCAAAGCTCCTCAATATACCAAGCGGTAAAGGCCACTAGCCAGAGGAAAATTGTGATCTTTTACAGATTTGTTCCCCTGCTGTGCTTACTATCTTAATCAGAATATCACGAGAGTCACTTAGCTAGCGCTTGGGCGATTTCTTCAGTATTAGTGCCAGAATGAAGGCCAGAATTAGTGCCCCTAAGCCAAGTAAGATTGCTGTGCTCAGTGTTCCCGTTCTGTCTCCAAGAATCCCACCTACCGTGGGTGCTATTATGGCACCAACGGCAAAACCGAGAGTTATGAGGCCATAGGTGGTACCAATAATTGCTGGCTCATAATAATCTGCCATGGCTGCTTGCATTACCGTTGGTATCCCAATAAAAGCAAACCCAATAATACCCGCTCCAACATAGCCGTCTACCGTGCTGCCACCTAAGAAAATAAGCATGCCTATTGCCTGTAAGGCCAGCGCTATAAGAAAGAGGTACTTCTTGGTTATACGGTCAGCGGCAATCCCCCATATTATGGGAGCCGGTATGATTAAAGCTCCAAATGTGGCATAGGCCCCAGCCGCTGCCCTGACCCCCCAGCCTATCTCTTCAAGATAGGCGACGGCGAAGGTCACAAACATCATTTCACCAATACCCCATATGAAATAGATGCCAGCCAAATTCCAGACCGTGCCTCGCTTCAAAATGTCCCTGATAGGTACCTTAAACTGTGTCTGTTCATACCTCTTTGCTCCAAGTTCTTTCTGTGATACCGAGGACTCCTTATTACTGGCTCCCACAGGAGACAAGCCCCTTTTTGCCGGGGTATCCACCAATAAAAACCAGCTAGTGATAGCCATAACGAGAACGAATGCCGCACCAAACCACCAACTCCACCTCCATGAGTAACTGGCCAATATCAAAGGAACCACAATCCCTAGTACTACGGGGGCGACACCAGTCCCAGCCGTAGCAATGCCGAAGGCTATACCTCTTCGTTGCCTACCAAACCAGTCTGAGATGAGAGGAACCACCGGGACAGCTATGCCGGCAGCACCAGCGCCACAGAGGAGATAGGCTAAAGAACCAGTTATAGGTGATGACATAAAGCCCATACCGGATAAGCCGATAAAGATAATGACCAGCCCCATTAACATACATTTTCGTGGTCCAATCTTATCGGCAGTGATACCCCAAACAAAGGTCATAATGGTATAGGCAAAGAAGTAGGTTGAGGCGATGATTCCCATTGGCCCATGGGTCAGATTGAGTTCGGCTTCTATAGTAGGAAGAACATAGGGATATAAATACCGACTAACACCCCAACCCATGTAGCCAAGAAAAGCTCCGATGACAATAACCCAGCCATAGTGAAACCGGTTATTTACACTCACTATCCCTCCCTGGTGGTGGGTTAATACGTAATTTAGAATCTTCCAGCTGTTATTTTAAGTAGTCTATGGCTTCTACTGGGAAGAGGCAATCTGATATAACATCACCGGCAGTGGTTAACACCGTCACTGCTCGGCTCGTCCGTAGTCATCTTCCACCCTCACCACATCCTCCAACTCAGGGGTTGAAACTTCAAAAAATGTGGTGTCCTCTATAGCCTCCAGGCGGTGCCTGGTGCGGGGAAGAACCCTGATACACTGACCAAGCTGAACTACTTTAGACGTCATACGCCCATTACTTCCCTCAATTTCCAGCAATGCCTTCCCTTCGTATATATACAAAGTTTCATCCTTCTTTTCATGATACTGAAGGCTGA
>SDBU01006019.1_pt1 | contig 14357 bp, 16 predicted proteins | sample 2277071 | NCBI WGS metagenome assembly SDBU01 (sample SAMN10397929, study PRJNA504765) | marine sediment metagenome | isolation source: marine sediment core GS08_GC12, 126 cmbsf | place: Arctic Ocean: Gakkel Ridge, Loki's castle | collected 2008
GGTGATGGCGAAGCTTTTCTGTCCACCGCCAACCGAAATTTTAAGGGCAGGATGGGTAACCCGGAAGCTCTCATCTATCTGGGTAGTCCCGCCACGGCGGCAGCTACAGCCATTACCGGTGAAATTACCGACCCCAGAGAGGTAATATAGCAATGCTTAGCGGAAAGGCCTTCAAGTTCGGCGATAATATCTCCACTGACCACATCGCACCGGGGCGGCTGGCTCATCTGAGAAGCAACCTTCCTGAGCTGGCCAAGCATGTGCTGGAAGATGCTGACCCTACTTTTGCCTCCAGGGTGAAAGCCGGGGACTTCATCGTTGCCGGCAGTAATTTCGGTCTGGGTTCAAGCCGGGAACACGCCCCCATGATTATCAAGATGGCCGGGGTAAGCGCAATACTGGCAAAATCGGTGGCCCGGATATTCTTTCGCAATGCAGTCAATCTGGGGCTGCCGGTACTGATATGCGATACCGATAAGATTGATGATGGGGACGAGCTGGAGGTAGACCTCTCGGCGGGGGTAGTCAGGGACATGACTAACGGTAACCAGATGGCCTTTGGCAGAATCCCGGAGGTGATGCTTGGTATCCTGGATGAAGGTGGGCTAATCCCTTATATCCAGAAGCACGGCGACTTCCGAATATAGTCTGGTGGAGTAAAGGAGACAGGTAGTGCCGTATGATGTTACGTTGATAGCGGGTGATGGGGTAGGACCCGAGGTCAGTGAAGCTACCAGGAGAGTGCTGGAAGCGACCGGTGTCGTCTTTCACTGGGAGCCGGCTGATGCCGGTAGTATTGCCCAGGAGAAGTTTGGCACCCCCCTCCCTGATAGTGTGATTGAATCGATTAAGAAAAACAAGGTTGCGCTCAAGGGGCCGGTTACCACGCCGGTCGGCTCAGGTTTCCGGAGCGTGAATGTAGCGCTACGTAAGAGACTGGACCTTTACGCTTGTGTCCGTCCGTGTAAGATTTACCCCTGTGTCCCCACGCGATTTAAGGATGTGGATATCGTGGTGGTACGGGAAAACACGGAAGACGTTTATATGGGCATTGAGTTTGAGAAGGGAGAGCCGGAAACAGCCAGGCTGCTGGAACTGGTCTCAGAGACAAAAGGGGACGTGGTGAGACAGGACTCCGGCGTTAGCCTGAAAACGATTTCCGAAACAGCCAGCCGCCGGATTGTTAAATATGCCTTTGAATATGCGCGGGCGCATGGTAGGAAGAAGATAACCGCGGTGCACAAGGCCAACATTATGAAGTTCTCCGATGGTCTGTTCCTGGCGGCTGCCAGAGAGGTTGCGAAGGAGTACCCTGACATTGAGTTTGGGGATGTGATTGTGGATAACCTGTGTATGCAACTGGTGCGAAGGCCGCAGCAGTTTGATGTGCTGGTCTTGCCTAATCTCTATGGCGACATTATATCTGACCTGTGCGCCGGACTGGTGGGAGGGCTGGGAGTGGCCCCTGGAGCTAATCTGGGTGATGATGCCGCTATGTTTGAGCCAACGCATGGTAGTGCGCCCAAATACGCCGGGCAGGATAAAATCAATCCCATGGCCATGATGCTCTCCGGCGTGATGATGCTGCGCCATCTGGGTGAGGCGGAAGCAGCGGACAGGATGGAAAGAGCCATTGCCAGTGTTATTGCTGAGGGCGAGAACGTCACCTACGACCTGAAGCTCGGCTTGCCCGGTGCTCAGCCGGTGGGTACTTCACGGGTAGCTGACGCCGTGATTGAAAAGCTGGGGGAGTCAGGCTAGGTTAATATCAAGCACATTAGAGGGTAGTGGGAAGGGGCGAAGCCTGATATTAGGCACATTAGGGGGAGTTTTTGAGGGGCTACGCCCCTCTAAAGAAATAATCTTCCCCTTCCCCTTAATTAAGGGGAAGGGGATAAAGGGGATAGGGTTACCAAACACTAAGGGGTGAGGTAGATAAGTAACGCCAAAGGGGAGGTGAAATAAGGGAGAAAATGGACTGTATTTTCTGTCAAATCGTCGCTGGCAAGATACCCAGTGACATCCTTTATCAGGATGACGAGGTGGTCGCCTTTCCTGACATAAATCCCGCAGCACCGACACATCTGCTTATTGTCCCCAGGAAGCACATCCCGTCCGTTGCCCACCTATCAAAAGAGCAGTTACCTCTTATCGGACATATGGTAGAGGTGGCTAATCAGTTGGCCAAAGAGAGGGGCGTTGCTGAGAGTGGGTATCGCCTGGTGACCAACTCTGGAGAAGATAGCGGCCAGATAGTACCACACCTGCATATCCATCTTCTCGGAGGTCATAGACTATCAGATAAAATGGGCTGATTAGCCGGCCTGCCGTGCCTTCTGATATTCCAGGAAGAGAAACAGCCCGGTGATGCTCTTGGAATCACAGAGGCGGCCCGAGGCGATAAGATTGGAAACCTGCTCCAGCGGCACCCGGACCAATCTGATACTCTCAGTGTCCTCCGCATGTAATTGGCTGGGAACGAGGTCAGTAGCCAGGTAAAGGTGAAGGAATTCCGTACAGTAGCCGGGAGAAGAATAAAAGCCGCCCAGCCGTTCTACTTTTCGGGGTAGATAGCCGGTTTCTTCCTGCATCTCACGAGCCACGGCAGCCACTGGGTCCTCGCCCGGCTCAATGCTGCCCGCCGGTATCTCTAAGAGCTCCCTCTCCACTGGCTGGCGAAATTGGTTAACCAGTAGCAGGTTCCCGTCAGAATCAATGGCCACGATAGCGACACACTCACCGTGCTCTACAATCTCCCGCGTGGTTTTCCGGCCGCTGGGCATTTCCACGGTATCAACTCGTACCCTTATCGCTCGCCCCTCATAGATTAGCTGGCTGGACAGTGTCTTTTCCTCAACCAAATTTAACTCCCCAGACAAGAGCTACTTCGTCGCAATCGGGGAATTTGGGACAGCGGTAACACTCGCTCCACACCTTCCGCGGCAGTTCCATCTTGTCGACTTGAGAGAAGCCGAACTTCTCAAAGAAGGCTGGCTGATAGGTCAGGCAAAAAACGGTGGGAATGCCCAGCCCCTCAGCTTCCTTGAGGCAAGCGTCAACTAGCTGGGCGCCGAGCCTCTGTGACTGACTGTCCTCAGCTACGGCTACTGACTTTATCTCGGCTAAGTCCGCCCAGCTAACATGTAGTGCGGCGCAGGCAATTACCCGTTCCCCCTGCCGGACCACGAAAAAATCCCTGATATTTTCATATATCTCGCTCAGCGGGCGGGGCAGCATCAAGTCCTTGTCCGCAAAGTAGTTGACTAGCTGATGCATCTGGGGTACATCCTTAATTCTGGCTTTTTCTACTGGATTCAACCTACCTGCTTTCCCTTCAACCTTCGTTCCAGGGTGCCATAGAATGGGGTCTTGAGGTGGATGCGCAAAAAATGAGCGGTCTTGGTACTGCGCTGTACCGTAATACTAGCACCACCGTCCAGGGGTAAATTCACGTTCCCATCGATGCTCAGTGTCGCCTGATGAGTGGTTTCAACGCGCAGTTTTACTATTGCCGTTGGCGGCAACACCAGAGCGTAGGACGGGCTGAGGTGGGGTAGTATTGGTAGCAGCAAGAACTCCTTGGCCTGTGGATGGAGGACCGGCCCGCCGGCGGCCAGCGAGTAGCCGGTACTGCCGGTGGCGGTAGACACGATAACCCCGTCAGCCCGATAGGTGGTCAGTATTTCGCCATCAATATTAGCTTCTATGTTGACCACCCGGGCAATTGCCCCGCGGGCCATCACTACATCGTTTAAAGCGTGAAACTTCTGAGGTTGCTCATGCTCCCGGTCGGCTGGTGCCAGCTCAATCTCAAGCATCGCCCGTTCGTCAATCCAACCCCTCCCGGCTATCACGGCCGGGAGGTTGGATTTCACCTCATCAGCGCTGAGTTCGGTCATGAAACCAAGCTTGCCCAGGTTTACCCCGGTGATAGGAGTTTGGGTGTGGATGGCTACCTGAACCGCTCGCAGGATGGTGCCGTCACCGCCAATACTGAGCAGCAACTCAGTATCATCAATCTGAGCCCTGGCTTTCTCCTGTTCCCAGGCGGAGCATAGCCAGACAGAAATCCCTTGAGAGGTCAAAACCTGTTGTATTTCCTCAGCCAAGGGGTAGGCCGCTTTATTCATGGGATGGTATAGAATGCCAATTCTTTTCACAACCGGAAATCGCTTTCTAAGGACACCTCTGATATCGGGTCAAAGATACTACCGACGGGCAACATTACCAGCAGATATACCGGATGGCCGGTATTGGTGTTTATCTCTTACCTCTTTAGCTTTTGCCCCTCCACTTTTCCCCTGTTTTTGTCACGGAGTTCCTTGGTGAGTCTTTTTATCGCTCTACCCGACTTGAACCTGTTCAGGTTAACAAAACCCTTTGTTCTGTTCATTGGCTATCTAGTTGCGCTTAAGTCTAGTCTTCCGACTAGAGATATTGCCGACGAGGCTAATCCGGTTGACACCGAAAATCCCCTGTCCGGGGCTATCCTGCACCCTCTTTTTGCTATCATACCATATTTTGCATTTGGTGATGAAGTGCTAGAATAAGGGGCTAGGAGGACGCACTATTTGACGCTTTTGTCCCGCATCCAAAACAGGCTATTCTACGGCTGGGTGGTGTTGGCCACCTGCTTTGTCCTCTGTCTCGTCATCTACGGGGTACGTAATTCTTTTGGTGTCTTCTTTACATCCATAGAGAGTGATTTTGAGCTGAGCCGTACCGCTACCTCCGGGGTGTTCTCCATCTACATGGTACTTTACTCTTTTGTGGCCATATTAGGCGGATGGGCTTTAGACCGATATGGACCTCGGGTGATTACTTTCTTAATGGGCTTGTTCATCGGTTTAAGCCTGGTTCTGACCGGTCAGGCCAGGCTACCATGGCAGCTATTCATAACTTATAGCCTGTTGTTTGCCATAGGTACCGGTGCTGCTTATGCCGTACTGATGTCTACTGTCTCCCGCTGGTTTGATAGAAAGCGGGGACTGGCCCTGGGTATTGCCGGCTCAGGAATAGGAGTGGGAATAGTAGTTATGGCACCGCTGTCGGCTTACCTTATTACCAAATTTGATTGGCGCATGGCATTTGTCCTGTTGGGGCTGCTGGCCTGGCTAATTGTTTGTTCCCTGTCCTTGTTGATGAGAAAAGACCCTAGTGATATTGGAGCTTTGCCCGATGGGATGAAAACAGACTCCGTTGATAAGATGGTGCATGATAATATAGATGGTGGTTCGCCTCCCCTCAGCTTCTCAATTGGGCAGGCACTTAGAACCCGCAGTTTCTGGTGTTTGGGGATTAGCTGGGTGCTGTGGTCTGCCTGTATGCATTTAGTATTTACCCATGTTGTACCTTATGCCACGGATTCTGGCATCTCCACCGCGGAGGCAGCAAGAATCCTTGGCCTGATAGGATTAATCAGCATTCCGGCCAGGTTAATTGTGGGAACGGTTTCAGACAGGATAGGCAGGAAAGTGTCAGCGGTCATCTGTGCCTTACTTCAGGCTGTAGCTGTGGTATGGCTAATGTGGGCGTATGAACCGTGGGCGTTCTACGTGTTTGCCACGGTTTATGGTCTCGGCTACGGAGGTTTTGACCCTCCCACCGTGGCGCTGGTTGGTGATACCTTTGGAGTACGCAGTATCGGGATGCTAATGGGGGTACTGGGCTTTGGGTGGGCGATTGGAGCTGCTATTGGACCGGCCTTAGGTGGATTTATCTATGATGTTAACGGGAGCTACCTCCTGGCTTTCCTAATCGGGGCAATATTCATGCTGGTATCGGCTGTTCTCGTGTCCCTTACCAGGCGAGAAGCAAACAGGAGCATCTAACCACTAACTACGGATTTAGCCTGCTCGCAGATTTATTTGACATAATGTTACCCAAGATTGACATGTATCATAAGTAGTTGGTTCAGGTCTGGCAATGACAGCATTGAAAGTCATACTGATAGTCTTGAAATGTGTCAGCGTGAAGGATTTATTCTGGACAATAATGCGGGTAATCTGTGGAATTACACCGTAAGATTTAAGAAGCCACTCCCGGGTAGCTTTCAGTTAGAAAACGAACATACTGTTAGCGGCCTCGGCTACCTTCTCAATGACCCAGCCAGGAATAACACCGAGCAGCAAAACACCGAGGCAGGACAGGGCCAGCGCCAACCGCAGTGCTCCGGAAGAAGGCACCTTTTCCTCGGAGGCTGGCTCACCGAGCCACATTACCTTGACCACCCGCAGATAGTAGTACGCAGAGATAACACTGTTGATTACTGCGATGATTACCAGCAACAACAGGTTATGCCGGACGGCGGAGCTGAAGATGTAAAACTTGGCCATAAAGCCAGCGGCCGGCGGCATGCCGATAAGGGAGATAAGGCACAGCGTCAGGCCCACAGCCAGTAGCGGTGCCCGCTTAATCATGCCGGAATAATCGTCAATGAGGTCGCTATTAAGCTTATTGGAGATAGCGATAATCGCGGTAAAGGCACCCAGGTTAGTTAGAGCATAGCTGACCAGGAAGAACAGGACGCCGCTCTGACCCAGAATATCCCTGGCTGGAGAGACCCCGACGGTAGCCAGTCCCACCATGAGATAACCGGCCTGGGCAACGCTGGAGTAACCAAGCATCCTTTTGATGTTGGACTGGGGGATGGCGGCAACATTGCCCAGGGTCATGCTGATGGCAGCCAGTACCGCGAAGATTAAGCCCCAGTCCACCAGGTTCAGCAGGTCAGGTGAAGAGAAGGCGGAAAAGAAGACCCGCAGGATAATGGCAAACCCGGCAGCCTTGCTGCCGACGGAGAGGTAGGCGGTTATTGGCGTTGGTGCTCCTTCGTAGACATCCGGCACCCACATGTGGAAGGGAACGGCCGCAATCTTGAAGCTGAAGCCAGCCAGCATGAGCACCACACCTAAAATGAGAGCCGGACTGGCCAGGAGGGCTTGCGGGGACATGCCCTGGATGGCCTGGGCAATCTCGCTGAACTGCGTCTTGCCGGTAAGGCCAAAGACCAGTGCCATCCCGTAGAGCAGTACCGCTGAGGCAACCGCCCCCAGTAATAGATACTTAAGTGAGGCCTCAGTAGATTTCTTATCTTTGAGGAAGCCGACCAGCACGTAGAGGGAGATGCTGGTTAGCTCCAGGGCAACAAAGAGTGAGATTAGTTCGGTGGTAGCCGCCATCAGCATCATGCCGAGGGTGGATAAAAGCAGCAGGGCATAGTATTCACCCTGGAAACGGGCAAACTTGGAAACGTAATCTGTCGAGGCCAGAATGACCAGGGCGGCAATGCCCAGGAACAGCAGCTTGAAGAAAATGGCAAAGTTATCCACCGCCAGCATGTTGTTGAAGATAGCCTGGGTACTGCCTCCCCATAGAGCCAGCGCAAAGCCACCAGATACTATTACCCCAATCAAGCTGACTACTGCCAGTACCCCTTTGCGCTCGATAAAGAGGTCAAGCAGTATTACTAGTATGGCAAATCCGGCGAGGCTAAGCTCTGGTATAAACAGCGCAAGGTTCAAAGATTTGCTCCTTTACTTTCCATTCTATCCCCCTAACAAGCCCGCGATGGGCGAAATACCAATCTTGATAACATCGGTTAGAATCGCCGGGTAGATGCCGACCAGCATAATCACGGCGACAAGGGTGAACATATATACCCGTTCCAGAATATCGGCGTCAGCCACGCCATTGTATTGCTCCAGTACCGGTCCATAGAATACCTGCTGGAGCATCCACAGGATATAGCCGGCGGTGACCACTACTCCTAGGACGGCAAGGATAGTGTAAACTTGAATTCCAGGGACAATGTTGCTGGAAAAGCTGCCGACAAAGGTCAGGAACTCGGCGGCAAAGCCGCTGGTCATCGGCAGACCCAGGGAGGCAAGACCGCCCACTGAGAAGATGACCGCGATTATTGGTATCTGTCTTGCCAGGCCGCCCAGCTTTCTGAGGTCTCTCTCTTTCACGTTGTGTATTACCAGACCGGCCATGGCAAACAGGAGGCCGGTAATCACACCGTGGCTGAACATCTGTAAACTGGCCCCGACCAAGCTCACCTGGCTCAGGGCAAAGATGCCCAGTAATACATAACCCATGTGGCTGATACTACTGTAGGCGATTAGCCGCTTAATATCATTCTGTCTCAGGGTTACGGCTGCCCCGTACAGAATGTTAATTACGGCCAGTGTTACCAGGAGAGGGGCATAAGTCTTGGCCACATCAGGAAAGATGGTTACACAGAGGCGAATCATGCCGTAGCCACCCATTTTCAGTAGTGCCCCGGCCAGCACCACGCTGACCGCGGTCGGAGCGTCAGTATGGGCATCGGGCAGCCACGTATGCAGTGGAAACACCGGTAGCTTAATGGCAAATCCGGTAAGCAGCAGGAAGAACATGGCTGCCGTAGGGATTACTATCCGGGCCGATTCCAGGCCACCCCCGGCAATGTCCAGCATGCTGAGGCTACCGGTGGTGAAATACAGGCTAAGGATACCGGCGACGATAAACGCGCCGCCGAGCAGGGTAAATATCGCATACTTTATCGCGGAGTATTCTTTTCTGCCCGTCCCCCAGATGGAGATGAGGAAGTACATCGGGATTACCTCAATCTCCCAGAAGAGGAAGAAAAGCAGCAGGTCAAGGGAGCAAAACACGCCCAGGATGCTGGTTTCCAGCAGCAGCAGCCAGGCGAAGTATTCCCGGGGCCTCAGGTGAACCTTCCATGAGATGAGGACTACCAGGAAACCGAGGAAGGTCATCAGTATTATCAGGGGCAAACTCAGGCCGTCGACACCCACGTGATAGTGGGCATTAATTGCCGGAATCCAGGAAAGTTTCTCCTCGAACTGCATTACCCCGATGGCTCCCTGTGAACGGTCAAAGAGGATAAACAGAGTGACGGACAAAACGAACGGCACAAAGGTAAAAACGGCGGCCGTGCGCTTGATTACCCGCTCGGACAGACCGGGCAGGACCGCAATCAAGATTGCTCCTACTACCGGGAGGAAGATTATCGCTGTCAGATAATTAAAGTCCAACTATACTGACTCCTTTTCACCCAACGAAATACAGTACGAGAATAATGGCCAGAACACCTATCCCGATAAACAGTCCGTAGAGCTGGAGCTGGCCGGTCTGGACCCGCCGGATGGCCCTGCCCGTACCAATTGCTAAACCGGCTATTCCGTTGGCCGCTCCGTCAACGCCACGGCTATCAAATATCTCGAAACCGGCAAATAATCCCTTGAGCAGGGCAAGCTTCACGATGACGTTCTCATAAAGCGCGTCCATCCAGTACTTTCTGAGGAACAGGGTATATAGCGGCTGGAACATACTGCCAATTCTTTCTGGTGACAGCCATTTGGCACTGTACATGGCGTATGCCAGGAAGATGCCCAGGACACCAACTAACAGCGATATCAGGGGTAGTGGCGAGTGCGTAAAAATGCCGAAGAAACCTTCAAGGAAGCCGTGTGTTTCGCCATGACCCATAAACGCCCCGAAATGCCCGGTAACATTCCAGAAACCGGAGACCACGGCCAGGATGGCCAGAACTACCAGGGGCACCACCATTACTGGCGGTGATTCATGAGGCTTCCCGTGAGCGTCGGGGCCGCCCCCGCGGTACTCACCACCGAAGGTCATAAACACCGCCCGGAACATGTAGAAGGCGGTCATGAATACGGTTATTAGTGCCAGCCAGAATAGTATCGGCTGGTGCTCCAGGGATGTGATAAGAATCTCATCCTTGCTCCAGAACCCGGCCAGAGGCCAGATGCCGGCCAGACTGAGTGAACCAATAACAAAGGTGATAAAGGTCCACGGCATCACCTTGCGCAGCCCTCCCATCAAGCGCATATCAAAGGTACCGCTGGCATGGTTGACACTGCCGGCTCCGAGGAAGAGTAGTGCCTTGAAGAAGGCGTGGTTAAACAGGTGGAAAATGCCGACCGCCACACCGCCGGTTCCCAGGCCCAGCATCATGTAGCCAAGCTGGCTAATGGTGGAATACGCCAATACCCGCTTGATGTCATTCATCACCAGGCCCATAGAAGCGGCAAAGATAGCGGTGAACCCGCCGATGATGGCAACCGTGGTCAGTGCTTCTACCGAGTGCTCAAACAGGGGGAAGGTGCGGGCGACCAGAAAGACACCGGCGGCCACCATAGTGGCGGCATGAATCAGGGCACTGACTGGAGTGGGGCCTTCCATGGCATCGGGCAGCCACACGTGGAGCGGGAACTGGGCTGACTTGCCCACGGCGCCGGAAAAGATACCAATAGCGGCCCAGGTGAGAGTGGTGCCGGCCAGTGTGCCGGCGATTGCCAGACCGTGTAGCTCAGCAATATCAAAGGTCCCGGTGTTGTAGTAAAGCACCAGGATACCGGCCAGAAAACCGAAGTCGCCAAGCCGGGTAACGATGAACGCCTTCTTGGCAGCATTGGCGGCCGCTGGCCGATGGAACCAGAAGCCGATGAGAAGGTATGAGCCAAGCCCTACCAACTCCCAGAAGACAAATGCTAAGAGCAGATTGTCTGCCATAACCAGGCCAATCATGGCGGCGGAAAATAGTGACATCCAGGCAAAGTAGCGGTGATAGCCGGGGTCGCCGTGCATATAACCCTGGGAGTAAATCTGCACCATCAGGCTGACTACGGTTACCACTATCAGCATTACCGCCGTCAGCGAATCCATCATCAGACCGAGGCTGATGCTAACGTTCCCAATGGCTACCCAGCTAATATCAGGGATGGGCAGCTCATGATGAGGCGCCGCCATCACCGCCATCAGTGCCCAGATGGACAGGGCCAGGGAACTGCCAATGGCAGTAATGCAGATGTAGCCAGCGACCTTTGACTCCGGTTTCACGAAGGGTCTGACGAAAAATGATATTATGATGAACGAGAAAACCGGCAGCAGAAATATGAGCCAGGCAACTTGATACGGCATTATAGCTTCCTCAAAATCTCCTCGGTAACGTGCTGTTTATCCTGGGGCACCATGATGGAGTAGGGAGTAAACTCCCGGCTCATAGGCTCACCGGGAGCCGGCATGATGCGGGTGGGAATCCCTTCGCCCTCGAAGAGTTCCTTCCACATCTCAGCCATCACCAGGCTTTGCGCCTTTTTAATTTCGACCCACATAACTTACCACTTCATTAAATTGACTTCGGTCGCGTCTATCGTTTCGCGGCTGCGGTAGATACCGATGATTATTGCTAGGCCAACGGTCGCCTCGGCTGCGGCCACCACGATAATGAAAATAGCAAAGAGTTGCCCGGTCAGCAGAAGGGGCACGATGTACCGGGAGAAAGCGACCATGGCGATGTTTACTGCATTGAGCATAAGCTCGATAGACATCAGGATGATGATGGCGTTACGCTTGGCCAGAACGCCATAAAGTCCGATGGAGAAGAGAATAGCGGACAATATCAGGTAATGTTCAAGACCAATACTCATGCTACTTCTCCCGAACCAGAACAATCGCTCCGATAATGGCCGCTAGCAGTAGAACCGAGGCGACCTCCAAAGGTAAGATAAAGCCGTTGGCACCAAAAAGCATACCGGCCAGGGCTGAGGTAGTCGGCTCTTGAGGTGGAGTGTCCGATACCTGCCACCGGGTATTTACCATCGCAAAAGTCATCATGCCAAAGAACAGGACAGCCACGATAAAAGCCGGGATTCGCAATCTATTTGACGGACTGCCGTGCTGGACTTCTCTGGTTAACATGATAGCCAGGATAATGAGTATCGATATGGCACCGACGTAGACCAGGACCTGCACTGCCGCCAGAAAGTCGGCATGCAGCGTGATATAGAGTCCCGCTATGGCCAGGAAGCACAGGACGAGGGAGAGAGCTGCCCGGAATACGTTCCGCAGCAGAACCACTCCTAAAGCAGCCACTATCCCTATTGCCGCCAGTATCCAGAAGGCAATAACAAGTCCCATTACTCTTTTTCGGTAATCCTTTCCAGAAGTAGGGTCTGCATGGGCAGTTCTTCGGCAAGCTCAGGATGCCCGTAGGCACTGGGCCGTCTCTCGGCTGACGCCAGCAGCATTTCGTTACTTTGCACCAGCTCACCACGCCGGTACTTTGACCGCTCGAATGCGTAACCCATAAACAGGGCGTTGAAGGGACAAGCCTCAACGCACAGGCCGCAGGAGATGCAGTATCCGGTGTCAACTTCAATGTCCTCGACCTGATATTTGTTGTCCTCACCCTGGGCCGAGGTTACAATCCGGATTACTCCCTGGGGACAGGTCTTGGCACAGGTGGCACAGCCGGTACATTTTTCCCGGTCCCAGATAAGCTCGTTACCCCGTATCCGGCGCGAGACGTTAAGCCTCTGCTCGGGATACTGTGACGTAATCGGATGGCGAAACAGGTGTTTTATTGTTACCCTTAAGCCCTTAGCGATGCCAATTCCATACCGTTCAAACTTCAACTCTACCCCATCCTAAGCTAAAGAATTTGGACCATAATAGTACCAGTACTGCCATTATGGCAAAGTTAATGAATATTAATACCCATGGCAGCGCCGCCGGCCAGGCCAGCACCTCTATAGCGGTGATAAACAGGTTAATCAGGGCTAGCGGGAAGAGGAACTTCCAGGCCAGCGCCATTAGCTGGTCTATCCGGACACGAGGCAATGTGGTTCGTGTCCAGACCATGACAAAGAAAACGATAAAGACCTTTATTATCAGCCAGAGCCATGGCGGCAACAACGGCCCTCGCCAGCCGCCGAGGTACAGGGTGCTGATGATGGCGGAAAGAACCAGCGCCTCTCCGTATTCTGCCAGATAGAACATGGCAAACTTCATCCCCGAGTATTCGGTGTGGAAGCCGGCGACAATCTCGGAATCGGCCTCCATCAGGTCAAAGGGACTGCGATTAATCTCGGCACAACCGCCGATGAAGAGGATGAGAAAGCCTAGCGGCTGCAGAAGAATAAACGGAATATTCTGGGCCAGTACAATCTGATTCATGGATAGTGAGCCGGCGATTATCACGACACCGGCGATGGCGAGGATGACCGGCATCTCGTAGCTCACCACGGCGGCAACCCCGCGCATGGCACCAAGAAGGGAATACTTGTTGCTGGAAGCCCAGCCAGCCATGAATACTGCCAGCGACGAGATTGAAGAAATCGCCAGTATGTAGAGGATGCCGATGTCGAGGTCAGCCAGGAGTGCTCCGTCGGCAAAGGGTATGACGGCAAAAACCATCAGTACCGGCAGAAAGGCGGTAATTGGGGCCAGTAAGTGGACTATCTTATCCGCCTTGGCCGGGACGATGTCTTCTTTAAGCAGCACCTTAATCGCATCAGCTACCGGCTGAAGCAGACCAAAGGGTCCGGTCCGGTTGGGACCGAGGCGCGCCTGCATCCGCCCCATGCCCCTTCGCTCAAGCCAGATATAACCCATCACCAGCATCAGGACAAAAGCGATGATAATGACGGTAAACAGCCCCCAGTGCCACCAGAACCCGCCTGGCCAGTCGGGAGGCAGGGTTTGCGGGTACGTTATTGAGTTAAAGAAAGGACTTAATATCATCAGCGGTCAACTTCACCCATACAAATATCAATGCTGCCAAAGATGATTATGGCATCAGCTACTTTCCATCCAATAATCATTTCCCGCAGGGCGGTCAGGTTAATCAGGCTTGGCGGGCGGACGTGCAGACGGTAGGGAGCAATGGAGTTATCTGATACCAGATAAAAGCCCAGTTCACCTTTGGGAGACTCAATATGGCCGTAGGCTTCCCCTACCGGAGGGCGGACCAGGTGCGGCACATCGCTTTTTATCGGCCCTGGAGGTATCTGCTCCACTGCCTGCTCTAAGATGCGCAGGCTCTGCCACATCTCCTCAACTTTTATCCGGTAGCGGTCATAGCAGTCCCCGGCAGTGCCGGTGGGGATGTCAAATTCAAAACGGTCGTAGATGGAGTACGGGTCTGCCTTACGGATATCCCATTTTACCCCGCTGGCCCGGAGCACCGGACCGCTGGCCGAATAGTTGATTGCCATTTCCCGGGTTAAAATACCAACGCCCTTGGCACGGGCCAGCAGTATCTCATTCTGTGCCAGAAGCTGGTCGTATTCCTCAATGAAACCGGGCATGATACTGAGGAACTTGCGCAGAGCCGGCAGGAACTCGTCGGGTATGTCCTGGCTTAGGCCGCCGATCCGCATGTAGTTATAGGTAAGCCGCTGGCCAGAAACCATCTCAAACAGGTCGATAATCTTTTCTCTCTCGCGGAACATATACAGGAAAGGGGTAAAAAAAGCACCGCAGTCATTAAGGAAGGCACCGACGCCGACCAGGTGACTGGCGATGCGCTGGAGTTCAGCCAT
>SDBU01006020.1_pt1 | contig 14355 bp, 15 predicted proteins | sample 2277071 | NCBI WGS metagenome assembly SDBU01 (sample SAMN10397929, study PRJNA504765) | marine sediment metagenome | isolation source: marine sediment core GS08_GC12, 126 cmbsf | place: Arctic Ocean: Gakkel Ridge, Loki's castle | collected 2008
CATAGGTAATATCAAGAATTCTGAACAAGGTCTTTACTATAACCAGTGCCGGCTCAAAAAGGTTAGTTAATTTTGTACCACCAACGGAGATAAACAGTCCTTTTTTCTCCCTCTGGCTATCGCCTAGCGGTGGTATTTTTAGTATATACTTGCGTGCCCATAGTGACTGGCAGCGGTCAATCATTGCCTTCGTCTGAGCCGTTACCCCCATAAAATGAATAGGCGAGGCTAAAACTATTCGGTCAGCGTCCTCTAGTTCTCTATAAACCATCTGCATATCATCCTCCACTATACACCTACCCGTCGCTAGACAGCCATCACAGTGCTGGCATGGGGTAATCTTGAGGTCGTTAAGGATGATAGTCTTGACCTCAGCCCCTCTACTGGCGGCACCCTTCATAACCTCGGCCAATAGGAGGTCAGTATTGCCACCCCGGCGCGGGCTACCAGCAATACCAAGAACCTTCAACCTACCCTCCTTCAATATAGCTTAAGATTTCTGTCTCTCTGGCTCTCATATCGTGCTCCAACTCAGGCGCCTCGTGGTCATATCCCAAGAGGTGAAGTACACCATGAATAACTAGAATGGCTATCTCCCTTTTTATTGAGTGCCCGTGCTCCTCGGCCTGTATAGCTGCTTGAGGATAGGAAATAATCACTTCACCAAGGTGATGCAAGCCGTCAGGAGGCACAACAAAAGGGGGAAACTCCACCCCAATCTCTCCGGTAGCAGGCAGTTCAGGAAGCATGGAAAAGGCTAGCACATCTGTAGGCTCATCCTTCCCCAGATAGCTTCGATTTAGCTGTTGCACCCTTTCCTGGCTGGTAATAACCAGACCAAGCTCAACATTAGAGCCAGCATCCTGGGCAACAAGGACCTGCTCAGCTACGCCCTGTAACCAGCTCGCCTCAGGGCATCCTTCAAAGTCTGCGTCAATTAAAACACTAATCTCCATATCCGCTTTATGCCAAGCTATAATAGCACAGCCTGAGTAGAGCTCTCAAATGAGGTTTGAGCAAAATTAAGGGTTGTGATATAGTTAAGATACAATTTTTGTTAGCTCCACAGGCTAGAGGAGGGATCGCATAGTGGCCTAGTGCGGGCGCCTGCTAAGCGCTTACCTTGAGAGATCGGGGTCATGGGTTCGAATCCCATTCCCTCCGCCATGGTACATAGTGCAAGATTCATATGATTATAAAAGATAGTTAAAAGCATTAGTAGAAGAAAATAGCTTTTTTTGTACCCGAACTATTAGAAAAGCTGATAACTGATATAGAACAAAAGAAGTAATAATGATAAAATATCATGAAGTCCGTAGTGATAGGACATGGTATATTTTACGAAGACGCAGGGTATAAAATATACCGGTTCTAAAAGGGAGATAATCCCCACTTTATTGGAATTGCTGCGACCACTAGGTATTCGTACTGTTTTTGACGGTTTTTCTGGCACTACACGAGTATCACAAGCCTTAAAAAGGAGTGGTTATACAGTTTATTCCAACGATATAGCTGCCTGGTCTAAGGTATTTGGAGAGTGCTACTTGTTAAATAAAAAGCCACCAAGTTACTATCAGCCAATGATAGATGATATTAATAAAATACCGGGCAAACACGGCTGGTTCTCGGAGCACTATGGTGGGAAACCAAATGACGGCAGCTCTATTCAAGAGGATGGGAAAAAGAGGATGTGGCAACTTCATAATACTATGAAATTAGACGCAATTAGAGACGGGATTGACAACATAACAAGTGATAATACAGAACGCTCGGTACTGCTCACTAGCCTTATTTTAGCTATGGATAAAGTTGATAGTTCGTTAGGTCATCAAGTTTCATATTTAAAACAGTGGGCCCCCCGGTCGTATAACACAATGAAAGTGGAAGTTCCTCAATTGATTCTGGACGATAAAGAGCATAAGGTTTATGAAAAGAATATTTTTGAGCTACTTGAAGATATTGAAGTAGACCTAGCCTACTATGACCCTCCCTATGGGTCTTCAAATGAACTTATGCCCCCCTCTAGGGTACGCTATGCTTCTTATTACCACATTTGGAAAACTATATGCTTAAACGATAAACCTAAAGTTGTGGGAATGGCTAATAGACGAGAAGATGTTGATGACAAATTATCTGCATCTATATTTGAGGATTATAGAAAAGATTCAAACGGGCAATATATTGTTATACGAGCCATAGAAAAATTAATTAGAAACACTAATGCCAAATATATCGTTTTATCTTATAACAATAAGGGTAGAGCAACATTCCAAGCAATTACAGATGTTCTGAATAAATTAAAAATGAAATACTTTGTATTAGAGATGGATTATAAGAAAAATGTGATGGCAACTATGGTTTGGACTAAGAAATGGCTTAATTCCTCAGATTCTGGTAGTAAAAATAAGGAGTATCTATTTCTAATACAAAAGCAGGAGGGATGGAAGCCTGACTTTAAAATGGAAAGGAAGCAAATTAGAAGTTTAGTGGAAATACATCAACAAAGTTTGAGTTGTTAGACAAGAATTTGCTGCCAAAGAATCCTTTGAAATTGTCTAATGCTAAAAAGGGGCCTTCGTAGGGCGGGCGGAAGAGGATGTGAGGGAGAATCCAGCCCTGCGCCTACAAGTTTTGAGCAAAATCGGCTCGGATTTTTTCCCGAATACGCTGCCCCGTGAAGTAATACACCCCCTCACTAAGGAGTATATTTTCGATATCACCATAGAGCAGAATAGGATGCTTCAATATTATATCTGGACTATAGGCTGCCAGATGAATAAGGCAGAATCGGAGCGACTCAGTAGTTACCTGGAGCAGTTAGGCTACCAGGCTACAGCTATCGCTGAGAAAGCTGATTTCATCGTGCTTAATAGTTGTGTAGTGCGCCAGAGTGCTGAGAACCGTGTGACTAACAAGCTCAATGCCCTTAAATCACTAAAAAGGTTACGCCCGGGCGTAACCCTGGCTGTTACTGGCTGCCTGGTAAACTCTGAAGTTGACCAACTCAGGAAAAGATTTCCCCATGTTGACCACTTTTTTAAGCCGGGGGACTATCCGTACTGGCTAGGAAATGAAGATAAACTACCTACAATCTTGCCTCAGCGCCCTTCATCCAGTACCTTTGTTTCTATCATTCAGGGCTGCGATAACTTCTGCTCCTATTGCATTGTCCCCTACCGCCGTGGTCGGGAAAGAAGCCGAACAGTGGCAGAAATAACCGATGAGGTGAAGGAACTGGCGCATCGTGGAGTAAAAGAGGTAACTCTGCTGGGGCAGAATGTGGATTCATACGGACATGACCTGCCCGGCAAACCAGACCTGGCCGACTTGCTCAATGAGCTAAATACTATAGATGGGTTAGCTCGCATCCGCTTCCTGACTAATCATCCCAAGGACATGAGCCTGAGGCTGATTGAGACAGCAGCTTATCTGGATAAAGTCTGCAAACAGGTAAGCCTCCCGGTTCAATCAGGCAACAATGATATTCTAAGCGTAATGAAACGGGGCTATACCGTGGAACAGTACCGCCAGCTTGTCACGCAGATACGTAGTAAGATACCAGAGGTAGCCCTGAGCACCGATGTTATTGTCGGCTTTCCCTCAGAGAGCGAACAGCAGTTCCAGCAAACTGTCAACTTGCTCTCCGAGTTAAGATTTGATACAGTCCATATAGCTGCTTATTCACCGAGAGCGGGTACTATTGCTGCCAGGGAATTTGAGGATAACATCCCGCCGGCTGAGAAAAGGAGGCGACTAGATAAGATTGAGCAACTCCAGGAGGGAGTCGCTGCTGAAATTAATGCCCAGCTACTAGGTAAGACTGTTGAGGTTCTAGTCGAAGGCAAGAAAGGGGGTAAGTGGCAGGGTCGCACTAGAACTGGTAAACTAGTGTTCTTTAGCGATAACAATGATTGTCTGGGACAACTGGTGAAAATCAGGATTGAGCACACCAGTCCCTGGTCACTACAGGGTAAGGTTGAATCTAATAATGCCAATTAAAATAGGGAGGGAAAATGGGAAAAATTAAAGTTTTAAACCTGGTGCTAATTGTAGGATTGCTCCTCAGTGTAGTATTTATAAGCGGCTGTTTTCCAGCGGAAGGGGAGGAACCTGCACAACAAGGATTTGACTGGACTATCATTATCTTTCTGGTATTGATTTTCGGGTTGATGTACTTCGTGCTTATTAGACCACAACGCAAGAGACAGAAGGAGCACCAGCAACTGATAGGAGAACTAAACAGGGGTGATAGAGTAATTACGGCTGGTGGCATCTACGGAGTGGTTGAGAGCATCAGTGAGGACATTATAATCATGAAAGTAGAGTCAGGGGCAACGATGAGGGTAGCTAAGAACAGTGTTACCCTTAAACAAGAGAGATAGGGATTGTTTATCAACCCCGTTAGATTTCCTAACAGGGTCAACCTCACCCCCCTTTGTCCCCCTCTCCTTCAAAGGAGAGGGGGAGGAGTGGTTTTAAAGGGCTTCGCCCTTCAAACTTCCTTTGATAAACGACACCGCCGATAGATAAAATGTTCTAGAGGGTTAATATGAGTCATTATGACTATGTTATAGTGGGCAGTGGTATTGCCGGACTGTATACCGCCCTGCTGGCAAAGAGGCAGGGAAGTGTACTAATTATAACCAAGGGCAGTATTGACGACTGCAATACCAAATATGCCCAAGGGGGTATTGCTGCCGCCATAGGCAAGAGCGATTCCCCTGAGCTTCACTTCCGGGATACCATAGCCGCTGCGGATGGCTTATGCGATGAAGAAACAGTGCGTATCTTAGTAAACGAAGCCCCTGACCGCATTACTGACCTGGTCAATTTTGGAGTCCCCTTTGATACCCTTAACGGAGAGATTGCCCTCACTATGGAGGCAGCTCATAGTGTGTCCCGTATCCTGCACGCCGGTGGTGATGCCACTGGGAAACATATCGAGGTTACACTGAGTAGAAAGGTGCTAGAGGCTAAAATCCAGGTACTTGAAGATTGCCTGGCTACAGAGGTTCTGGTAGAAGGGGGAACAGTTAAGGGAATAAAAGCCCTTGATTGTCGTACCGGCTCTATTAAGGAATTCGGGTGTCGCTTCCTGATTCTATCTACCGGCGGTGCCGGGCAGTTATTCAAACTCAATACTAATTCTGAAATAGCCACCGGTGATGGCATAGCCCTAGCCTTCAACGCCGGGGCAGAGATAGTTGACATGGAGTTTTTTCAGTTTCATCCTACTGCCCTGTGCCTCCCCGGGGTAACCCCATTTCTTATATCTGAGGCGGTCAGGGGTGAAGGTGGAGTGCTACGTAATGTAAATGGCTACCATTTCATGCCCGACTACACCTCAGAGGGTGACCTGGCACCGCGAGACATAGTAGCTCGCAGTATATTATACGAGATGAAAAAAATGGGTTCAGACAAAGTTCTCATTGATATCAGACATCTACCACCCCGCGTTACTGCCACTCGGTTTCCCCATATATACCGATTTTGCCTTGACCATGGCTTGGATATTACCAAAGATCTCATACCAGTGGCACCGGCTGCTCACTACATGATGGGTGGTATCAAGACCAATAGCTGGGGAGAAACAAATATAGGTGGGTTATTCGCTGCCGGTGAGACCGCCTGCACCGGCGTCCATGGGGCAAACCGCCTAGCCTCAAACTCAATGCTTGAAGTGCTTGTATTCAGTAAAAGGATAATGGAAAGAACTAGGAAGGGAGCCGAGACAGTAGCACCTGCTATCAGCAAAGGGCTAGAGATTCACCAATTGCTGAGCCAGAGGCAGGTTCCTGAGGCTATACCTGCACCCAGCCTTTCTGCCTTGCAACTGCTCCACTGGGATAAAGTAGGCATCATCCGCAACAGGGAAAGCCTGACCCAGGCAGCTGATACCCTGGCTGCCTGGCAGAAATCCTTGCCCCAGCCTAAAGACCGCCCTTCCTACGAGCTAAGCAACCTGGCATTGACCGGTCGGCTAGTAACTGAGGCAGCGCTGCTCAGAGAAGAGAGCCGTGGGGCTCATTTCCGCTCCGATTTCCCTCAAAGCTCACCCCAGTGGCAACACCACATCGTATTCACATCAAAATGATAAGGGTTAGGAGTAAGGTTGAAAAATAATCTCCAGCTATCCGAATACCAAATTGATAGCATTATAGACCTTGCCCTGGCTGAGGACATAAGCCACGGTGATGTTACCAGTGAGTTACTAATACCACCTGAACTCCAGGGACAGGCATCTATACTGGTTAAAGCAAGGGGAATAGTGGCCGGTGGTGAGGTAGCCAAGAGGGTATTTCTCAGGATTGACCCATCACTCAAGGCTGAAGTGCTTATCGAGGACGGGGCCAAGATTCAAACCGGAGACGCAGTAGCCACCATTTCTGGCAGGGTAGCCAGCATCCTTAAAGCCGAGCGGGTAGCTCTTAATTTCCTAAACAGGCTCAGTGGCATTGCTTCACTGACAGCCCAATATGTAGCCAAAACACACGGATTCGTAGTCAATATTAGCGACACGCGCAAAACCACCCCTGGTCTCAGGCTGCTGGAAAAGTATGCGGTGCGACTCGGTGGTGGACAAAACCACCGCTTTCACCTGGGTGACGGTATCCTGATTAAGGATAACCATCTAGCGGCACTGCGTGCCCTAGGCATGGGTCTTAAGGAGATTGTCGCCAAGGCTAAGCAGAATGCCCCCAAAGGGTTAAAGGTTGAGGTAGAGGTCAACACAATTCAGGAAGCCCTAGATGCCGTCGACGCCGGGGCTGATATAATCATGCTGGATAATATGAGCCCTGATGAAATGCGCCGGGTAGTGGGTTTAGTCTCAAGTCAGGTTAAGATTGAAGCCTCGGGGGGTATTACGCTGGCTAATGTCCGCACTGCGGCTATGGCCGGGGCTAATGTCATCTCCATCGGCGCCCTTACCCACTCCGTAAAAGCCCTGGATATGAGCCTTGAGCTGGAGCCACAGACCCTCAAACTAATCTAGCTGGATTGGACAGCCGACTTCATAGCAGTAACCAGATAACTTTCGCTATCGTCTTCTATCTTTATGTCAATAAATCCGGCCATTGATATTATTTCTTGCATCTCACTCTTGTCAGGAATAATGTCATTTTGCACAGCGGGGATTCCACGGTGAATCTCATTAATTCCATCTCGGTCTGAGGTATGGCAAATTAATAGTCTACCACCGCTTTTAAGTACCCGATTCATCTCGGCAAGAGCTCCTGGCTTATCCTGGAAATGGGGAAAGCTAGAATAGCAGACTATAGTATCAAAGACTTCGTCACCAAGAGGGATATTAGCTACATCAGCACAAAGGTAGCCGATGTTTCCATTAAAGCCTTTAGCCAGGGCTTTTCTTAACATTTCCTCGGCAAAGTCTAGGGTAACTATGTGTCCATTCCTCCCGATATTACTTAACAGAAAGGGAATAAATACGCCGGTTCCTGTCCCCACATCAAGTATTGCAGAACCAGGCTCAATGTTCAGGCGTTCAGCCATTCGCTCCAGTTTGGTCATGTCCTTTTCGGCAATGGCTTCGTCCCAGATAACTGCCTTATGGTTGAAATATGCTCTAATCATTAACTCTCCTCCAAGAGCGGTTTTTTCTGCCAGCCCTTCACTTTCCTCTTGGTGGAGAAGATAGCAGCTATCATGAAGATTACCGATGAGGTAACTGCTATGGTGGCGCCACTGGGAATGTTGAAAAGATAGGACATAAGAAGACCTATCCAGCCAGAGAGGACACCAAAACCGGCCGAGAACAGAAACATTCGTTTCATGCTGTAGGTAAGCTGATAAGCAGCAACGGCCGGATTCAAAATCAGGCTGAAGATAAGAAGCCCTCCAATAGACCGTAAGGATGCAGTTATGGTAGCACCGGTTAAAAACAGGATACCATATAAAATCAGTGTTGCCGGTATACCTACTGAGAGGGCCATGTCACGGTGAAAAATGGTAGCTTGGATTTCCTTGTAGAAGATAAAAACCACTCCCACTACAACCACGGTTACTATTCCCAGAAATATGATATCGCTTCTGGTATTGGTGAGGATACTACCCCATAGCAATTCCAGGGCTCCTGATTTGGTACCGGGCATTAGCCCCATAAAGAGAAAAGCAAGCCCCAGCATAAGAGAAAAGATGACCCCTACCGAGGTTTCAGGATTAAGCTGCCCCCGGTCAGCCAGAGGGCCAATAATAGCTGCGGATAGGAGACTAACGGCGAAGGCACCCAGCAGAGGGTTAAAGCCTAACCACAGCCCAAGCAGAGCGCCGGCAAAGGCAGCGTGTGACATGCACACGCCGATAAAGGGCATGTGCATCAGCACCACGAAAACACCTATGGTGCCACAGGCAATACCACCCAGGAAGGCAGAAAGGATGGCATTCTGCATGAACTGGTACCCCAAAATGGATAAATCCAAGTCTAGGACTCCTTTAGCGTTAGACTAAGATGGCTTCCCTCCGCCTCTTCACCACCGCCGAGATAGGCATATCATATAACTGGCTGAGGTTAGCATCGGTGAGTAGTTCATTAGGAGAACCTTCGCCCCAGATGAGCCCCTCCTTCATCAGCACCACTCGGTCGCAGGCGACAGGTAGACAGCTCAGGTCGTGGGTCACAAATAAGGTGGTGAGGTGCCGTGAAGTATGGATTTGTTTCACCAGTTCCAGTATATCGCTTTGCGCTTTCCAGTCCAGTGAAGCAGTTGGCTCGTCAAGCAGAAATAATTCCGGTTCCTGTGCTAGACAACGGGCTATAGTTACGCGTTGCTGCTCACCACCAGAGAGGTGACCAATAGGTCGCTGGGCAAGATGGCTCATACCTACTAGCTGTAACATCTCATCCACGATTTCCCAGTCGTGTCTGCCTGGTCTGCCAAATAAACCTAGAAGCCCGTAGCGCCCTATCATTACCACTTCACGAACATTTATTGGCATACGCGGGTCTATATTCTCGACTTGAGCCACATAGCCAACCCTCTTTCTCAGGGAATGGCCGTTACCTGGAGCGAGGTAACGCCCCAGCACCCATACCCGTCCGTTGAGCAGTTTACCCAGCCCGTTGACTATAGTAAGAAGTGTGGTTTTGCCGGCTCCATTGGGACCAACTATGCCCACAAACTCACCAGGCTTTACTTTCAGAGATACCCCCCGAAGGGCAATATCTTCCCGGTAAGAAACTACAGCGTTCTCGATATCTATGACGGTATTGTTCATCTTGTCACCTCTCCTGTCCTACCCAGTATATAGCTACTGACCTATCGCTTCCAGTATCATCTCCACATTTCGGTCGATGGCTTTCTCCCAGGTCTCGGTGTCAGGAAAACCACCTGGAAAATTGGAAAGTATTATCCTTTTGCAGCCAAGCTCCTCGGCTATTCCTGCCCCGGCATCTTTCCCGCTGTGCAGGTTATCGATAATCAGGGTTACATTTGCCTCTCTACCCTCGTCCACCAACTCTTTCACCACTTTTGGGGTAAGCGAATCGGGGTCGCCATAGGTGGCGACGAGATTGAGGCCAGTCCACTCGACAAAACCGGCTTGCCAGAAGGCAGATATAACACTTACATCAGAGAGGTTCACCTGAGCCAGCTCAGCCTCTATCTCGGCTTCTTTAGCGACAATCCTGCCCTTGTATTCCGCCGCTGACTTCTGGTAAGTAGAACTGTTCTTACTATCTACCTGGCTCAAGGCAGCGGTAATCTTATCTGTTGCCTCTAGCTGTACCGGTGGCGTCATCCAGTTACCTTCTATCTCAATCCTGATTACGATGAGGTCAGGGTTATTAACTGAGGCGATGAAGTCCTGAGCAAACTTTTCTCCTGGCCAACCGTGCAGGAGAAAGAGGTCGGCATCGGCCAGATTCTGAATATCACCGGGCTTAACATCGAAAAGTCCTGGGTGTTGCGCTGGTGGAACAACGTTGACCACATCAACCATCTCACCCCCTACTCGTTCTACTATTTGGGCTATCAGGGACGTACTGGTAACTACTTTGAGTTTTGACGTGCCGGCTGGAGAACAGCCACCGACAAGTGAAGCGACGGCTAGACCCAGGACTAAAATAGCGGTGATAACAATGTTAGTTCTTTTCATAAATGCGATTCTCCTTCCTATGGTAAGCTAATTTCAGGCAATTCTATGCAACTGCAATTCCTTGCAACCAAAGACGAAAAATAAAAGACTTCTACAATGCTTATTTCTATCCCAATACACCTCCTTCTAAAGTATTACAATCCAATGCAATTGCAATTACATGCATTATAACGTAAAAAATTATTTGCTACAATTCATACAGCGACCAAAAATAGCCAGATGCCTTAAGTCAGCAATAAACTTATATTCCCGGAGCAAAACACTCTTGAGAGAAGCCAGCACTAACTCATCAAGGTCAATTATGGCACCGCATTCCTGACAAACGAGGTGGTGATGATGTCCTTTATCGGCAGGGTGATATCTAACCCGACCTCCCCCCAGGTCGGTCTCGGTTACCAGACCAAGTCCCTTTAATAGTTCCAGGGTACGATAGACGGTTGAGATGTTGACATTGGGGTATTTAGCCACCACCTGAGCATAGATTTCCTCAGCGCTAATATGATTATCACTATTTTCAATAGCTGAGAGTATCATTAGACGCTGGGGTGTCAAACGATATCCTTGTTCGCTTAATTTACTGACTATATCTCCCGACTGGTTCATTTAACATTCACCTGATTTAATAAGCTAACTAAGTATTATAACAAAATAAAATAATTCATGCAACATATTGTGTTTGCAACTAGTTTCACAAAGATTATTTATGTAACCTTATTTTATTTCAATGAAAACAGTATCTCCCGCTGCCGCATTTCCTCTTGTACCTGTCCCTTTTCCTCAAGATACTTTAAGTGAGCAATAGCTTCCCCAATAGCAAACCACTTTTGCGAAACAGGGAATAGCTCCCAGGATGCATAGTCCATATCCCAGCTCATTCGCGATGCCACCTGAAAGGCATTTTGATTGCTTTTTTCGAGAATAGTAAGAATCTCATTGGCTCTCGTCTGGTGGTGATGCTTCAGTTCCTGAATTCTCTCTTTGAAGTTCTTGAATGTGCCCCTATGACCGGGCAACACGAGCTCAACGTCTAAATCATAAACCTTGTCCAGGCTTGCCAAATATTCATTCAGGGGGTTCTCTTCATTGGACCAGGATGAGATGTTAGGGGTTATGTCACTGAGAATATGGTCTCCGGACACAAAGAGCTTTTTGTTGGGCTCGTAAAGACACATATGACCCTTAGTGTGACCCGGAGTTTCAATGCATCTAAAGAAATAATCCCCGATACTTATTGGGTCGCCTTCTTTCAAAATATAGAAGTCCAAGCGACCTCTTGGGCTGTATTTATAACCAGGGTGATTCTTAATAGCCCCTTGAAGTTCATCCTCGGGGAAACCGTTTATACGAGCAAAATCAGACTGCTTCTCCCAGTAGTTGATACTGACTGAGTTAACAATGGCAGCATCCGCCTGATTAAAGTAGACTCTCGATGTAACTGTGGCAAGATTTGAGACCAGACCTAAATGGTCTGCATGCAAATGGGTAATAAAAAAGTCCGCCTTATTTAAATCTACACCAAGTTCCTCTAAACCAGGAGACAGTACATCCATGCATTCTTTTCGATTCATCCCTGTATCAATAATCAAGGATTGCCCCCGAGCTTTTATTACGTAACAGTTGATAGCTTTCAGGGGATTTTGAGGAAGAGGCACCTCAATCTTGTACAGGTTCGGTAAAATCTCTTCAATCATTTTTCTCCTCTCCGGTTCACTTACGATGAGCCTCTGGGGAAAATGCGCTTAAAACTTTTCTCGGCTATCCAATAGTATTGTTACTGGGCCATCATTATGAATTTCTACCTGCATATGTTGCTGAAAGCGTCCGGTTTCCACTTTTAGCCAGGTGGTGCGAGTCTGCCTCACAAACTGCTCAAATAATTCCTCAGCTTGAGCTGGGGATGCCGCCTCAATAAAACTAGGGCGGCGACCCTTCCTGGTATCAGCCAGGAGGGTAAACTGGCTTACCACTAATAGCTCACCTTTGATATCCAGAACCGAAAGGTTAAACCTGCCCACCTCATCAGAAAAAATACGCAGATTGATAGCCTTTTGTGCCAGATACTGGGCATCCTTCTCGGTATCCCCACTGGCTACTCCTACAAAAATCACCAGTCCCCGACCTATCCTGCCTGCTACCTCATCAGCAACACTGACCGAGGCTTCAGTGACTCTCTGTAGGAGCGCTTTCACCCTGTTTCTCTTTTCTCTCTTTCTTCTTGCTGGGCGCTTCCTCTTTACTTGCTACTGACTCTGAGGCAACACCCTTACGATTATCTGTAATATAGAAGCCGCTCCCTTTAAAGATAATAGGAACCGGGCGAAAGACACGACGAGCCTTTCCTTGACATTTAGGACATGCAGCCACTGGTTCATCATGGAATTTCTGTCTCTTGTCAAAATGGAAATCACAGACACCACACTCATACTCGTAGATTGGCACTACTTCACCTCACACAAGTTTTCCCTGGATTATTTTAACAGTAACGGCTATACTAAGGCAAATTAGTGCACTCAGGTAATTAGTGACCCCCCTTGTCTTTCCTGTTTACGCCACTTTGCAGCCCACTAATCTTTGATTGCCTCCTCTCTTTTCCGTAGCTTAAGTATGAACTCAGCCGCCAGTCGGCTTGCCTCCCCCACTAACTTGGAGCACACCTCATAAGCACCTGCCTCCTTGAACTGTTCAGACTCCTTAGGGTCAGCGATGTTAAAGAAACGCCCAAACCTTGCTATCTGAATATCACGACAGATACTGCTCCCTATTGCCTTCTCGAACCGGCGAGCATATCTAAAACCTGCTGCCATTGAATTGGAAAGTGCGGCTTCATCTTCTATATTTTGGCTGGCTGTAACCAACCCTACGGCTAACAACCCACCAAGCAATGCCCCGCAGGTTTCACCCCTCAGCGCAACCCCACCAGCAAGTGGAGTAGACGCTTGAAAGGTTAAATCGTTGCCCAGGTTAAGATGCTCTTGGAGTGAGAGTAACACACAACGGGAACACCCATGATAATTCCTCTCATAGTTTCGGGCAGTTTCTTCAATCCTGTTTAGTAATTCCTCTTTTGCCAATTGTTGTGCCATGACTAGCCCCTTTCTCTAAGATACTGGATTTTATACCAAAGCATTCTTTACTGTCGGACTGTTAAACAGAGTCTATTCGCCTGCTCAATTGCCTCGGCTAACACAAACAGTGAACCGGTAACACAGATGAGGTCTCTGTCCCCAGCCAGAGCTAGGGCCAGGGATAATGCAGTCGGAACATCCTCTGCTACCTGTGTTTCCACTCCGTGCCTAGCAAACTCGGCTACAATGGGTGCCGGTGCCATAGCCCGAGGGTGGCGGGAGCAAGTGACTATTACTTTATCAAAGAGTGGGACCAACTCTGAGATTACTCCAGTTATGTCCTTATCGGACGATACCCCTATAACCAAGATAGCCCGGTCAAAATCAAAGTATTGTTCCAGAGAGCACTTCAACCTACGGGCTGAGTCAGGGTTATGGGCGCCATCGACCACTAAAAGGGGGTGACGGCTAACAATCTGGAGTCGCCCCGGCCAGCTTACCTGGGCTAGACCATCAATTATGCTCTCCCTTGAGATATCAAAGCCCTTTTCAGCCAAAACCTCCAGGGTGGCCACGGCGGTAGCGGCATTGTCTAACTGGTGTTGACCCAGAAGCGGGATGGATAATTCATAGCTACCCAATCTTCCCCTCACCTGAAATAGCTGTCTATCAAAATTGAAGCCAATACTTTGCCAGGTAACATCACTGCCAACCCTGACCAGTCCTGCCCCGCAATTGAGACAGGCGTCTTTAATCACCCTGTCTACCTCATCAAGCTGAGGGGAGGAAACGACTATGCTACCCGGTTTGATAATGCCAACCTTCTCAGCAGCAATCTCAGACAAAGAATTACCTAATACATCCGTATGGTCAAAGCTAATGGAAGTGATAATGCAAACCTCAGGCTGGATTACATTAGTGGCATCAAACCTCCCCCCCATTCCTACCTCTAATACCTGAAAGGCCGCCTCCTTGAGTCCAAAGTAGGCAAAGGCCAGCGTCGTTAACAGTTCAAAGGTAGTTAACTGACCATAAGTAGCTTTGCGGTTGACTGCCTCAACCTCAGGCTTAACCATCTCTACCAGGGAAACAAATTGTTCCTCAGAGATTAACTCACCATTAACCCTGATGCGCTCTCTCCAAGTATGCAGGTGAGGCGAGGTATAAAGCCCAGTGG
>SDBU01006021.1_pt1 | contig 14353 bp, 32 predicted proteins | sample 2277071 | NCBI WGS metagenome assembly SDBU01 (sample SAMN10397929, study PRJNA504765) | marine sediment metagenome | isolation source: marine sediment core GS08_GC12, 126 cmbsf | place: Arctic Ocean: Gakkel Ridge, Loki's castle | collected 2008
CTATGAAGCTTACAGAGCAGGCTATCGATGACGATAAGTGCAATACATGTGGTGCACCAATGAAGGAAGCACTGGGAGGAGGACTTTAATGGCAATTCCTAAACCTGCCATAGAATACAAAGAATTCTACAATAAGGACAGGAGCTTACCCGAGCCTAGGTGGGGTGGGAAGGTCGAGGAAGCTAAAATACAATGTCCATGGTGTAATTCCCAAGACATGTATTACTCTGCTCACCCTAATAATCCTGAAGAGGTATTCTCCGACCCTGTGAGATGTAAGAGCTGTGGCCATATCTCCGACTGGTTTGAGGCATTCAAGCAGAGGGTACAGCACCCTACAGACACACCTAGAGAAATTATACGGGGAGCAGGGGGAGCCAGGACGAACCAGATAAGCCATTAGCAGGAAAGCGTTGACAGAGCACCTTCTGTTGATTACCCACTGAGCCGTGATCCCTGCTCCCTATATGAATAGCCTAAGGAGGATAAATAATGGCGGACGTACAATCGGTTAACCATCTAACAGATTCATTCTACACAACGCCTCAGTTTGCACGCCAAATAATGACCTACAAGGAATGGCAAGAGACGGCAAAGGCGACCCAGTGTAGGATACTTGCTTGCGGGGAAACATATGAAATAACTGTCAAACACAAAGGTGGCGGTATGTATGAAGTAACGGCAGGCTTAACGTACTGGAAAAACGGTAAACCAGCCAAGAAGGAGGTAGCCAAACCATGATAGTGTTGCTCGGCCCTGACGCATCCGGTAAAACGACACTCGCTGAGAAGCTTGGTCTTCAGTATTACCACTTCACTAACCACAGCAAATACGAAGACTACCTAAAACCATTATGTGCTCTCGATATGACTAATGCTGTCTTGGACCGCCACATGATTTGCGAATACCCATACCACATGCTCATGAAGAGGGAGCCTGCATATAACATGAAGCAGTGGCATAATGTCCTTCTACTTACCCTTATCCAAGACCCCTTATTTATTCTCTGCACACATAAGTCACTGGAGGGTAAATACAGCAAAGACCAGTATTTACCGTATGATAAATTAGATAGGTGTCTTGCTCTATATAGGGTATTTCTAAACACACATCACATCAACTACATCGAATATGATTATGATAGACCAACGTCTCTTAAGGCCATCAAGCTCATACACGAGAAACACATTGACAGGATGGCATGGTGGAGGCAGATGTGGAAAGACAACATAGGCTGCATAGGTTCTGTGCATCCTAAGGTACTCCTTGTCGCTGAACGTCTCGGCCCAAACAACATGAACTATTTGCCTTTTGAGACTGGCCCAACTGGCAAGATGTTAACTGACATGATTGCGACAACTGGTACGCCCCTTAACAAATTCGCTGTTACCAACCTGGTAAAGTCATTTCGCCGAGATACACGTAACCCGAATGGTAATGACTTACGCTTGCTGAGACTAGAGTTGGAAATGCTCAAACCCCAGGAGGTTGTATTCATGGGGTCGATAGCCAAGCTGGGCATAAAGATTGCCAAAGAGCTCAACATTGAACATCATGAGATTGCCCATTTCGGATACTACAGTCATCGAGGCATAACGGATGTATCCAAGATGCCAGCATACCTTGATGAATGGCGTAAGATAATGGGAATAATAGCGTAGATAAAGGAGGAAACATGCCGAGAATCGAGGAAATGTATGCCTTCGTTGCTGAAGAATCAGGACCTGACGACGAAGGAGTTGTGGCTATGAACCTCGGTAATATAATGCTGCCCTTAGTCGGTGCTGATATGGATAGGATGAATAGTCTCAAGCCGATGGCTAAAGGCATATCGGTAAAGATTGGGAAGAGGGTCAAGCTACTACGTTTCACCCAGAGAGAAGACCTTGGCGACGTATAATACAAGGAGGTAATTATGGAAAAGGATAAACTAGACCAGCTCTACTACCTACTACGTGAAGCCTCAAATGGCTCAACCGATATCACAGATGCAGTCTATGGCTTGGCTGGGCATTTACTTGCCGGGAAGGACTACCTCAGACTTATCCAGTATTGTAGGTTTTATGGCGAGAATTTTCTCCTCAAACCTACCTGTGGGGCAATTGCTGGTAAGAACTGGGCACCCAAACGGTTTGTCGAGTTCGGTGCTGGCCTAGGCTGGCTTTCTAGGGGGCTTGCCTCTTGGTTCAGGATAGACGGCGTTCTTACTGTGGACAAGAGGCCCTGGACGGCTATTGATGTTCTGGCAGACCTTGAAACGGATAAAGGTAAAGACACAGTAAGTGCATGCCTCAAAGATGGTGACATTATAGTTATGTCAGACTTCTTACATTGTACCGAGGATCCAGAAGACATACTAAGAACATACTGTGGTTACCCTATAGCTATTCTTGAATATATGCCTGCTGACAAAAGCATGTGGGATAACTATACAGAACAGCTAGAACGGTACGGTGGCAACCCTATAAATGCTGAGGATATGGCACATATGCTCATTAACCTGGGGAGACCTTACTTCCTCGTAGATTTAGACCCATATGTCCTGATGCTTATCGATAAAGAAACATGATGAATATATTGGCGCACATACTTGGTATCTATCTTCTGATGGGGATGCTTATGTCACTTGCGTACTACACCGCTGCATACGTCTTCCATATCACCTTATTCACCAAAGCATCCCTATGGAAGAAAACTGTCTTGGTAGCATGTAGTATCGTGATTTGGCCGTATGCATTCTTCCATAGCATACGAGCAGTGATGAAGGACCCACCAAAGAGGTAATATACTCATCGCAAGGAGGAATAATGAGCACCCCAAACGTGATGCGAATAATAGAGATAATATCCCAGAACATATTTATGGACTGGAATAAGGACCCTGATTACACATGGGCAACATTACCTGACTACAGGAAAGACTCATACCGTGATTGGGTAGGGCGGACTGTGTTAACGGTCTCGGTTAAAGGCCGGACTATAAAGAAGATGATAGAGGAGGCATAATGTTATACCTAAACGCAGGTAACCTATGGGACAATGAATACCTAGATACTGTTATCGCCTGGAATAAGGAGTTCCGTAAGACAGTCCAGGTCAAGAGTATCTTCGGGTCTATTGCCGAACTTACTCCAACAGCTCGTTCCTTCGACCGCTTACCCAGGCGTGGATGGGGTTTTATCTCAGAATATATCACCAAAGCTCAAGACAACGATATATCAATTCGGTATACCCTCAACCAGTCATGCATTGGCCCACTACAAGACTTTGTTGGTGAATGGTTGTCACGGTTGAGGCATATCATACGTGAACTCCATAAATTAGGTGTTCATGAATGGGTGATTACATCCCCTCTAATTATGGAGTTGTTGAGAGCCGAATTCACTACCGACTTCCTTGAAGTGAGCACCATCTGTGAAGTTGCTACTCCAGAAGACGCAAGGCGATGGTTAGACCTCGGTGCTAATGGGGTAAACATCGCGACATCCATAAACCGGGAATTCGTCACCATCTCGCACGTTGTCAATACGGGTATCGAAGTGTCAATTCTAGCCAATGAAGCCTGTTTATTCAGGTGTCCCTGGCGGCGAGAGTGCTACAACCTGAGTTCCCACAACAGCGAGAGGGCCGAGGAACTCTTTGGTTATTATCCATTCAGGCGGTGTACAGAAGTCAGGCTAGAACAACCCGTTGAGTGGCTCAAATCAAGATTGGTACTCCCTCAATGGATGAAGATTTACCAGGAGAAGACTGGAGTCAGCTGGTTCAAGATTGCCTTCCGTACACATCCTAAGGAAACTGCTCTACCAATGCTTCGTGCCTATATGGAGCAGGAGTTCCATGGCAGCTTACTCGAACTATGGCCAACAATCACACACCTTGGTAAGACTTCAGAACCCCGGGATACAAAATACATAGGGGTGGACGCTATTGAAGCAGAACACTTCCTTGAGCATTTCATAGAGCATGAAGGTACGTGTTCATACATGGCTTGCAAGGACTGCCGGTACTGCAACAAAGTGTATCAGATGATTGCCGGGAGCCGTTAATGCCAAGGACATACATAAAGATTGAGTATTTCCAATACATTGAGATGAAAGGGTCCGTGACCATCGATGAGTTCGTGAAGAAATTTGGGCTCCCCAGAGCTAGTGCGGCTGTGTGGTTGTCTAAGTGGTCAGGTAGGGGCTACCTCACACAAGGACCCCGCGTGAACAGGTTCAGGTTCGGTGGAGATGTAGGCCGTCCAAAGCGTGGTGGATATAGGGTTGGCCCAAAGTGGTGGGGAGAATTAGTATACGGTTCCAGCATGGACTTTCTATAGAAAAGGAGTGTAAACGAGTGTTAACTAGTGCAGGAGTGAAAAGTAGTGTAAATGAGTGTAAACGAGTGCTAGAAAGTAGTGCAAACGAGCGTAAACTATACTTTTCGAGCATTTGCAATAGAGATATTAACATAGTAGCAATTAATTAATTGCTAACGCGCTAGCAAGCAAGGGCCGATTATGAATATGCATGAATCTAAAGAGCTAAGTGAACGACCGCACACTTCAGTCTTTTTGACTTTTTGTTATGTAAAGTTGTTAGGAGATGTATTTAGATGATACTGTACTGCAAAGTTGAATTTTGCACATGCAAGTTAATATTAGCGAGGTACCATGGTTAACGACAAGAAGAAGGCGAAAAAGGACGCCAGTTGGGAACCAGAAGCAGCTCTGGACCTTGCCGCAACTCTCCAAGACCTCATAGATGAACCTCCATTCAAGGAAGTCAGTGATGAGAGTGGCGAATCTACAACAGCTGGTGCTAGGATACCGAACTGGTTACTCCGGAGAATCGTAAAGCTCAAGGAATTATCTGGGTCTCCTTATGACATTAACTCAGATGTAATCAGAGATGCCATATATGTCGGACTGAGAATATTACATCTAAGATACAAACTAACTCCGGATTGGGAAGTCGAGACAAAGCTAGCTGCCGCGGTAGACGCAGTAAGTGCAGGTAGGAGAGTCCGGAGACAGGTAGAGGACCTAGTTGCTGGATTAGACGAGATGTTCAGAGATGGTGATGTAGAAAAGGCAGCACATAACTTGACCGAGTATGTATTGGCCGCTGTGGCTTTAGATAGTGAATGGCATAAGAGTAAGGTGTTCCAGATACTAACAGAGAACAGGATAATCGGTACTGTAGCTGAGCATTGTGGTGTGACTGTGCGGAAGATATTAGAGAAGGGGAGTAAGAAGAAATGACAATGCCAACACAAGAGCAGACTAAAGAGTTTTGGGAAGGATATGGGTTTGAATATAGGAAGCGGGTAGAGGGAGAACCGTTCTGGAAAGATGGTATGGTATGGGTTGACCAAAACGGTACTATCCAATTTAGATGTCCACCCATAGACCTCGACAACTTGTTCGGGTATGCCGTGCCGAGGTTTATAAGTGAAAAGTGTAAGGAACTTCGTTGTACTGGGATACAAGCTTACGAGTTACTTTTCAGATTGTGGGTGCAAGAACTCATAGAAACATCAGAACGCCTTAATTCTATGATGGTTACTACATACCCTACCCTAGCTCTATACCGGACATTGGATAAAGTGCCGAAAGTAATGGAAGGGAGTAAGAAGAAATGACAATAACAGCGAAGGACAAGCAACGAGTGAGCGAACTGATAGATAAGGCTATCGATGAAGCCGCGTTCAAGATGAGTCTGGGTGCCTACCAGGATGAGGACGAAGAGAGGAAACACTGGAAAACACGGCCCGAACACGGAGTGAGGGCACACTACAAGCATCTAGCCCGCAGAGCACTGAAGGCGTTCATGCTAACCTTAGACCTTGCCCTAGTTGATAAGAGTAAGGGGTTACCCAGGATACATCATGGTAGCTACATGTCAATGAAGGGTGGTGATGCGAGGATAGCGGGGTGGGAGCACCACGAAAGGAGAATGAAAGAAGAGGGCTTCACACACTCAGTAGTTCTCTTAGCGGAAGCACTAGAGGAGAAGCAAAGAGATGATACGGAGAATAGTTGACTGGATACTATATCTCCTGCACATTAAGGCGAGAGATAAGAGACCAGCGATCGAACAACTGCTAGACATACTGCCAATGCTGTTCACTGTCGGTGTAGTGGTATGTATAGTCAATTCATTTCCTTTGCCAGAGCTTAACTGGTGTGAAAGAATACTCCATAGACTACGTTTTATGTTTCGCCGTTGGCGCACAGTAGCAATAGGATATTAAGGAGTCATAATGAAACCAACAGACTTAGAATTACCCGAGAAGTTCACATCATATAGGGCTTATCAGCTAGAGACAGCTGCCAAGATTAACGCATGTACCAAGTATGCCTATCTGTTAGATGCGCCTACTGGTATAGGCAAGTCACTGATTGCCGCCACAGTCCAGCGCTTACTCAAGAAGAATATCTGCTACGTATGTACTACCAAACAACTCCAGGCACAGCTCATGTATGACTTCCCTTACGCACGCACAGTAATGGGTAGGAGTAACTACAAGTGCCTGAAGTTCCCTAATATGTTCCCGGATATAACTGCAGAAGAGTGTAATCATGTTCAGGCTAAGCCATGTTCACATCATAAAGAATGCCCATATATCGTCGCGAAGATGGCGGCACGAGCTGCACCTATTGCGGTCTTGAATATGGCATATTTCCTAAGCGAGGTAAACTTTGTCGGTGTGTTCTCAGGATATGACTTGCTCGTGATTGACGAATGTGATACGACTGAGAGTCAGCTAATGAGCTTCACTGAATTAGTAATCACACAAAGACAACTTCAACGACTCGATGTTCCACCACCGAGCTTCAAGACGAAGTTTGAGTCCTGGGTAAGGTGGGCAAATGATGCGTTACCTAGGCTATCCCATGAACTAGCCATACTTGAAGCATCCACCAGTGACGAGAGTGCATGGGCTACAATGGACCTTTCGTTACTCCGTAGGAAGCGTGATGTTGGTCGTCTTGTGGCGAAACTAAGGTTCTTTGTCAAGGAGGTTGATAAGAACTGGATATGGTATCCCGGTGAAGATAGATGGACATTCAAGCCTGTCTGGGTAGGTAAATATGCTCCAGGTGCATTATGGAAGCACGCAAAGAAGGTTCTTGGGATGAGTGCGACTATTCTCGACCCACGCCAAGTATCAGTTAATACAGGACTGCATTTTGAGGACAGGTCTTATGTTTACCAGCAGATGCCATCACCCTTCCCTAAAGAGAATAGACCCGTATACTATGAGCCCGCTGCGAATGTGGTGAACAAGCACATACAGGTGGCATTACCGATGCTATCAAATGCACTAAAAGGTATCCTAGAAAAGCATCCTAACGAGAAAATACTCGTGCATACAGTCTCATACAAGATAAGGGATTACCTTGTGAAGAGGATAGCTAGTGACCGATTTATCACACATGCAACCAATGATAGGGTGGCTAAGCTTGATACATTCAAGAAGTCAACTAAACCCCTTGTATTATTGTCCCCGAGCATGGACAGAGGTGTTGACTTACCTGAGGAAGAGTGTAGAGTAGTGGTGATATGTAAGATGCCTTATCCAGACTTGGGTGATACACAGATTAGCAGACGAGTACATGCAAGTAAAGACGGTGATAATTGGTACGCCCATAAGACAATCAGCACCATTGTGCAGATGGCAGGTAGGGGTGTCAGAAGCGATAAAGATTTCGCGGTAACATATATTCTTGATGAGCAATTCAGAAGGGTATATGATGACCATAGAGTGCTGTTTCCGGCATGGTTCAAAGAAGCAGTGGTAATGTAGGAGGTCTAACGATGTTCGTAAATGTCAGGAACGACCACGAGATAGAACTAACAGCGGTTGGTAGAACAGATATAGAGCTCCTCGAGAAGCTATCTAAAGGCGTACATGTACAGGCTTATGATAAGAGTAGGGGCTATGTTACCTTCTTGATAATAACACCAGAACTACTTCCAGAAAAGGCAGATAGTGCTGCTCTGCAGCAAAAGCAGGGGTAATGTAGGAGAACTATGGTAAAGGTACTACACTCAAGTCTTATGCGGGAAACGGTGAAAAAACATTGGGTGTTCAGCTGTCTTTCAGCTAATGATTGCCAGGTGGTGGTAATTGTTGACGCTACGAAAGAAGAAATGCTCAGGGAAGGTTACCTCCCTGTTACCAATGCTGGGTCCACCGAGGTTATCTGGATATGAGTAACCATTCTGATTAGAAGGATAGGAGGCTAACGTAATGGTGAAGACAATGAAGATTCCTGTTGCACTGTTCATGACGCTATGTGGCCTTGCTGGTTGGGGTCTCTCAGACATAGTAATACATATCTTAAAACTGGTTATGTAGGGAGGTTTAAGTATGGTATTCGCAGAACCACTAACCTGGAAGTGTCATATATGTGACGAGGAGCGACCAGATGCGAATATATCTGTCTTATCAAAGCCCCTTATGATTAACGGGATGGCTTGTGGTACCCAGAATATCCGGTACTGCAACGACAAGACAGAGTGCATTGAGGGAGCTCAGCACAAGAACTTCTTTAAGGATGGAGGTAGTCGATAATGTTAATCTGTTGTGACATAGACGGAGTATTAGCGGACGTACGTAGTTATACGTATATGCTTCCTAACTGGGATGAATACTTCACGCATACACTGGAGTTCCCACCCATCCCAGGGATGATTACGCTGATAGATGGCCTAATACGGATAGGACATAATGTAGTATTCGTTACTGGCAGGCCAGAGAGTAACAGGAGTCACACTGTCATATGGCTAAGAAATCATGTGTTAAACCTGTATCATCCGGAAGTCAGGATGAGACGATACGATGACCCCAGACAAAGTTTCGAGATAAAACTCGAAGCGATAAGGGAGATAGGGCCGTCATTGATATTTGAAGATGAACCTAGAGCAGTAGAAGCAATGAAGGCTGAAGGTTTCACAGTATTACAGGTGCATGGGTATAGGTACTCAGGAGAAGACAATGTACCCTTTTGTGAGCTAAGATGAAATGCATATTCGTTATAATACCTAAGGAGTGTTCCTTCACATTCAAAGGTGAATGTAATGCCCCTGAAACTCATGTCCTCGTTTGTGCTAGGGACCATAAGAGGCTAGCTCTAAGAGAGGGTGTCAGAGAATACCTCATAGACCTCTTCACTAAACGTGTTGTGGACTCTCCATTCAGAATCAAGGTTATAGCTGGTCAGGCTGGTAGGGACATACTTGACCATTGAGGAGGAGTGATGATGAAGTGGGTTACTTTGTTGCTGTTCGCATTAGGTGTGGTAGCTTTGGGAATAGCTACGGCTCTCAACTACCTAGCACAAAGATAGAATTAGCAGAAGGGGCAAATAATGTATAGAATACCACTATCGAGAATAGACCCAACTAAGCTCATGAATGTTGGGTGTTCGGTTAAGGAGGGATGTATGAAAGAGTTCAAGTGCGCAAAAGGGGATTGTGGCAGTAGGGTATTCATGATGGTGGAAAGGAAGTACACTGTGGTTGATTTCTCACGTGAAGGTGCTATTAAGGGCCATCCCTTCATTGGGAATGACGGGTCACGGTTCGACTCATTCGCGTGTTATGTTTGCGGTGAAGTAGTACCGAGTGAGCAAGGAAAAGACATGTATAAGGAGGTACTGTAGCATGACTGTACATGTTATTCCGGTATGGGAAAGCAATCCCTACAATTGCCCAGAAGTTAGCACAGTTTCGTCGAGTGGGGCTAGCATCAGGGAGCTGAGTCCATTCATCTTGGGCCCAATTATCGAAAGAGGTTTATGGTCCGAGAACTTCGAGAACTTCTGGCAGTTTGCAAAGGTCTACAAAGAGCACCTCGGTCGTGATGGAGAACCCTCGCCTGACTGGTATGCCTGGAGAGCCAAGGGGTTAGAAGATGAGTATGCTCACCGTTATCCTATGGGTAAAGGCAGAATACCTGAATACTCATACTGGTTTGAAGAACATCTTGGTTACATAGAAGCACGAAAGAGGATATATGCACCAATATATGCCAAGTACGTTAGAAAGACCATCGCCTACAAGCTTCTCAAGGAGTTATACATCGAGCAAGGTGAGGTCACCCTTAAAGACTATGATGCTTACGACCATATTAAGGCGAATGTGAGTCTGGTTGATGTTATCAATAACCCTACGCGTAAAATGGGCCATGCCTTTGTGTTAGCCATGATGCTAGAAGGTAAACTGCAAGAGTGCCTTAGCAGTTAACAGTGAAGGACTAAGGAGATGAAATGGAAGAATGGATGTGGTCAATCAAGACCGACAAAGGCGACTTCTTCATAACTGTGCTGGGGAAATGGACACAGGAAGAAGCTGCTACAAGAGTTAGAGGTGTATTCCATATAATACTGAAGTTAGTGGTTACCAGTATGATTCCACGCCTCCGTGCTACTGGTTCGATGGATAACTGTTGCACTATAATACAGCAAGAGCCGCCAAAGGACGAACTCGGCTTTGACTTTATGGCTGGAAAGAGGATATGGCAGGCTTGTGGTAGAAGTGCTGAGTATGGTGCTCAGAGGGTGCTCATAGATAAGGAGCTAGAGAGAGCTTAACACTTGATATGAAGGTAAGCTACAGGAGTGCCTGAAGTGATGCAGCAAGAAGGCATAAACGGCGTTGAAGCTCTGGGTAGGAAGCTTAGCCTTGAGCTGGATTGTCCAGTAATACAAGCTGCCTACGGTAAGAACGTGCTTGTGTGCCATCACAATAAAGCATTCTCGATAACCAGACTGGAAGAATCAGATGACTGGTTTTGGGCAAGGGAGCTACATGAAGAGCAAGAAGCCATCCATTCGTAGCTGCCAGTGGCGTGGGGAGGGAAAACCCAGGGCCAGCTTTTGCAATGGGTGTTATTACCCCAAGGGACCATATTCCTGTCCCTATAGGGGAAACAGCATCCTAGACACATGTAATCTACAGAAGGAGGGTATATCTAATGGAAATCATAGTACCACAGGTAATCATCGAAACGTTGTTGGTCAAGGACAAAATCTATGCTAAGCTCGAACGCTGTGGTAGGGTCGCATACAAGTCTGAGGACAGGATAACAACAGGTTCTGCCGAGAAGTTCATTCGTGGCATCGTAAAATCTGGACACGAGAGTGTACTAGAGCATGTGAGCATTACGGTCCGGTTTATCTGTGATAGGGGAGTCACACATGAACTTGTACGTCATAGATTGGCTGCATATACGCAAGAGAGTACTAGGTACTGTAATTATACCAGGATGGGTATGCAGTTTATCAAACCGTGTTTCTGGTCTGAAGGTGACGACAACTATAAGATATGGTATGTTGCTATGGCGGATGCGGAACGCCGTTACAGCCTGCTAATCCAGGAAGGTGCTTCTCCTCAAGAAGCCAGATCGGTATTGCCTAACTCCCTCAAGACTGAGATAGTTGCCACTGCTAACATCCGTGAATGGCGACATATACTTAGCTTACGGACGGCTAAGGCTGCTCATCCCCAGATGCGTGAGATAATGTGCCAACTGTTGGACAAGTTCGTGCATGCATTACCTATCCTGTTTGAGGATATCTAACATGCACAAACCAGTTAGAGCAGGAAGGCCGAAATTAGTGGCTGGAAAAAGTTCAACCTGAGCCCCCATAGGTATTTTACATTTGCACTATAATAGTATATAATATACTCGTAATGAATAAAAAAGCGTCAACATGGCAAACGGAGAACTACAAACTCCAGGTATACCTACCTGCCAACCTCAAGGCCGCTCTGGATAGGTATGCAAAGGAAGAGTTTTCTGGCGGTAGTAGAGTTGTCTCTGCTATTGTGAGAAACGCCTTATCAGAGTACCTGAAGAAGGCAGGGTACTTGGGCAGTCAAGGAGGTGAGGATGAGATAGAACACCATTAACACATAACAGTACGAACTACCAGTAAACATAACGAATACAGGAGGTTACCCACGATGACAACCGAAGAAAAGAGAAGCCCATGGGATACTGAGCTCGGGTTACCTAACGATATTGATGCCTGGATTGCCAATGCAAAATTCGGCACAAAGGACGAGTATGCCTCAGCAGTCGCGGCTACTGGAGCTGAGGGTGGTCAGATGATGATATTCGACCTGGTGGATGAGAACGGAGAGATAGTAGGCTCACCGGGTTATTCCATCGGAAGCGGATGGATAGTCAGTGATGACGGCCAAAGCATCACCCATCCCAAACGCAAGAATGTAGTCGGATCCAGCATATATGGCCAGCTGCAAAACCGGGTAGTCAAGGAGCTAAAGGTTGACATGGAGGCTCGCGGTCTTCCAACAGATGCAAATTCCTGGAATGGTCTCGGTTTCCATTGGATGCAGGAAGCTCATGCGACTGTCGGCGGAGGCGAAGCAACACAGCTTGTCCCGGTGGAAGTTCTAGCCGAGAAAAAGGCCGGCGCTACTGCAACCAAGCCAACAGCTCCAGCAACACCTGTGGTGGAAGGTACCGCCGAAAAGGCTCTTGGAATACTTGCCAAGACCCAGGATCTGGCTTCATTCCAGGAGAAGGCTCTCGCCATGCCGTCAGTGGCCGCCAACGATACGCTCATGGCCAACGTGCTCGACGATGGTCCTGAGGGCTTCTGGTTCACTCATCAAGCGAAGTAATACCAGCTTATACCGGCTTGCTAGGGCAGCCGTTCTCCGAGGCTGAGCTGGGCAATATCGGAGCTGAGAGAAGCTCAATAGCCCTAGCAGGACCTGCCGGGGTGGTGAGAAACAGGCTGATGACAACAGGTAGCGCTGTTGACAACCCACACCCCGGCAGGATTTCATTAAAGGAGATTAGATATGAATCAGAAACTACGACCAAAGTACATGGTATACAAGATAGGCGAGAATGGGAATTTGTCTGCGTTGGGCATGAAGGCAACAGATACAGATAGCGAAGACTCTCCGTTTGTGCTCATGCCAAGGAAAGACCCTGCTGCCTTTTATGCAATGATGCATTATGCTCAAGTGTGCGAGCCTGATTTGGCAATTGAAATCCGTGTCTGGCTAGATAAGGTTGTGAAGGCATCGCCAATATACGGAACTCAGGGTGAACGCAACAGGATTGCAATGAGGTTAAAACAGATGGACCTAATCATATAGTGGTATGTCGATGTGGATAGGTTCATCAGAAGTTCCATTCTCCGAACTTGGTATGACAGAGGAGAAATTCAACCTGTTGAAGAACCTTTCTGGGAATAGTGGCTATTGGATGAAAGCTCACGCATTTGTGAAGGCAATTACATATCGTAAGCTTTCATCCCTGAGCGACTTCCAAAGGAGATGGCTCACCACAATAATCATGGATTTGGAGACAGAGTCATACAGGAAGTCATGGCGATACTAGGCGATACTAGTTATAGGAGTATGCATTGAGGGTTAAAGCCAAAGAAAGCTACAGGAATGCGGCAGGTTATATTATTCCTGGTGTAACCACAGCGTTAGCAGAACTAAACAAGCCTGCATTTATCAAGTGGGCTAACAATCTGGGGCTTCAGGGTATAGATAGTTCTAAATACGTAGATGTACTCGCTGACATAGGTCATCTTACCCATTATTTCATCATGTGTAGATTGCAGGATGAACTACCAGAGGTTGATGAATTTAGCCCTGAACAAGTAAGGTTAGCCGAAGCTTGCTACAAGAAGTATCTTGATTGGGAGCAAAGGAACCCTGTCATACCTGTGTTCGCAGAGAAGCCCCTGATTTCAGAGAAGTACCAATATGGGGGACAGCTTGACCTATATGCTGTGTCTAATGAGGAGCTTACGTTAGTAGACTTCAAAACGAATGCCAAGGGCATATTCCCTGAAATGATTTATCAAGTGGCAGCATACAGACAACTATTGTTGGAAGCTGATTGCACTGTTAACAAGGTCATTATACTACGGCTCGGTAGAAGCACTGATGAAGGTGCTGATGAGAAAGTCTTATCACAGTATGAACTAGATAATGGGTTTCAGATATTTCTGAGGTGTCTCGACATCTACAGGCTGAAAAGAGGCATAGATTACATGTGTACGAGGGACTTTAGATGAAATGCCTACGTTGCAGTAGAGAGTTCGACAATCCAATACCTGAAGTTATCAATCACGAGGGCAATCACGGAATAGCGAGTGTAGAATGGTGTGCTGAGTGTAACAAGAGAGCAATGGCTGCCCTGCTACGGACAGCAAGTGCCTACTACGAACATGGAATGAGGCCACCATGGCAATCAGAGGGAAGAGTAGACTCACAAGGGAGGTAAAGGTTAATGCCAGTTTGGGAACGTGTACTTTCGATGGGTATAACAGGTAGTGGCAAGTCCTATCAGTGGCTTAAGAT
>SDBU01006022.1_pt1 | contig 14353 bp, 16 predicted proteins | sample 2277071 | NCBI WGS metagenome assembly SDBU01 (sample SAMN10397929, study PRJNA504765) | marine sediment metagenome | isolation source: marine sediment core GS08_GC12, 126 cmbsf | place: Arctic Ocean: Gakkel Ridge, Loki's castle | collected 2008
CCGACTTCCCTAATAATGAACAGTGGCTTTGCAAAAAATGCCACAAGAAAGTTCACCCTTGGCTCAAGAAGGTGCTTTAATGTTCTGGAATGGTGAAGTCCAACTGCACGTAAAGACAGTGTGATTCCCTGCGTGTGGAAAAGGAGAATGTGAATGGCTGAACAACAATTGCCCCGTTGCCCAGCAAGTATGATGAATGACGCAAGGAAGATACAACAAATATGCTTGCCTGATGATGCTGGCTGGTGGGCAGTGGGTAGAGAAGGGATAACAGAGATCGTACCTTATGGCGAGAAGGGTATGTATTGCAACCTCACTTGGTTCGCGGTTTACGCAGGCGATGAGATAGTCAGTCGAGTCAATGCTAATTGTGTAGCGGATGTGTGGTATGGAAAAGATGGGTAAGAAATACTACAGCAAAGAGGAAGCAATGCGAATAGATCGCCGACGGAGTCGATGTGTATGCCCCAAGTGCAGCCACAGGGTTCTGCGCATCAAGGGGCAGAAATGCGGCAAGTGTATTGTGTGTGGCACTCAAATGAAATGAGGGGGGGGGTGATACAATGAAGGGGAGCATTAGACCTCTTATGCACTAAAGGGGGTTGCGCATCCTTAAAAACGCAATGCTTTTGCAAGTAGGAATCGGAAGAAACTCCTGAATGAGACAGGAGTTTCTTTCATTTACATCGTTACTTGTATGTTTACTTATCATGTCAGCAAGAACGCCTTTATCAGCAACAGGACTACGCCCATCAAGATACCTGTCACCAACCATTTGACCCACTTCATGTCAGCCTCTAGTACAGCAACTCTCTCACAAAGTTCTCCTACCTCTGTGTTCAAGATTGCCATGTGCTTCGGAACTTGCCAGAATCTCATTTAAACCTCCTGCACCTCTAGCCATACTCTCACATTATCACCACCACTCACGTCACGAACACTGCCGCTAACCCTCGTTCCCGCATTGAATATATGCTCAGTTCCGCTTGGAGCTGCCATCCCCTCCCGCTTCGTCCCGTCAAACTGAATGATGTCGAAGAACGTTGAACCGCTGTCGTCACTCAGACGTAGTTGATACCACTCGCTCGTAGACGGCTCCACATGGGTACCCACTATACGAAATGGGTTATCCCGACTGACGGCAGATAGAAGTTCTGTATCGCCCCCGTATGCACCAGCACCACCCGTATTGACGAGGGTTCCAACCAGGTTGTCAGGCAGTATCTCGATGTCAAATACACCGTGTGGATTAATCCACACATGGTTCCCAACCTCGTCGTCAACATTCCTAACGTTATTGTGGAAGTCCGCGTTGTGGAAATCTTGGTTGTCGCCAGAGTCAATGTCCAACGCGAGAGCGCAATCGTGAAAGGCAGTATCTATCCAAGTATTCCTTGGTGACGTATCGGTTATTTGAACCCCGGCGAGGCAATCGTGAAGATCGAGATCGGTAAATCTGGACAAATCGCAATCGTCCAACAACAATCCAGTGGTCTGACCCACTACGCCTTGAAGGAAAATGTCCTCTGCGCGAACATGAGTCACATCCTCTAACTCTAATGCAGTGTGAGCGCCAGTCACATCCTTGCACTCAAGGTGCATCTTGTAAACCCTTGAGCCGTTTGCGCCAGCCCCAGAAATAATTACGCCATTGCTAGAACCAGAGCCACAATCAATTGTAATATCTATTAGAGAAACCTTGCCAGTAAACTTTAATACTGACGTAGCCGACGCATGATCGTTCTTAATATTAGCCCAGTTGCGGTGTGAACCCTTAAGCTCAACATTTTTAGACCAGGTGGGATCACCTGTCGTATTTACGTCATAATAGGTTGCATGTGGCCCTATTAGAATAAGTGTTAGATCGTCGCTATCCGAACTGGCAGCGTCAAGAGCAGACTGAATCGTGTTGTAAGCACTGGCCCAAGTCCTACCATTTGTATTGCTCCCATTCGGAGAAACGTACAGGGTTGCAGTTGCCGCTCTGCCTAGAGTGCTTGTGCCTATTTCTGGTAAATGTCCTATGTAGCTCATGTTTTTCTCCTAAATAATCCACCATGCAGAGGAATCGCTAACCACTTTTAGTGCATTGTATTGAATTAAGGGTTGCGTCGTTTCACCGTCAATAGTATCTGCGCTTGCTACATACACTGAATGGCTGCCAGAAGTATGCTTGATAGTATAAACCTTGTCCAAGTTGTCAGCAGCTTCGGGCAATGTGACTGTTAGGCTTCCACTCGTTGCATTACAGAAGATGATTTCTCTATAGTCAGCGGTGTGATTTGTCGTTACTGATACTGATATAGGCTGGAACGGGAATACAGGAATGTTAACTGGGCCCGCTTTAGTAAAGAGATATTGCCTGGACGATACCGCATCACTTGTTAAGCAAGCATCTGCTGTGAATGAACCCGTCTGTGTCTCAAGAAGTACGGCGTCAGCGGTAAATGTATCCGTTGTGGTCTCAAGTAAGATTCCATCTGCCGTAAAGCTAGAGAATTGCGTTTCTTTAAGTACAGAATCAGCAGTAAAGGATGAGGATTGTGTTTCTTTTAGAACAGCATCGGCAGTAAATATCTCTGACAAGTAGGCGTCTGCTGTAAACGAGTCTGATTGGGTTTCTTTAAGTACAGCATCGGCAGTGATAGACAGGGTTTGTAAATAGGCATCGGCTGTGAATGAGCCTACTTGTGTTCCCTTGAGAACAGCATCAGCGGTAAAAGAAAGGCTCTGTTCCGCCCCCATACTGTAGAAGGTGGAGGGGGAGGATTGGCTGTTGTACGCGGTGGTGACGTAGTCGGCGGAGCGGGCGGTGTTGGAGATGCGAGCCTCGTCAATGAGGCCATAAACAAAAGAACTGGGGCCAGTTGCATAAGCACCTATACCTGATGTTCTGGATACCGCGTCTAACGTTGTTCCTGTGGCTGTATCTGTAATGGTTTGTAAAACGCCATCAATGTATAGAAGTATGGTTGTTGCATTCCAAGTGCCAACAAGATGATACCAAGTGCCAGTAGAAATAGCCGCGTTAGAAATCGCATATTGCCAAGCACCATCATAAATCCCCATGTTTATTAGGTCTGAGGTGAGTGCAATATTTAAGACTACTCTGCCTTCAAGGTCAATAATGTTCTGGTTTGAGCCGCCAAGTGTGTCTACATTTACCCATGCCTCAAATGTTAGTCCTGATGCAAAGTCTGAGCCAGTAAATGCGTCTGCGACTAGCCAAACATAATCATTGCCATCAAAATCCTGCCCATAGCCTATTTTCCCCGCGCTCTGTATCGGCTCACTAGCCGCCTTTTTCGTGCCGTCATAGGTAGCCTTGGAATCCTCTACGTTAGTAGTAGCGCTGGCTTCGGCTAAATGCCACACAGCCTTGAAGTCCGCATCCCACGTCCCCGCTACGTTCTCCTGGCTGGTGGTGACATCGGCATTACCATAGACCATGTAAATGTCAACATCAGTATCAACGATGACACCACTTTGCACCCAGGCTACAATCTCACCAGTAGCCGCATCGTACTTCTCTATCTCAAAGTCGAGACTAGCACCCGCTACCGTCAAGTCGGCGGTGGTGCGGAAGGTCAAGTCTGCTGGAACAGTATATGCCCCAGACGCTCCTCCTGTAGCATCTGTGTTTTGAATGTGCCCACCATTACCTACGGTACGCAAATCAGGCTCGCCACCAGTGCCATCGTATGTGCCGTTGATGGGTACAGCGAAGCCTGCATCCGTCTCTGCAACCTTACTGTTCTGTACGGTTATTTTTGCGTAATAGGTATAGTCAGCCATTAAGTCTTCCTAAAAGACCAGGTTCTTCTGCACACTCAATAGACCCATCAGGATATATCCACAAGATACACTTCACGTTCTTCCCATTAACGGTGTCCTGCCAGCCAATTGCATACAGGCGCATTCGTTTCTCAGTATTCATCTTACCATACACACGAGAGAAATATATCCACCTCTTTCCCTCTACGGCAACACTAACAAAGGGCAAGCCGTCATGTGGCAATAGGCTCAAACGAGTGGCTGTGCCTAATAAATGGCGATAAGTATCCATCCAGCCAGCCTCTTGGCCTAACGCAACTTCGGCTTGCCCCAATGGGGATTGAATCAACAAATTATATTGAATGGGATTGGATTCCACTTGACAAAACTCCGTGAATGTGTTATACTACACTTGCTAGACAGTGTTACCCGCAGGCGGTTTTTCTTTGTCATGCCCCCAACAATTTCCTTAAACGGGTACTGTCTAGCAACATATCCGCCGAGGAATGAGGGGGCATCTTTCTTGGAAAATGATAATGCCAGCACCTAAACCTAAAGTTCCTGCTACTTGTAGATATTGTGGTAAGGTTCGCTATGTAAATTCCAGTGTTGCCGATAGGCCGTTCTGTAACCGTGAGTGTTTTAGAGCTTGGATACGACTGCCCGAACAACGAAAGTCTAGCGGTGAACGACTTGCCAAGCACATAGTCTACTCATCTGGGTCAAACAACCATAACTGGAAACCTAATGTCACGGTACAATGCGACCATTGTGGTGCAAGCCTGGAGAAAAAGCCAGGTAGGATCAACCGACACAACTTCTGTGACCATGACTGCCATGACGCATGGCAGGGAGGGTATCCCTCAGATTCAGAAAGGGGCATTGCAGGAAAGCCCAATACCCAATGCGCTGAATGTGGAAAGCCCCTTCGTCGCCAGCCAAGCGAATTGAAAAAGAGCAAGCACTTTTTCTGTAGCCCAAAGTGTCATGGTGAGTGGGATTCCAAGCACAAGGTTGGCCCCAATGGTGCTAATTGGCGGGGCGGGCCAGTGACGGTACAATGTTCTTGGTGTGGCAAGAAAATGGAAAAACCCCTTGCATGGGCCAAGAAACACGAAAGCCATTTCTGCTCTACCGAGTGTTCCGCTAATTGGCGATTTGAATACTTTTCTGGCCCCAACAATCCATGCTGGAAGGGCGGAAAAGTTCCGTACTATGGGAGCAATTGGAATAGACAGCGCCGCAAGGCACGCAAGCGTGATAACCACACCTGTCAAAGATGTGGTGTTACTTCTGATGAATTGGGACAAAGGCTTGATGTACATCATATTGTACCCTTCAGGCATTTTCTCACCTTGTACGGTGATGACCCAGAAACCGCTGCCAAAAAAGCTAACAAATTATCTAACCTTATTTGTTATTGCCGAGTGTGCCACGCAACAGTAGAAAGGGCATCCTAGCTCTCATCAAAACTGTAACTGAAAATTTCTTGGCTAAAATTTCCGACCGATGCTCCAGCCTCCGTGACCAACTGAATCACTAGATAGTCCGAAACCCTGGCTACATCGTGCATACTCCCACTAGACCACGAGAACTTAGACCCAGAAGTACAAACCGTGAAAGCTGTGTCGGCTACCGCAGACGCAGTGGCTACTGGCATCGTGTAGTTTACACTGCCCGTAGAGCCTATATACAGGACAGTACCAGAATCCACTGCACCATCACCCCACACTTGGAAGTTCTCCACCAGGTTGTCAGGAGCCACGTCCACGTAGGCTTTCACCCACTTCTCGTAACTGTAGTCTCCGACAGTGATGGGATTTGTAGTCCTGTTAGCCAGACTGTTAGCGGCATTGTCAGCACTTATCAGGTCTATTCCTGAAATTGCCGCACTGGTTGTTGGGCCAGCCCCATAGTCTACTCGAACTGTAATCGTTGCTGCCATGCTAAACCTCCTTGTTAACTCCTACGATATTGTTGTCTGTGTTATAGACGTAAGACCAATTAGCTATCTCTGTGCCTACTGGGAATTCTTCTACTACATTGGCTAATATGGCTCCTGCGTAGTAGAATGTGCGCTTGTAATAACTGCTATTGCAGACATGTTGGGTTATCACGCTGATTCTACCACTTGCATCATATTCTATGCTATCTTCTGTAATACTGCCACTGCTTAATGCGCTTGGATGTAAGGGCGAATCTATGTCGTCAACCCCGCAAGCGGTATGGGCATTTTCGTGCGGGCCATACCCGCCTGTTTCCTCTAGTATATAAACCCTGTAACGAATGTGATTTAGATTGTCAACTAACGAGGTTGAGCCAGCCTCTAGTTCAGCCTCAGTGGTGTCGTAACAGACCTTAGATTGTATGAGTTGCCCTACAAACCCCCCAGGAGGCCCCCCGGTGCCGCCAGCGGGGCCAGAGCTACCACCCAGCACGTTACGGCCCCGCTGCCTAGAACTCAAAGCACCAATGCTGGCTTGCTGTCGCTGTTGTCTTATTATTGCATCTGAAAGGTTTCTAGTTACTGGCATTAGTCTTCCATCACACAAACATCCAGTGTATAACCCAAATCGTTATTAGTATCCAAAAGTGTCCATGTATCTGCTCCATCAATAGTCTTGCAGATTGATTTAGTGCCATTCCATAGAGTCATTATCAGATATTCATTGTCTACTGTAATACCGCCACCCAGCGTTATGGATGGAAGGTCTGTTTTCTGTGTCCATGATCCTCCCCAAGGCCGATACCATACTTCATAAGGCCATACAAAAGCATACAGATTCACACCCGCACTTCCACTGGTTGGAAGTAAAAACTGTACACTTGTTTCGCCTGTGAAATCTCCCCATGTAATCCACGTAGTATAATCAAAGGTTTTCTTTATTTCAGCCCCTCTGAAATTACCATAGGCATACAGATTGTCATCATCATCTATAGCAATCCCTCGTATGTTGTAATGCTGTGACCATAACCACAAACCCACTCTCGTAAACTGCGTAGGGTCTTTGCGTAAGACTGTCTGTTTGGGCAATCCTCTGTAATCCCTACCCCTATAGTTTTGGACATAATCATCGTTGAATTGCGCATCTCCATGCAAGGTGCCCTGAAGCTGACTTGGCCCTTTTTCATCATAGGTAATACTATCTACTTCTTCATCGAAGCTGAATGAGAAGACTTGGCTAGGCCAGAGTTCATCTTCCATAAAAGGATCGCTAATCCAAAGCGGGTTGAGTAACGGCCCCTGATTAACTGAGCCATCTATGCACTGTATCATGTCTAAGCGGCCCTTGTAAAAGCTATTGTTGCCAGAACTGCAACCGATATAGAGATCAACGCCGGTTGCTAAGGGATCATAGGTTAGTCCTACGCCTGGAAACCCAATTGCCCATCCATCATCAACACTCAAGGACACCCAAGTTATAGCTGTGCCTGATGCAATAGATACTTGATACGCTTTCCAACTATCGGTAGGAGGGGGATTGCCCACAATAGAGGTAGTAGTGCTTGTGCCGCCACCTTGATGCCACACTTTAAGATATACATCTCCTGCATCTAAACCTACTTCAAAAATATTTGGCCTGCCAAACAGGACGCAAGTTTGATTAGCCTCAGCAGATTTCATCCACCAAGTAAGCCAGAACCTTGGCGTGAAATTCATGGAAGTATGATATGGTACTTGCACATATCCATTACCACTGAATTCCATACAGCCAGGCCGCCGTACCATACCTAACATGAAAGCACTACCTGATGAGCTTACAGCAAGCCCCGTATGTATTCTTGGCTCAATGCAATACCCAAAATTATCTTGGTATATCTGTGACGCCTGCCAACTACCGGTGTTAGTATATAGCCATCCTCTTTCCACGCCAGTTTCATAAGAGCGCAGGAAGTAAGTACCATTATCATTAACTATCAAGTCTCGTGATAATAAGTCATCGTTCGTAAGCCCCAGTCCATCACTGTCAGGAGGATCAGGTAGAGTAGTCACTTCCTGCCAAGAAGTAGTTCCCTTTTGTGGCTGTGAACGATACCATAGGCCCTTGGGGTCGCCAGAAAAGTAGCCGATAGCCGACCACAGTGTTTCATCGTGATATTCTATAGCTACGCCACTACTATAATAGGTGCTATCTGGAAATCCCCCATGAATTGCCTCCCACCTACTACCACTGCTGACTAGTCCTTTCCAGATGTCGAAAGTGTCAAGTGCAAAGATGTCACCCCACCATCCCCAACCCCAAACAAACCCGCACTTCTCATCCAGTGATACCAACTGCCTAAACCCGTTATCGTCTACGGTGGTTTCAATACTCGTTACGAGTCCCGTGCCGCTATACCCAAACTCATCTACACTAGCCGAGTCCCCAAGCCAGACACTCTCATCACCCTCTATCAGACATCTCTTAACGTCCAGGTATTCATCGAAGAAGTTCAATATGTCATTAGCTAGGTCGTCTGCGGCGGCCTGTGTTTGGATGTATGAGGAACTCAAGACCGCTGTGTTGGGGTATGCAGGTGGGCTGTCTGGGGCCTCAGCAACTATAGTTACTTCTCCAGGAATCCAGACCCCCTCATCCCAAGAACCAGAGGTCGTACCAAACACTACTGCTCTGTCTCTGTACCAAGAATTATCTTGGCTTCTGGAAAACTCTATGCAGTTGAGAGTATGCCCCGATGCGCCAATAGTCTTCTCTCTTATCTGCGCCACGCCATCACCATCTATTATGACTACGTACCCGCCACCCGCATACGCTAGACACTCCAGGATGATGTTGCCTACGTTTATGTATATCCAGCCCTCTTCGTCTGGCAGTGTTGGGGGAATGTCTCGGCCTGTTGCTATTGATCCAGAAGTGGTGATACCTACTTGTGTGAGCCAGTAATCAATCCAATAGCCTGCGTCTAGTTCTTCTGTAACCCGCGTCTCATCAGTGATGAACGTATCAATGGCTCTCTTCATCTCGTCCATGCCACGAATGACGTAGTTCCCACGATGCTTGGTAGCATCCTCTACGTACCCTGTTAGACGGTTTGTACCGTTGATAGCTATTACTAGCGTGTCCCAAGGATTGTAAGCATGTGATCCAGAAGTAGCGTTCAGGTCTATCTCACAGGTCTGGGCAAGGCTACATATATCCTGCTCTGTACTCAAGGATACAAAGTCAGTGCTTACGTCGTTCCCCGCAATGGTGACAGTAACAGAGGGCATTACTTCACCCCCGTCCCTCTCATCTTGTAACCACCACCGTCGATGGTGTGTGTCACTTCGTACACGAACCAGTCTCCAGCAATTCCTACAAAAGCTTCTGTAATTGTTAAGGTGCTTTGTACGTGAATGTTTGGATTACCCTCTGCCTCAAAATCAACTCTCTCGGTGAGCTTGTTGAACCTGGTCAGGTTAATGGCAGCAGAATCGTCCGCCATAGCCTGGCTTCCTATTAAGTCCGTGCTCACCACTGCGGTCTTATAGAAGCCCTCTGGCAAAAAGGGTGATACCGCTGAGGCTGTAGAGATGTAGTCTCCATTCTCGCCTATGGCTACTACTTTGTTTCTCAAGTCATCGTCAGACCTGCTGTATGAACAAGACAGGATATTGCCATCGTTCCCTGTCGTTAAAGCACCACTTGGCGCTCCTGGATCAGTTAGGACTTGGGCAAACTCTATGTTGCCATTAGGATGCGCCCAGACCTTCCATACGCCTATTTCGCTTACCTGCTGAATGGCATCCCAGGCACTCACAAGCTGAAAGGGAGTACCGTCTTCTGCGTTGCCTATCGTCCACCCACCACCTCCAGACCAAAAGTCCAATCCAGTAAGCCCACACTCTGCAAGAATGTCGTCTACGATGTCGTGAGGGGTTGTGCTGCCGTTGTCGAGTCTAGGGTTAAAGAAGTCCGCGTCATCGAGGCTTGCCGCAACTATAAAGAAGTCAACTGCCTTTTTAAGCTTGTCTCTACCCTCAATACGGTATACCCCAGGAGGTCTCTCTGCCGTAACAGAATCTACGAATCCTCCATTTATGAAGGTTGCGTTGTCGTCAACGAAGCCCATGACAATATCTACTTCGTCATTCACCTCAAAGCCAGAGGTGTTAGTGGTAATGCTAAATCTAGTACAGGCAGCGTTGAAGTCTTCAGTAACCTCTACCCCACCCTGATCGTACAGGACATTGGCTAAAGACCCACCTATGGACACACTAGCATAGCAGTCTCTTTGGCTCACGATGTCTCCATAAGCTCTGCGGTAAAGCGATGCACGTCTACTGCACCAATATTCTGTATTCTATTTGCCCCAACGCTGAGGATGTAAACTGTGCCACTGTCTATGTCAGTCGTGAGAGTGACTGATACGTGATTCCGTGCGGCAGTAACCAAGGCATCGTAGTCTCCTGTATCTGACAGGATTGTGCCAGTGATCGTTCTTCTATTACTTGGGCTGGATAAAAAATGCGTCGTAGTTTCCGTAGAATCCAAAATATCCAGCAAGGCATACCGGGGCGTTGCTATCCAGCCTGAATCCTGCTCTATGTAGATGGTTACATCTGCAAGTGAACTCATACTCTACTCCTATACCAATGCCCCAATTTGCCCACCAGAGGCCCTTTGGGCTTGCAGTAGTTGATCTCCCATAATCTGCGAACTGTTTCTAGCCACCAATCTGCCATCAATGTACAGGTTGCTTTGCAAGTTGAGATTGCCCCCCACCCCTGCCCCACCTACGGGGATTATCTTTTCTCCCTTATGAACTATTGCAGGGCCAGTTTCTCGGACTTCGCCGCCATGTTGAAAAGCTGACCAGCCAAACGGCCCTATGCCGGAGCCAGGAATGTAGGGTGTAGTGCTACCAAACGGAACGTATGGGGGAGGAGCAGGCTCATCTCCACGACGCCGAAATTCTGTTGTACCCATAGACCCCCGCCCTATCATCACGCCTTGGGCGTTGCCAGGCCAGTTGTATACGGCTGTCTTCTGGCGTTCGTTCATTTCAGAGGCGGCCAAAGCCGTGGCTAACACATTGGTGTCTATAGACTTAAAGATGTAGCCTTGCTCAGTGAGAATAGCTACTTGTAGTGTAGTTAGGGTTGATTCTATGCCCTGTGCAGCCATTGATTCTTCGTGCTGCTGGGTTAATCTGTCCATTTGCCGAAACTGTGCGCGGGTCATTATTTCAACACTGTCAATAAATCGGCCACCTATACCGCCAGCTTCCGCGCCGCCACCAGCAACAGCGCCACCCCCAACGCCACCACCCCCCATGCTAGGAATAGCGCCAACCATCCCCTCTCTTGCAAACCAAGTCTGAAAGTCGCCTCTTGGCAAGCCTAGTATCTCACCCCTCTCCCCCGTTGCCGCCGTGTAGCGTGCTTGCGCGGCTTTCTGTGCTGCTGGCGTTAATTCACCATACGCAACTTGTCTAGCAAGATGATTGAAGAAATCAGCCCACTCATTCTTGGCATCAGTGATGGGCTGTGTGTTGCCCAGCACGGCCAGAAAGTCGCTCCACGCTGCGCTTACTCTATCTGTAGCTCTCATGCCCGTTGTTTCATATATCCCCAATGCCCTTGTCCATTCAGCTATTGCGTCGGACCCATCACCCAAAGCATTGATGTGTTCCTGCCAGTCTTTCAACCAAGACTGAATGTCCTCTCCGCTTTTAGCAAACGCCGCCCACATACGGGGTATCAGTTCTTCCATCTGCCCCGCCCCTAAACCGTATTGTTGCTGGATACCCCCAAAGAACCGCACACCCTCTCCCGCACCCATGCCCGCCATAGCCCCAAACTGTCCTGCCATGCCACCAGCAGCCCCTAGACCACTCATAGCCATCTGTGCTGCTGGAACTCCCGCAATCTGACCCATGCCTCTCATGGTAGCCATGTACCGCTCCGCTTGCGTGGTGGTCATACCCATTGTGGTCTGTAGGCTAAACAGGGCGCGGTCTAAGTCCTCATGGGCTTGTGTCCAGTCGCGGATGCCCGTTTTTAGTGCAATCATTCCCTGCCACACGACGAGATACCTGACGAGGTATCGCTGGATGTAACGACCTAGCCAGTGCCCTGATCTCCGTGCTGCTTTTCCTGTCTCATCTATTCCCGCCGCCACTTCTCTGGAACCCTCAGCTGTTGCCCTAAGACCAGCGGTTGTGGTTGACGTGGCCTCGCCGAAGCCCAATAGTCGGGTCTGAGTAACTCCTGCCGCCTCACCAACTCGCCTTACATCGGCCTCGGCTTCCTGTGCCCCAGCACCAGCATAGGTGGTTGTGTAGTTAATTAAGTATTCATGGGTTTGAGATGTTCCGTTTGGCATCTTCTTTCCTCTGTTCAAACCAAGCATCAACACGCTTGGGGTCTAACCAAATCCACTTATACGGCATCGCCGATTCTGGCTCCTTGTCAAACTGCACCCTTTGATGGACGCCCCTAATCATCTTCACGTAGCTCATAGCCCTGATGATTGTCCAGGGCACGTAGGGAAACGTATAAGGAAGCTCCATATTCCCGTCTATGACCAGCAAGAGAAGTTCTTGTGTTGCCCTGCTGGTCAGGACGAGTTTTTTAGGCGTTCAGGATTCCTTGAGAATATATCAAGCTCCAAGTATCTATCCGCTATTTGCAAGAATGTTGGCCTTGGCAAATCCCTTACTTCCTGAATTGTACTAAACTGTGATTTGGTACAGTTCTCATCTCTGAAACTGCCAAGAAGTACAGTTTGCCAATCCCACTCTCTATTGTAGGCTCTCTCAACGATAGCCCCTTTGTGCAAATCAACGGCCCTGTCCCTTAGCTCCTTTACCTTGAGCTTTTTCAGTTCTTTCTCTAAGATGTCTGCTTGCTCATCTACCCATTCTTTCCTGCGTTTCTCCAATTCCCCACGCAGGGAATCCCGCTCATCTTTCCAGTCCAGCACATTGTCAAGACTAGGCTTGGAGACGATCTTCGTACCCGACAGTGCTTCTTCTGGTGCATCAGGATCGCCGTGAGGTTCAACCTGCCACCTAGCCTCCCTTATGAACAAGCCCCGTTGCAAGGATGTGACTACCTCTTTCAGTCCGTTTTTATCCAGACTGAGCAACGGGGCGATGTGATTTGTGTGGAGAGCGCTGTTCTTATTCTCTAACTCTGTCCTCGCTATCACGCTGGCAGCTAGTGCAGCATCAGTGCGTTGCTCGTCTTGCAACCCTCCAAGGGTACGCAGGTGTATCGTCACGCTGCCACTTGTCGTGCCTACATCTACGGAACTTTTGAAGTTCCACATATCTAACGCTTCCATGTCCCCTTCCTTTCATGTCTATGATATTGTCAGCCCAGCAGTTATGTCACCAGCACCACCACAGAGATACGACCATGATTCGGTTGCCCATCCTCCCACTGTTCCCCTACCACCATAACTGGAACTCACGATATTGGTGAGGGCTAGCGTTAAGTCTCCGCAGGTGATAGTAAGGCTTCCTGGGGAAGCTTGGGTGTAAACTGTGCCCGTGCCCCCTGCGGTTGAACTGAAGTGTTCTATCGTCGCCGTTACCCGTGGCCTCTCCATGACGACACCAACCACATCTGCCTGGCCGAATTCCTCTAATCTGTTCGCGTCAACGGTACACGTCACAGTGTACGACGCACCGCGAGTGCCACTCCCCAAAACTATATCGGGGCCTGTTTCAGCAGGCACTCCAGTTGGCGTAGCCTCGGAAGAAGCCCCGGTTGCCTCGCCAGTACCCTCAAAGCTCCACGTCTCCGTAGCAGGTGTCCCCACTCTCCCTGTAAAGGTTGCACTTACGACCTTTGCGGCCGATATGCCAAACTTGGAGCAGGTTGTGTCTACGCCAACAGCCTCAATGATAGCCTTCCACGTTCCCGTATCAGGGCCTCCACCAATACTGTACCTCGTTAGTCGGGCCGTGAATCTGGTGGCACTCACTACTGCGCCGACAGAAACCAGTGTTCCTAGTTGATACAGAAGTTGAGAAGGATATTCAGTCGTAGCCTCAAAGGTCTGCGCCCTCGTGACAAAGCTGCCGCGAGCAACACCTACATCTTCTGCTTTATAACCGATAGTTGTATCACCCATTTATGCTCCTCCCTCTAACGATAACTGTTGTCCTAGAGTAGTATGTAGCGACCCACCCTCTTGGTAGTAAGTAGTGAAGTCAAAGTTGTAGTAGGCGTTTCTCAAGTCCACTGTCCCTCCATACTGCCAAGTAGTCGTGATTATGGGATCAGCACCAGCGGGCAGGGTTTCTAACATACTCACACCGTTGAACGTTCCAGCAATGACATCAAGCACGGCGATAGTAGGGGTAGGTGAGATGGATCCGCTATTTTGGGGATTCCAGTAGAAAGTCCCGCCGCTGATCGCAAGTGAAGTAATGTCATCGTCGTTGCCGTCTTGGTCAATGTCGGTAGAGCCATAGTTGAATGTGCCGCCAAACTGCTGAATCGCCCCTAATGCGCTATGGACAGTCAGTGTTCCGCCATCTATACTGACAGTTGTTGGTGTGTCTGTGGACTTGAAGTTCACGCACTTGTCACCCAGCCGAACTGTGGCAGTCGAGATAGGCGTGACCTTTAGCGTAGTTATGG
>SDBU01006023.1_pt1 | contig 14353 bp, 14 predicted proteins | sample 2277071 | NCBI WGS metagenome assembly SDBU01 (sample SAMN10397929, study PRJNA504765) | marine sediment metagenome | isolation source: marine sediment core GS08_GC12, 126 cmbsf | place: Arctic Ocean: Gakkel Ridge, Loki's castle | collected 2008
GTCCATGCCGCGTGCAGGCCCAGAGCTTTTCGCCGATGAGTGCCACACGGTTGGCCCGCGCCGAAACGGGCCGGGCCACGGCAGCGGCGGTGTCCGACTTGAGCGCGGTCCATGTGCGGCCGCCGTCGTTGCTGCGGAGGATATCAGGCCCGCCCCCATATCTGGGCGGCGTGTCGAAGCCGGCGAGCCACCACGTGCGAGTTGTTTGAGAGGAATCGACGGTGATTGACCGCATGCGTTCGGGAAATGTGCCCTGCAACCGCTGCCAATGGATTCCGGAATTGCCTGATCTAAAGAGACCATTCGCCGAACTGACCCACACCTCCACTCCCAAAGCCGCAACGGCCCATATTGCCGGCCCAGGCCCGCCCGTCTCTGGTGTGAAGAGATGCCACGTCTTGAGATCCTCGTTGCCGAAGCACAGGCCGTTCAACGTGCCGACCCAGATACCGTTCCTGGCGCGAACGATGGCGGTGATGCTGTTTCGGCGCAGGAGTTCGTTTTCGGTAAGCGCCGGACCGGTGCGAGGCAAAGCAGCCTCAGCACCACTGCCGCGGCGGGGCTGCGATAGCGGCTGCGCGTATGCGAGGTTCACGAAATTCCATGTGCGGCCGCTGTCGTCGGTCCACGCCAAGCCCCTGTCCGTGCCTACCCAGAGACGGCCGGCTGAATCGCGTTCGACGGCCGTGATCGTGTCGGAGATAAAATCGCCAGCTTCGAGTTGCTGCGCGCTCTCCCACTGGCCCTGAACGCCAAGCGCCGAGAACGCCGTATCTCCCAGCAACATGAGCGCAAGGCACAGGGACAGAATGCTGAATGCTGAATGGAGAGCAAAGCGAAAGTTGTCAGGGTTCACGGCTCGGGGTTTAGGACTCAGGATGTGAAGCTCGCCGCATCGTGTCTGAACCCGGAACACTGAACCCTCCGTCCTGCATTCCGCACTCTTCATTACTCTACTCCGCCTGAATCATACAACCGGGTCCGAGTCGCTTCAACCGCGTGGCACAGCGAAGCGCCTGATCACCGCTTCGGCTGATTTCAGTCCGTCTACGGCTGAGCTCATGATGCCGCTGGAATAACCCGATCCCTCGCCAGTCGGGTATACGCCGTCCAATGACACTGAGACATGGGTCTTCGGGTCACGGACGATGCGAACCGGGCAGGAGGCCCTTGCCTCAGGTCCCACTGCAATGCCGGCTTGACCCGTGAAGCCCGGGATCTTCGTTTCGAACTTCGGCAGGGCCTCGGCGATCGCCGCGCAGACCGAATCGGGCATCACTCTATCAAGCGGCGCAGGCCGGACCCCGAACGGATAGCTGGGCTGGCGCGTAAGCGGCCTGAGCGCGCCGGCGATGAGGTCCGATACATTCTGAGCCGGCGCGCAGTAGTCGCCGCCGCCCAGCCTGAACGCCTCGCGCTCCCACCGCCGCTGGAACTCCAGGCCCGCGAGCGGGCCGGGGCCGAACTCCTCCGGTTGAACCGTCGCGACCAGGGCGGTATTGGTGAACTCGCCGTCATGGCTGCGGTTACTCATTCCGTTCGTGCAGACCGTGTCCGGCTCCGCGCTCGCCGCGACCAGAACACCGCCCGGACAGACGCAGAACGAAGTTATGGCGCCACCGCGCAGCACGTATTCGACCGCCCCCAGCCGGGGATGACCGGCGTACCGTCCGAATACGGCGCGATCAATAAGCTCGCGCGGATGCTCTACGCGAATGCCCATCTGGAATGGCCTCGGTTCCATCGCCAAGCTCGATTCGATCAGCGTCGTGAACGTGTCTCTGGCGTTCGCGCCGGTGGCCAGAACAAGGCAGTTCGAATCCACTCGGCCTCTGGTCGTCTCCACCGCGCGCAGATGACCGTCTTCGGAGCTCAGGCCCGTCAATTTGCAGCGCCACATTATCTCGCCGCCTTGACGCACGATCCTCTTGCACAGGTTGGCCACTGTGCCGGCGAGCAGGTCAGTGCCGAGATGCGGCTTGCCCTCGACGAGAATATCACCGGGGGCTCCAGCTTCCACGAGGCAGTGGAGCACGTCCCGGACGCGGCCTCCTCCAGCGTGCGTACTGAGTTTGCCGTCCGAGTAGGCGCCCGCTCCGCCCGCTCCGAAGAGGAGATTGGAGTCCGGGTCGAGCTCCGCGCAGCGCAGAAAGGTCTCGACATCCGCGCCCCGCTGCTCCACAGGGCTGCCCCGTTCGATGACCAAGGGGCGGTAGCCGTATTCGGCCAGCTTCATGGCCGCGAACAGGCCGGCCGGCCCGCATCCGGCCACGACCGGCCGACCTTGAATGTGTTCCGTCCCGGGTTCCAGGTCGGCGGGACGTCTTTCTTCAGTCCGCCGGGCCAGGCCGCGTCGCACCGCCATCGCCTCCACGGCCGGGTCGGTCAGGGACAGCTCGATCGTGTGGACAAAACGCACCCCCCGACCCCTGGCATCCAGGGACCTTTTCACGATGCGCCAGTCGGCCACTTCGTCAGGCCGCACTCCCAGATGAGCCGCGGCCCTCCCGGGAACGAGCGACTCAGGCTCGTCCAGCTTCAACACAATGTTGGATACTAGTACGGGCATGGCTTGCTGCAACGGGCAGGCATTACTCGGACATTCCGTAATCGGCAAGGGACCTCTACGCCAAGGATGCTAGCACAATGCGGGAAACGCCGCAAGGCTCGGCGTCCTCCGTCGGTTGAGCAACAAAAACAACTCCCCCCCCCCGAACCCGAGATTGACAGGGGGGGTAGGTCATTGGTATCATACGCGAGCTTCATATCCGGGGGAACAAAACGGATTGGGGCAAGGGGAGTTGAGGTCCTCTTATCGGCCTGTCGTCAAGTTTGACGCGGTCGTAGTCAGCCAGGACCCGAGCGTGGAGACATCGCATCATGGAACGAAAGAGTTCGCTTATCATGGCCGCAGAAATAGGCGACGTCGGCGTGGTGAGTTTCCTGACCTCCCAAGTGTTGGATGAGTTGAACGTTCAGCAACTCGGACAGGAGCTTACTGACCTCGTCGAGAAGCGTTACATGACCAAGATGGTGATCAACTTTACAAAGATACGGTTTCTGAGCAGCGCCGTGCTCGGGAAGCTGATTTCCCTGAACAAGAAGATCAACTCAGAGAAGGGCCGCCTGGCGTTTTGCTGCATCAACGCGGACATCATGCAAGTCTTCAAGATTACCCGGCTGGACAAGCTGATTGCCATTTACGAAAACGAAGACGATGCCGTCAAGGGGGCAAGCAAGCCGGGCCTTTTCGGAAGATACCGGTAGGCTCGGAGTTTCCATGCTCCGCATCCGGTTCCGTGCCCGGGGCTACGACTTCGTTGGGCCGCAGGACCTTTGGACAGTGTACCAGAGTTCGATCAGGACTCCGCCGCTCGCCTTCCCCCATATCCCGTGAGGAAAAAGCCCGCATGATTATTGGGGTGCCCAAGCAGATAAAGCAGGACGAATATCGAGTGGCCATGGTGCCGGCCGGAGTGGAGCGCCTCCGAAAGCGCAGGCACAAGGTCCTGATCCAGGAAGGGGCCGGGGCGGGCAGCGGCATCTCTGATGCGGAATACCGCCGGGCCGGCGCCGAGATGGTTCACTCGGCCCGGGGAGTTTTCAGACACGCCGACATGATCGTGAAGGTGAAAGAGCCGCAGTCGTCCGACCACCCATAGCAGGCCAACCTATCTCGTTGACGATGTGGTGCACTACTGCGTCGCCAACATGCCGAGCGCCGTGAGCCGGACGTCCACTTATGCCCTGACCAACGTGACGCTTCCGTATGCGCGGGCGATCGCCGAGAAGGGCCTCATGGCCGCCGCCGAAGAGGATCTGGCCATCCGGCGGGGCATCAACATCTTGGACGGCCAGGTCACTTGCCCGGCCGTGGCGGCGACGTTCGACCTCAAGTGCCGCCGGCTCTGACGATCCGCCCTCAGAGGGTTTCCGGGGACAGGAGCCGGTTCCGGTCGCCGTCCCGGTTCGGCCGCTCATTAAACGGTGAAACTCCTGTATCGTACTTGTTGACGGGCTCCGAGGAACTGCTATATACTCGAACATGCGCGCCGAGTGAAGCGTAGGAGTTTATGCATATATGAGCGACTTCAGTCCGATAGAAGAGATTCTGGAGGAACTCCGCGGCGGTCGGATGATCGTCCTGGTTGACGACGCGCGGCGGGAGAACGAGGGCGATCTCACCATCGCGGCCGAGAAAGTCACGCCGGAGGCGGTCAATTTCATGCTCAAGGAGGGTCGGGGACTGGTGTGCCTGGCCCTCACGCCGGAGAAGGCCGACCAGCTGAACCTGGCCCTGCAGACCACACAGAACACCTCAGCCTTTGGAACCGGGTTCACGGTGACGATTGACGCGAAGAAGGGAACCACCACAGGCGTCTCCGCGGCCGACCGGGCCACCACTGTCCTTACGACGGTCCGCGACGACTGCCGGCCGGCGGACTTGGCCAGGCCGGGGCACGTATTCCCCATTCGCGCCAGGAATGGAGGCTGCCTGGTGCGGGCCGGGCAGACCGAAGGGTCGGTGGACTTGTGCCGGCTTGCGGGTCTGACGCCGGCGGCGGTGATCTGCGAGATCATGAACGAGGACGGCACCATGGCGCGGTCGCCGGAACTGAGGGCGTTCTGCCGCAAGCACGGCTTCAAGATGTGCGCCGTGGAGGACATCATCCGATACCGCCGCAGGACGGAACGTCTGGTGGAGCACCGAATCACCTGCCGGCTGCCCACGCGCTGGGGCCAGTTTATCTGTCATGTTTACGGCAGCCGGGTTGACAAGGACATTCATCTGGCCCTGTGCAAAGGCGACATCAGGCCACGGGGGCAGCGCCCGCTTCAGGTGCATGAGGAGCCGGTCCTCGTGCGCGTACACTCGGAGTGCCTCACTGGCGACACGCTCGGTTCACTCCGCTGCGACTGCGGGCAGCAACTTCACGAAGCCCTGCGCAGGATAGAAGAGAAGGGCAAGGGGGTGGTCCTCTACATGCACCAGGAGGGACGGGGCATCGGGTTGGAGAACAAGCTTCGCGCCTATGCCCTGCAGGATGAAGGGATAGACACGGTGGAGGCGAACGAGCGGCTCGGGTTTGCCGCGGACGAGCGCGATTACGGTCTGGGCTCTCAGATCCTGGCCGATCTGGGCCTGCACAAGCTGCGGCTCCTTACGAACAACCCACGCAAGTATCACGCCCTGGCCGGCTACGGCTTGGAGATCGTCGAGAGAGTGCCCATCGTCGTTCCGCCGAATCCGGAGAACAAGCATTACCTGCAAACCAAGAAGGAGAAGCTCGGGCATCTTCTGTAATCGCCGGCGAAGGGCATAGGGGAGGACGCAGAATACGGAACACCGAGTGAAGCGCGTGGGAGCCATAACTCACCGTTCATCGTTCATCATTCTGCGTTCCCGAAACGGAGGGGGTCATGAGGAAACTGCGGGTTGTTGCCGAGGACGCAGACATTTCGATGACGGCTACGCTTAACGACTCGGAAAGCGCGGCGGAGCTTCTGAAGATATTGCCGGTTGAGTCGAAGGCACAAACCTGGGGCGACGAGGTCTATTTCGAGATACCGCTGAAGATGCCGGAACAGGACTCGCATGCCACGGTGCCCAGTGGCGCCATCGCCTATTGGCCGCCGGGGCACGCGTTCTGCATCTTCTTCGGACAGACCCCGTACAGCCCGGTGAACGTCCTCGGTCAGCTCGACGACGACCCAAAGCTGTTCGCCCAGGTGCGCTCAGGCGACAAGGTCCGCCTCGAGGCGATCTCCGCAACGCCGCCTGGCAGGTAATCATTCGTGGTGCAGGGGCTCGTCCACCTTGTCGTCTCTCTGCGGTTGGGTGGCACGGCCGGTCTTGCCCGGCCGTGATTCGCTTTCCCGGGTTTCGGCTTCTCTCAGCGACTCGTGACGGAGCCGCGCTTCCAGGTCGTGGACCGTCCGCTCCGCGCCCTTGAGCAGATGCCGAACGATCTGCCGGGCCCGGTCGAAACGTATCTTTCCCTCCCGGATCATCTGGTTGGCCACGTGGGATACGGCCTCGCCGGCCGCACCAGCCGACATGGCCACGTTTCGGGCGTGGAGGATCATGTGCCCCCTCTGGATCCCTTCGGTGACCAAGCTCCTGAGGGCGGCCAGGTTCTGAACCAGGCCCACGGCCGCGGCGACCTCGGCCAGCTCCTTGGCTGAGCTAACCCCCAGCAGCTTGAGCGCGATTCTTGCATTTGGATGAACCTTGGTTGCTCCGCCGATGAGGCCCGCCGGCACGGGCAGCTCAATCTCGCCGACAAGATGGCCCTCGGCGGCACGGGTCCAACTGGTCAGCGGCCTGTACTGGCCGTCCCTGGCCGCGTAGGCGTGGGCGCCCGCCTCCACGGCGCGCCAGTCGTTGCCCGTGGCGATCATCAGCGCGTCAATGGCGTTCATTACGCCCTTATTGTGGGTGGCCGCGCGGTACGGATCGGCCAAGGCGAAGGCATAGGCGTCCAGTATGCCTTCCACCACGTCCTCGCCATTCCACTCCTGCTCTTCGAAGGCGGCGGGGGAGACCTCCAGCCGGGCTCCAGCCAGGCGCCGATCGGCCAGGTTGCTCACGATGCGAAGGCGAACTTTGCCTCCGGCGCGGCCCTCCAGGAAAAGGGCCAGCGCCTCGCACATGGTATTGACTACGTTAGCGCCCATGGCGTCTCGCACGTCCACCAGGAGATGGATAATGAGCATCGGTCCTCGCACGGTGTTCAGGACCCGAACCTCTACATCTTTCGCCCCGCCGCCGAGCTCCACCAGGACCGGGTCCTGTTCGTTGGCGATATGAAGGATCCGCTCTTTGGCCTCCAGGACGCGGTGCCTGGCCTCATCGGGATCGGCGACGCCCACGATTTGAATCTGCCCGATCATAACCGGCTCGGTTGAGTGGGCGGTGATTCGGCCGTGCTCGCGGACCAATTTCGCCACGTGGCTCACTCCGGCCACCACAGATGATTCCTCGATGGCCATGGGGATGACGTAGTCCCGGTCCTGAATGCGAAAGTTGGCCGCCAGACCGAGCGGCAGCCCGAAAACGCCGATCACGTTCTCCACCATCTGGTCCGCTATCTTCAGAGGGAGCGCCTCGTGCTTCAGTTGATAGCGTTCCTCGGCGGCAAGCCGCACGAATTCGCAGAGCCGATCGTGCCTTTCGTCCACGTCGAGGGAGTAGAAGCCGGGGAAACGCGAGGATCTTCCCTTATTTGTCTGACTCACCCATTTGCCTCCTCAGACCTCGCTGCACGGCCCACTCCAGCAGCGGGCCTGATATCACCGCCGGAGCCTCGCGCAGCGTCTTCAAATCGGGACAGCCCGTAAGAACCATGGCCCTTTTCAATCCCGTGATCAGACCGTCCAGCCACCGTCCGGCCTCTTCCACGCCGCCTTTGTCCAGCGCGCGAAGAATGGGCAATGCGGCCGACGCCGCGTGAGCGCCCAGGGCAACGGCCTTGGCCGCGTCCAGGCCGCTTCGCAGGCCGCCCGAGGCGATGGGACGCAGGTTGAGGCCCCTCACCTCCAGGAGCGAAGCCGCCGTGGGGATTCCCCATTCCTCGAATTTCTCCAGCCCCAGGGCCTCCGTTCCGCGCCGGAGTTTTTCGACCCGGACCCACGACGTTCCGCCCGCGCCGGCCACGTCCACGTTCCGCACACCGAGGCGCACCAGACGCGACGCGGTCTCGCGGGACATGCCACATCCCGTTTCCTTCACGATGAGCCGGTCGCCGAGAGCGCCGGCCAGCCTGCCGATCACCGCGTCGGCGTTCCGTGTGGGCTCATCGCCGCCCTCCTGAAACATCTCCATGGTGGCGTTCAGATGGAGGCAGATTCCGTCCGCGCCGATTTGGGTCATCAGGCCGATGACCTCTTCGGTCTTGAGCGCCGCCGCCTGAGGAAGCCCTATGTTGCCCAGGATCAAGACGTCTGAAGCCACGTCCCGCAGGCAGTAACCGGGCGTCGTGGATGGGTCCTCCAGCATGGGACGCTGGCTGCCCAAAGCCAGGCCTACGCCCTTTTCAGCGGCCAGGCGGGCGAGGTCGCGGTTGATGATCGCCGACTCCGGAGTGCCGCCGGTCATGGCGCCGATGATGAACGGGGCCGCCAGTTTCCGTCCGAGGAACTCGAACGAAAGCCGTACGTCCGACATGGAGAAGGTAGGTACGGCCTGATGGACGAGCTGGACGTGCTCAAGCCAACTGCGCTTGTGCTGGAATTCCACGGGCCGGTGAAGGCAGACTTCAATGTGTTCGGTTTTGCGTCTTCCGATGGAGGCCCTATCACGCATGTGCTGGAGAGCTCTGGAGGTTCATTTCTTGCGGGCCACGCACCCCGCGGGATCCCGCTTCACGCATTCCGGCACTGCCGGCATGTTCTGCAGCGCGCCGTGCCACTGCCTGGAACAGACGTCGACGACGGTCGCAATATCCCCTTCCAAGTATCCCTGGGGCATGTTCTTGGCTGGGAACCATTCGGCTTCCGCGCATATCTCACGAATCTTCTGAGGATGGTCTAAGAGGAGACAAGGCGCCCGGCGGTCGGCCACTTCCTTCTGTTTCTCCCGGAACTTCACGAAGAAGGGATGCTTGTCGACGCACTCATCCAGCGAGCGGTAACGGCTCCTGCCGCTGAAGATGTTGACGATGTTCTCGCGCGCCACTTACAGTTAGCCCAATGGCGACCCGGCGGATGCCGTCTCTTATTCGGTCCACCCTGTTGGCGAAAACGGTGTTCATCTTACCCCCCTCCGCCTGGTCCCCGAGGGCTCCCCAGTTGCTTCATCCTTAGGTTGGTCGGTGGCGCCTCCGCAGACACTGTCATTGAATTCATCTCAGGTCTCCACAGATGGCGCACATCAATCGCCGCCACCCTGCGGAGAAACTCCTGGGTCTCTTTTTCCCACGCCTTGAAAGCATGTCTGGGCAGGGTCGCATTCGCCCAAAACATCCGCAGCTTCTGAAGCAGATTGCCGGGGCCGCGCAGGAACTTGGCGAGCCGGTTGATGCTAAGAGCCGTGTGCGAGTAGAAGTCGAGGTGGGCGCCCAGAAGCTTCTCCTGGAAGTGTTTGATCCCCATCCGAGTGTTGGCATACAAAGCATGAATTCCGTCATACAGGTCCCAGTCCCCGGGGAACGACGTGAACAACAGCCGGTTCTTCATCTTCTCGTATATGGCAGTGCCGGGGAACGCCGTCAGGGCGGAGATCTGGATGCTCTCTATCCGGTTGCGCCTGGCGAAGCGAATGATGCGGTCCAGCGTGGACTCCTCGTGCTCAGGGCCCAGAACGAACATGCCGTGAATCCAGAACCCGGCGTCATGGAGGATGCGCGTGTCCTGGGCGCTTCTCTGCTCGAGGGTCCCTGCGCCCTGGTAGCCCTTTCTCCACTCCTTGGCCGTGGCCTCCTCGATGGTTTCGTAGCCGACGTAAAGGACGTCTCCGCCGGAACGACGCATGGCCTTCAGAAGCGACTCGTCGCATCGGCTGCGGCTCCTCGGATCGAGCCAATGGAAGTCCAGGCGCGCCTGGGCGTTCCAGGCGATGCCGAGCTCCCGCACGGCATCCAGTATCTTTCGCACCCGCTGGCGATCGGCCGTGAAGTTGTCGTCGTAAAAGAAGAACCCCCGGTATCCCCGGTCGTAGAGGGAACGGATGTCGTGGATCACTTTTTCCGCGCTGCGAAAGCGATACCGATGGCCGAACAGGGCCGTCACCGAGCAGTATTCACAGTTGTGCGGACAGCCCCGCGAGGTGACCAGCGGAACCCGGTAGAGTTCTTTGGATCCGCTGTTCGACCACAAGCGGGTGAACTGGTGGATGAGTTCGTGGTTCGGGATCGGCAGTGAATCCATGTCCTCGACCGGCGGCCCTTGGACGATGCCGGGGTCGGCCTTGCCCTCCACGATGTCAGCGATCACCAACTCGCCCTCGCCGGTGACCACAAAGTCAGCGTGCTGAAGGGCCTCCAAGGGCCGAAACGTCGCATGGACCCCGCCGAATACGATCCGCGGCCGGGTGCTTCGCTCGCGAATGCCTGTGCTGATCCGGTAGCCCCGGCTGGCCGTGGGCGTCATGATGCTGATTCCGACGACGTCCGCCTCGCAGATATCATCGAGCACCTCCGGGTCATCCAACACGGATCCCGTGATGTTCTCGTTGTATATCTTCACGTCATGGCCCCGCTCCTGAAGGAGGGAACCCAGGATCACCGGCCCCATGAGCGGCCATTGTCGCACGTAATGACCGTAAGGCGAACTCGCGCGGCTCCCCGGCTCGATGAATCGGACTCGTTTCATAGAAGCTCCCTCTCTCCTGTGTGGGGCCTCGCCCACGCATAGGCCAATCGCCCTGTGACCATCCGGTCACTGCTTCTTCCAACCCGGATGCTCGCCCCCGGCTCCGAGACTACATAGTATGCCCCGTCTGGACGGGTGTCAATCCCTCAGGCAAGAGCGGCTTTCCCATGGGACGTGAGCCGAGCTGCAACATGAAGCGGAAATCCGGCGAAGCGGGAAGCGCTTCATGGCCCCGGAAGTCGGCTTCCGGAAGGTGTCCCCGATTCAACGTCCGCCCCTCCCGGTTGTCCTTTGCCGCTACAAGCACGACACCAATCGGCGCCCAGCCCCATTCTATCGTTGCCTCAGCCGATCCCCCGGTCACGACGGGACGACCGCTATCTCAAACCCTCGTTCGGATTCCAGCGCACACACGCCGGTCACCGGATGAGTCATCTCCGCGAACGCCGCCTTCCCCATGATCAGTTCCGCCCCCTCTCTGGCCGTGCAGGCGTCGAACTCAGAGCGTTGCGACAAGGAGACGACATTCGTCTCATAGGTGGCCACGAAGAAGCACTGCCCTCTCTCCAGCGGAATCCTGCGGACCTCTATGCCGTCCTCGCGGACCACTCCCAGGAAGCCGGCGTCGAGCCCACGCCTCACGGCCGCGGCGATGCGGGGGGTATTGTACTGATCTTTCTCGAAATCCAGCGCCAGAAGGGTCGAGGCCAGTGCATCCCGGATGGGCACGCCGGCCGCAACTTTCTCGGCGATTGGATCGGTCTGGGAGCCGTTTGCAGCGATAGCCGTGTCACCCACAATTCGCAGGCAGTTGTAAGCAATGTAAGGATTCTTGAAGATGTCCGACTCGGCCCCCTTCTTTGGAACGACGGCCACGACCTCCTCGCCCGCGCGCGCCTCGCGGTTGGGGAAGGAGCGCGACGACACCCTGTACAGCACGGCCAGGCGCCCTTCTTGATTCCGCCCGATGGCGACGATGCGGCCCACGTACATGCTGTTTTTCATCCTTGGAACCGGACAGAGACGTAAAAAAGGATTCTACAGCTTTGCCGCACGATTTGAAACCCCCAAATGTCTCCGCAGCGGTCACCTGAGTAACTGTACGCGACGTACGTGCCGCGATCCCGGCGCAGGAAAGCGCGTTTGACACTCCTCGTCGGCGACAACTATAATCCATTTTTCAAGGGAATACGGCTCTCACGGATGTGATTTTGGAGTATCGCTGATGTCATTTGAGCAAACGCCTCCTCTGGCGGATCATGCGCAGACCGGCCGGGTCCAGGGGCCGCTCCCCGTCGCAGGGCCTGTCCGGCAGGCGCGCAAAGGATGCGGATTCTGGCTCGCGGCGCTTCTCGCCCTGCTGTTCTTCGGCACAACGGTTCTCCTCCTCCTGGCGCTGGTTGCGTCTCTCACCGGCGGGGGTGGGATTGAGGCGGGCCAACGAGGAACGCGCTTTGTCGAGGAAACGCTGGAAGGTGAAGGAGACAAGAAGATTCTGCTTCTGCCCATCACAGGGATCATTACCAATGTGCCGCAACGGCGCCTCCTGCTGACCGAGCCGGGCCTGGTGGAAACGGTTCGTGACATGCTCAAGCAGGCCCGCAAGGACGCGAAGATAAGCGCGGTCATCCTCTCCATTGACAGTCCGGGCGGGGGGATCACGGCGAGTGACATCCTGTACCGTCAGATAAGCGACTTCCGCAAGGAAAAGGGCGTTCCGGTAGTCGGACTGCTTGGCGACGTGGCCGCCTCGGGAGGCTACTATGTGGCGTCCGCTTCCGAGTACATCGTGGCCCATCCGACCACGGTGACCGGCTCCATCGGCGTGATCATGCCGCTTATTGGAATCAAAGAACTCCTGGCCAAAATCGGCGTGGAGCCGCGGCCCATCAAGTCGGGCGCATTGAAGGACATCGGATCCGCGTACCGTGATCTCACCGAGGAAGAAGAGAAGATGCTGCAGGACATGGTGGACAGCTTCCACCAGCGGTTCGTCTCCATCGTGTACGAGGGAATGAAGCTGCGCGGGATCCAGATCAGCCAAGAAGAACTGGAGGAGTATTGCGACGGCCGTGTGTTCAGCGGCACCGAGGCCAAGAAGATTGGTTTTGTCGACGAGACAGGCTATCTCGAGGACGCCGTCCAAGCCGCCAGGGACAGGGCCGGGCTCAACTCGAGCGAGACGCGCGTGGTCACTTACCACCGCCGGGTCAGCCTCCTCAACATCATCATGGCCTCCCACGGCAACACCCAAAGGGGAACCGTGACGATCCGTCTCCAGGGCCTAACCGACTTGGAGCCGCCCAGGTTCATGTATCTCTGGACGGTCGCCCAGCCCGGCGTTGTCCGCTCGTCCGAGCCTTGATCCCGGCCCCATTCTCCACATCGCGAGGTGAAGAAAGCGTGTTGAGGGTCTTCAACACACTGACCAGACGCAAGGAAGAGTTCCAGCCGATGAAGGCCGGAAGGGTGCGCATGTACAACTGCGGCCCCACGGTCTACGACTACGCGACCATAGGCAACTTCCGCGCCTTCGTCTTCGCCGACGTCCTCAGGCGCGCTCTCGAATACTTCGGACACCAAGTCGTTCAGGTCGTCAACATCACCGACGTCGGCCACATGACCAGCGACGCCGACGAGGGCGAAGACAAGATGGCCAAGGCGGCTCGGGAAAAAAGGAGAGACCCCTGGCAGATTGCGCAATTGTACATGGACGCCTTCTTCGAGGACGTCGACGCCCTGAACATCCTCCGCGCGCATCATTATCCCCGGGCCACTGAGCATATCCCCGAAATGATCGCCATGGTGGAGAGACTCCTCGAACAGGGCCACGCGTACGTGAGCGACGGAAACGTCTATTACGACCTCGCCAGCTTTCCCGCTTACGGACAGCTCAGCGGCAACACCATCGAACAGCTCAGCGCGGGCGCCCGAGTGCGGGTGAAGTCCGACAAGCGCAACCCCTTCGACTTCGCTCTCTGGAAGCAGGACCCTCATCACATCATGCAGTGGGACAGCCCCTGGGGACGGGGCTTTCCCGGCTGGCACATCGAGTGCTCGGCCATGTCCATGCGCTATCTCGGCGAGCAGTTCGATATTCACACCGGCGGCGAGGATAATATCTTCCCTCACCATGAATGCGAGATCGCCCAGGCCGAGGGCGCCACGGGCCGGCGGCCCTTTGTCAAATACTGGATGCACAACCGATTTCTCCTCGTGAACGGCCAGAAGATGTCCAAATCCCTGGGCAACTTCTTCACGGTCCGCGACCTCCTGGAGAAGGGGTGCGACCCCATGGCCGTCCGCTACGTGCTCATGAGCACCCACTACCGCCAGCCGCTCAACTTCACCATCGAAGGCGTCCACGCCGCCAAGGAGTCGCTCCGCCGGCTGGGGGACTTCCGACTGCGCCTCAAAGAAGCGGACGCGTCGCGAGACAATCCGGACCTGCCCGGCATTCTGGAGGGCGCCCGCACACGATTCGACGAGGCCCTGGCCGACGACCTGAACACGTCGGCCGCGCTGGCCGGCCTGTTTGACATGGTGCGGGACGTGAACAAACTGGAGCTGAGCCGTGCCGACGCGGAGCGCGCCCTTGGGCTTCTGTCGCGGTTCGACAGCGTCATGGGCGTTCTGGGCGAACAGAAGAAGGACATCCTGGAGCGCCTGAAGTCGCGCTACCCTCAGTCGCGAGATGTGTTCTCTCTGGCGGAGAGAATAGAGGCCGATCCGGCGGCGGCCGGAATCTCACCGGACGACTTTGTTTCCCAGGTCGCTCCGTTTGTGAGGTGGGCGATCGAGCGGACAAAGGGGACGTCGAGCGAGGTCGAGCAGTGACGACGCGAGGGTGGCAGGCGCCGCAAAGATCGGCGATGCGCAAGCATGCAAGGCACGGAAAAAGTGGGAGGTGGTTGTGGCCCATTTCTTCACGCTCTATTCCGGCTTCTTGAACTCGACGGAAATCGTGTTCGACAAGCGGAACGGTTCCATCATGTAGGCGTGTGCAACAAAATCTTCCCAAGGCTCGCGGTTCGATACCATC